>Ga0172371_10012619_pt1 | contig 11102 bp, 5 predicted proteins | sample Lak12m_FD_114543 | JGI IMG/M metagenome (GOLD analysis project Ga0172371, IMG submission 114543) | Freshwater microbial communities from Kabuno Bay, South-Kivu, Congo - kab_022012_12m | ecosystem: Environmental > Aquatic > Freshwater > Lake | place: Democratic Republic of the Congo: South-Kivu... | reverse complement strand
TCGCTGTTCAACATGGACATCAGCGGCGGGATGCCGGCTGTTATCCTCAAGATGCTGGCCGAGTCCGACCCCGGCCGGATTCAGATCCTCCCTGCCCTGCCCCGCGAGTGGTCATCGGGAACAGTCGAAGGCATTCTCTGCCGAGGGCAGGTAGAGATCAAGCGCCTGCACTGGAACAATCAGACGATCCAGCTTACGCTGAAATCGGGAAAGCAACAGGATATCATCCTTTGCGCGCCGGCCGAAATCGGGAGTATTGAGGTCAAGAGCGGCAAGGCAAGGGTTAAGAAGACTGATAACCCCGAAACCAGGAAAGTATCACTGCCGGCAATCCAGGAAATTCAACTTCATTTGACCTTGAAGTAAGATTCTGCAACAGTCAGTAAAATTGATTTGCACTCTTAAGAATACTTATGGAGAAGTATGAAAACTCAAAATACCGTTCTCATGAGCATCAGTCTGGCGCTGATGACTGGTGTGGTCCCGCTCACAGCCGCCGAACCAGCCCAGTATTATCCGATCCGCCCGGTACCGTTCACCCAGGCACGGTTCACCGATGATTTCTGGGCCAGGCGCATCGCAACCAACAGGGAAGTTACCGTCTGGTATGACTTCAAGAAGTGCGAGGAAACCGGCCGTATAGATAATTTTTCAAAAGCGGCTGGACTTATGCCCGGCCCTTTCAAGGGCATACCTTTCGATGATTCGGATGTATACAAGGTAATAGAGGGAGCGGCATATTCGCTCCAACTCCAGCCGGACCCGAAGTTGGACAAGTATCTGGATGACCTCATTGCAAAGATCGCCGCAGCCCAGGAGCCGGATGGTTATCTCTACACGGTCCGCCGGCTGAAGCCCAAAGAGACTATTGACGGCATGGCCGGTAAGGAACGGTGGAGTAACACCATCCACAGTCACGAGATGTACAATGTCGGTCACTTGTACGAGGCGGCTGTTGCGCATTTTCTTGCTACCGGCAAGAAGAGCCTGCTCGACGTGGCAATCAAGAGCGCAAACCTGATTGCGGCAACTTTCGGACCCGCGGAAAACCAGCTTAAGAACCCTCCAGGACACCAGGAAATCGAAATAGGCCTGGTGAAGCTGTATACCGTGACAGGCGACAGGAAATACCTTGATCTCGCGAAATTCTTCATCGACGTGCGCGGGCGCAGCGATTTGCGTCCTAAACTCTACGGCGAATATGCACAGGATCACCTGCCCCTGTCGAAACAGGACCACGCCGTCGGTCACTCCGTCCGCGCCGGCTACTGGTACAGCGGCATCGCGGATGTTGCCGCCATCACGGGCGATCAGGAATACCTGAAGGCCATTGACCGGATATGGAAAGATATCGTGTACAACAAGATTTACATTACAGGCGGCATCGGTTCAACGGGCGGAAACGAAGGTTTCGGCGCACCTTATGTCCTGCCTAACCTCACGGCCTACAACGAAACTTGCGCAGCGATAGCCAATATCCTCTGGAACTATAGAATGTTCCTGCTTCACGGCGACGCGCAGTACATGGATGTTCTTGAGCGCACGCTCTACAACGGATTCCTGTCCGGTATCGCCCTCAGCGGGGACCGGTTCTTCTACCCGAATCCCCTCGCAGCCAATCCCGAACCGAACGCCAAACCGGATCAAATCCGCCGCAAGGCCTGGTTCGGCTGTTCCTGTTGTCCGGTGAACGTCGTGCGGACCATTCCATCAGTCTCCGGCTATCTCTACGCCGTTTCCAGCGACCGCTTGTACGTCAATCTCTATGGCGCCAGCGAAGCAACAATGAAGATCGGCGACGTGGCAGTTCAACTTACCCAGAAAACCAGTTACCCCTGGGATGGCGACATCAAACTGACGCTTAACCCGGCTTCGGAATCCACATTTGCCCTGTACCTCCGTATTCCTGGATGGGCACGCAACGAACCTGTGCCCGGAGACCTCTATCATTATTCCGATGGCTTAAAGCCCGGATGGAAAATCAGCGTCAACGGAAAGAAGATCTCAGGTGATCCCGAGAAAGGCTATATGATCGTACGCCAGGCATGGAAGAAGGGCGATGTCGTAAAAGTGTCGTTCGATATGCCTGTACGCCGCGTGGCGGCAAACCCAAAGGTCGAAGCCGATAAGGACCGCGTCGCCATCGAACGAGGCCCCATCCTGTTCTGCTTCGAAGGAATTGACAATTCCAGGGACGGCGATGTCAACTCGCTCGTGCTTAACGAGAAAGTCAAACTTACCGCAAAGTTCAACAAAGACCTGCTTAACGGCGTAATGGTTATCAAGGGCCGTGGACAGCGCACAGAACGGACACCCACAGGAGAGACAATAGCCAAGCCGGCCGATATCATGGCTGTACCCTACTATTCCTGGGCCCATCGCGACATGGGCGGCATGGCGGTGTGGCTTGCAACAAAGCCATAAATGGTCCGCCGGAATTTACAGGCTGAATACCTAGAGCGTTTTAAATGAATCTGTAGCCGCATGTGATGGTAGGGCGCGCAGTCCCTTGCGCGCCGAAGTGCGGCGGTGAAGGGACTCACCGCCCTACCAAGAAAGAAAAATGGTACAACAGCTATAGTTCTATTTAAACCGCTCTAGTCTTTATCGGCATTCTGTTTCTTGCCGTTTTTGAATATCGAACTGCCATCGGATGTGGCCAGCTTCTCAAACTCTTTCTCGAATTGCGTCCAACGATCGGTAAGTTCCCTCGCCTTGTCCGGGTTCTTTTCTGCCAGGTTAACCGATTCACATCGGTCGGATTTCATGTCATAGAGTTCCCACGGACCGTTCTTCCCTTTCGAGACCGCCTTCCAGTCGCCAACACGTATTGCCCGGTTGTCTTCATGCCACCACCACAGATAGTCATGTTTAACAGAACCGTCCCCGGCAAATGCAGGCACAAGGCTTACGCCCGGCTTCCGCGGCACTGGCACATCCGCCCACTTCCCGGGAAGGGTTCCACCCGCCAGCTGCACCAGCGTCGGAACAATATCAACAAGATGCCCCACATCATGCCGCAGCTCACCATGCGCCTTGATTCCTTCGGGCCACTGGACGATAAGCGGCGTGGAAATTCCACCCTCGTGTACCCACGCTTTATGCAGACGAAATGGCGTGTTTGCGGCCGATGAAAAACCAGGTCCGAGACAGAGGAACGATTTTGCTGAACCGGGCGGCACTGACTTGTCATGGCCACTCCCTCGAATCATCTGTTCGGCGCTCGCGCCGTTATCTGAAACAAACATGACAACCGTTTTATCATGGGCATTCATCGCCCTGACCTGGTCCAGGATGCGGCCAATCTCCTGGTCCATCCTGTCGATCATCGCCGCATGTATCGCCATTTTCGTCGCCTGGAACCTCTTCTGCTCTTCCATCAGTGTATTCCAGGGAACTGCACGGCCAGCTTCTCCCGGCCCTATATCTTTCTTCAGTTTATCTGCAGGCATGTTATATCCCGGAAATGCATCAGGTTCCAATTTTGAAAGCTCGCAATTGATGATTCCCTTTTCCTTCATGCGCTTCCACCGCTCATCACGCATCTGGTCCCAGCCCTTCAGATACGCGTCACGGTAGCGGTTTATATCCTCCTCCGGCGCCTGCAGGGCCCAATGCGGCTCAATAAAAGCAACATATGAAAAGAACGGTTTGTCAGAATATTTCTCGCCATGCTCCCTGAGCTGGCGAATGGCGTTATCGGCAATTGCAGTAGCAGAATAGTAGCCTTCCTCCTTCACTGGCTGCAGGGGTTTCTCCATTTTTGCCATTACCCTGGCCGGAATAAAATGATGATCGCTGTCACCATATTCGAACGACCGGTCAAACCCCTCTTTTACAGGGTTGCCGTCAACGTGCCATTTTCCCGAATGGTAACTCTGGTAACCAAGCGGCTTGAGGAAATTCGGAAGCAAAGGCGCCCACGCTGGACGCTTGCCAATTGTCCCGCCCAACGTACCGCCAAACGAATCACGGCGGATCTGCTGCGCAAAGTAACCGGTAAGAATGCTTCCGCGCGACGGCCAGCATCGGCCGGTATTGTAGAAGCTGGTAAACCTCAGCCCGTTTGCCGCAAGCCTGTCCAGGTTCGGCGTCCGGATTTCGCCGCCATAACAGCCCACATCCGAAAAGCCCATGTCATCCGCAACAATCAACAGAAAATTCGGCTTCTTTGCAGCGCCTGCCGCGGTATCAGCAGCCCGTATCCACGACGGCAACGCCACAGCCGCTATCCCTACTCCAGCTATTCTCAGGAAATTCCGTCTATTCATATTAACCTCCAATGTTGTACCTGCATCAAGCGTCAGGCCGTTTGCCGCATATTTACTCCGCTCCATGTGCAGTTTATTTCATACCCGGTCCCTGGACTTTTGCCTTGTTGTCATACGAAATATGGTTGCCCGAGCCCAGGCTGTAACCCCACTTATCAAGGTAGAACTTCCGCGACTGGAAACTGTCGCCTATCTTCTTCAATTCTGACTGAAGCTGATCATCCAGTTTCTTTTGAAGTTCTGCATACTCCGGTTTCCCGGCAAGGTTACTCATCTGCCATAGATCTTCCTGGTTGTCATACAGCAGCCAGGCGCCATCCAAATGCTTCACGTATGTATACCGGCTGGTGCGAATACCCCGATATTCCCTGAGGACGCCGGCAAACGGCGATACACTCATAATCAACGCAGCCCTGTCAGGATTCTCTCCGCCGCCCTTGATCAGCGCCGACAGATCTGCACCCTCAACCGTTTTTGGAATCTCCAGCCCGGCGAGCCCCAGCAGTGTAGGCAGTATGTCCGGAGTGTTGATTGGTGTTTTGATACTTAGCCCGCTCTTGCCCTGGGCCTGGTGGTAGCGGAGAAGGAACGGCACACGGCAGGATTCATCCCATGGCACCTGTTTAGTATATGGCCCGACATTCTGGGCCCCCATCATTTCGCCGTGATCCGATGTGAACACCAGGATGGTATTGTCTGCAATTCCGGCATCCTGCAAAGTCTGGACCATTTCTCCGATACACTTATCCAGCGCCGTACAGTGACCATAATAACCCGGCAATTCTTTCAGGACAGCCGCCTTCATCTTCTCCGGAACATTTGGCGCCAGCTTCAGTTTTTCAGGCGGATACATATCCTTGTATTCCTTCGGGGCCGTCTGATGGGGAAAATGCGGCGTCCCATACGAAACAACCAGCAGGAAAGGCTTCTCATCCCCGGCATGGTCACGTATATATTGACCGGCGTCCTTTGTCTGGGCAAACGCATCGTAGCCTTCCCAGTATTTCTTCTCCGTTGAATTCCCTGTGTAGTAATGCGATCTGGGATAGTTGTGATCACATTCCGCAACTTTCCAGTAATCGAATCCCTGGCGCCGTTCCGGCGGGATATACGAACTGCGGCCATGTCCGTCCAGGTGCCACTTGCCGATATATGCCGTGGCGTAACCGGCGGCCTTAAAGATATCGCCCATGCAAAGTTCCTTGTCCGGCAAATAAAGATCATTCATGAACATGCCTGTTGATGTAGGGTACCGGCCCGTCAGCAGTGCGGCACGATAAGGCGTGCAGACCGGGCACACGGAAACTGCTGTCTCAAAGTTAACGCTTTCCTTTGCCAGCCGGTCCAGGTTCGGCGTCTTTACGTTCGGGTCACCGGCATAACCTGTGGCAGATGCACGCCACTGGTCGGCAAACAGAAAGACCACATTCGGCCGGCGCGCGACCGCAGTGCCGTCTGCCGCAAAGCTGCAGCGCGCAGCCCCCAGCAAAAGCGCCGCATTTGCGCCCTTAAGAAAATTACGCCGCGTAATATTCATCGTTATTTCCCCTTTCTTCCGTGTGAATCATGTGATTGCTTTTGCGGACACGGGCCCAAACTTTGCAAGGTGCTCCAGGAGTCTTTCAGTCATCGTGTCCCTGATACCTGCATATTGTCCGTCACTGAACACATTCTTCCATTCAGACGGATCGTTTTTCAAGTCATAAAGTTCGCCGCCGATGATATCAGGCTTGCCGTATCCGCGGAAATCGGGCTTTTCCTTCATGCTCAGGATAAGCTTGTGCTTTGAGGTCCTCCACATGAAAGAATCCTTGCTGCTAAAGTCATTGAACACGCAGAACGCCCCGGTTCTCGCCGATGGCCCGAGAAGATCCATCCCGGGCATTTGCGCATTACCTGCAATCCCGGCGGCCTTAAGTATCGTCGGCAGGACATCCACCAGCTCTGCCGGACGGCTGTCTATTGTTCCCTTCTTCTCTCGTGGAACCGCAGTTCCGCCTACAATCATCGGGACCCTGACGCTTGATTCATAAAGACAGTACTTGGTGAACCTGTAAAACCTCTCGCCCAGCATTTCGCCATGATCCGACACATAGATGACCAGGCAGTTGTCCAGGATACCTTTCTGCCGGAGCTTGTCCATCACCCGGCCGAACATGTTGTCCATCCATGAGCAGTTGGCCCGGTACCTCAAGACCATCTGCTGCCACTGTTCCCTGCTGGCCTTGCTCCAGTAATCAATCCTTTCCTGCTTCAACGATGCATGGCAGGGCTCCACATCCTGCTTCCGGGGCTGGACCGGGACCGGCATCTTCTTTACGTCATATAGATCTTCAAATCCCGGCGGAATATTGAGCCCTGCGTGCGGCTTGAAAAATGACAGGTAAAGAAACAGCGGCTTTTCCCTGGCAAGGCCGATGTCGAGGAACTTCAGGCACTCATTAAAAACCCAGCCGTCCCTGTGATCTTCTTCCGGCACTTTACTGGTACATCCGATATAGCCTTGAATACCTTCCTCTCCGTCTCCAAACTTCTCAGTTTCCCTGTCGTACCGCTTGAGTCCTTCGGGATCGCGGTCACCCATCATTATGGCGCCGGTTTCATAACCCCTGTGTTGGGCAGGCTGCGCGATGTACCGGACCTCGAATCCCCTGGTCGACGACTCCTTCAGGTTCCAGTGCGTCTTGCCGAATCCTGCCGTCTGGTAGCCTGCCTTCCTCAGGATCTCAGGCAGAGGATCACATGGAAGTTCTTCATCGCTCAACTTACCGGCATTGGTCAGCACGCCAAGTTGATGGGGATAAAACCCCAGCATCATGGAATACCTGCTGGGCACGCAGCTCGGCGCCTGGCAGATTGCCTGGTCAAAGACGATCCCGTCGGCTGCAATCCTGTCCAGCCCCGGAGTTTTAACCTCCGGGTTGATTTTGCCGATATGGTCCCATCGATGCTGATCGTCCTGCAACAGAATAATATTGGGCCGCCTGCCTGCCTGCGCACCGCCTGCTGTCACGGCCCGGAGCATTCCAGGCATTGATAACAGCGCCGCACCAATGCCGGCAGTCCTTAGAAAATTGCGCCGTGAAATGAAATTTCTACTCTTCATCCGGATCTAATCCCGCACTCAAGAAAACCAGCAATTAACACTTTACAGAAACTGCCGTTAACCGACGCCGAAACATATGAAATCACTATAATAGTATCAAAGAGTAATTTTTGACAGGATGAACAGGATTGGGAGGATAAAGGTTGCTGGCGCAAGGTTTCACCATTTAGTCTTTATCCGTCCTGAAAGGAGATGCGGGAAGTCCTTCCTTGTTCCCCAGGTTCGGCATCGCGCCTTCATTCCAGCCCATTCGCACTGCGATAGGCTTCTTCCCTTCGGGGTGCTTCACGACGAGCGTGCTGCCATCAATGGCCGGTGCCGCCTTGACGAACGCCTCATCGCCTTCACCCCTGATATAAACGTCGGTGATTTCCGCTTCGCTGCAGGCAAGGCCGCTTTCTGCATGGTCGAATTCGATGACCATCTTATCGCCTTGAATCTTGAAGCCTCGGTACAGGGGGCCCGAGTACACGATTTTCCTGCCATAGGTATTCGCGAGCGCCCACAGCGCCAGCCGCTTGCCGACGTCCGGCTTGTTTTTGGGGTGGATGTTCTTGATCTGCTTGCAGTCGGCGATCACGGCCATGCCGGTGTTGGGTACCTTTCTCATCGTATTGAGCTGAGCTTCCCACATCCGCCCCAGCTTCTCCCCGGTGTACCTCCGGAAAGGAGAAAGCTGAACAAAATAGAAAGGAAAAGCCTGCCCCGCACCAGTGGCGGGGTCCCCGATCTTCCAGGCCTTGCGCCAGCTGTCGATCAGCGCCTTCATCTTCTCCTCGTAGAGCGGTTCGCCAACATTGGATTCCCCTTGGTACCATATGACACCGCGCATGGCGAAGCCCTCGATCGGCCTTATCATGGCGTTATACATAATGCTCGGCGTTTTTATGGCCCATGGCCTTTTCGCGAGCTCGTTCATTTCCGCTTCTGTCAGCGACATCGTCATGCCTTCCTGGCCACCCTTAATAAGGTCGAACTGCTCCCTGGAAATCCATGACTCAATCCTGCTCCCTCCCCACGATGATGAGATGATCCCGACCGGAACCTTCAACTCCTTCAACAAGTTCATCGCAAAATAACTTCCCACCGCCGACGAGGCGGGACCTGCAGGCGAATTCAGCTGTACCCATTGTCCTTCAAGATCACTCTTGGGCTTTGCCGAGAGCTCTTTCTTGACGGTAATCACCCGGATAAGCGACTTGTCTATGTCCGGGAACATCGTGGCGTAATCCGGCGTCTTGCCCAACGGCCATTCCATATTTGACTGCCCTGACGCTAGCCAAACCTCGCCGACAAGCACGTTTGTAATCGTGATGCTGCTCTCTGAGTCCTGTATGAGTATCTGTGCCGGCTCAAAACTGGCCTTTAGCGGATCCAGACAGATCATAAACTTGCCGTCTTCACCTGCTTTTCCGCTTTTCTTCTGGCCGGCCTGCCCCGAGCCTGGTCGAGGGGCGAATGACACCGTCACGTTCGCTTTGGGTTCCGCTTTTCCCCATACCGGCACCTGCATATCGCACTGCAGGACCATATTGTCCGAAAACTGCCGCCCACACGAAAGCCCGCCTGCTTCGGTTATAGGAACGTTCGATGCAAAATAGAAAACGCTGAGTGAAACGATACCCCCACGCTGCAACAGATTCATCAATACCCCTCCAATGCTGACAAGAATCCTTTTCTCACCTCTGTCCATCGCTCACAACAAAGCCGGCATCTTCCGAGAGAGCTTTCTTTTCTTCTTCTTTCAAGGACTCAACGCTCACCTTGTTGGGCAGGACATAGAGCTTCATCTCGCATTTTTCGCGCGCTGAATCGGGCACGGTCGTCACGAGCAGGCGCCCTTCCGTAGCTTGAGGTAAATCCTTGTCCCAGCCGAAGATATCTTCCAGCCATACATCTTGTTTATCCCCGGGTGCCAGCTTGAATTCAATGAATTGCTCTTTGTACGGAACCCGCGTCCACTTGTTGACTGCACTGTAGCGGATCCAGTAATCCGGCTTATGAGAGACCTTGAAGATAACAGGAACCTCCAAGCGGTTAACCAGTATGAAACGCGTATGCCAGCCGCCCAGCCAGTATGGATCATTATGCCAGTAATTCGAATAGGGGAAAACAGTTTGCTTAAGATCCTCATCCCACAGACCTGGCACCTCGTCGCCCCACATCAGCCAACTTTTCTTTACAGCGTTTGTTGAGTCCTGGCCTTCTGCTTCCTTGATTTTTAAAATGTAGGCATAAAAAGGCATATCGCTGGAAAACTCGGATTTCCCGGTCCAATTCGAGTCCTCCGGTACAGGCCATTTCTGATCGGGATACATGCCCGAATAAACATTATCGTTCCAGCCACGGTCCGGCCCCAACTCGAAATCCTTCGTCCACATCCCCTTCTGGCCATTCTTGTAGACAAAGCCGGGATCATCGGCAACCAGCGTCCACGTCACCTTGATAGTGTTGGTCAAACTCGGATTATATATCGACATTGCAAAATCCACTGCGTTCCAACCCTGCCCGGTCTTAATTCTACCGGCGCGCAGTTTCTCGTAGCAATGGAATTTTGCCTTCTTTACAGGCAATGCCGGCCCCTTGGGCAACGGTTCCCCGCCAGCCGTATAAACGAAACTGCACTCGTTCGTACGCATGGCGGCCGAAAAAGGCACGACGCCCTGCTTCCCTAGTTGTGCAAGCACCTCCGGCCACGCCGGCATGGTCGCCTTCTTACCAACTGTCGCCAGTATCTTTGGACCATGCCCCAAAACAAAGGACTCACCGGCCGCAGGACTGGACATCAGACGCACACAACGCCGGTTTTCTGCATATACATCTCCCATATATACAAAAACCGCTTCCGTAACGGCCTGCGTCGTTGTAAGGAATTCATCCTTACCTGTCAGCGGAAAATCTTTTCCTTCAGGATCCACAGCCTTAACGTTATCCGCCCAATGAGGCTTGCGTACCTGCACTACCCTGGCCGGCATTCCAGCCAGAGAAATGCGCTGTCGCATGACCTCCCCGGCGCCGGCAGCCGGCTGTATCTCAGAAACAATCTTTCCGGCTGAATTTGTCATGACAAAATCCAAGGCAAACAGGACGCTCAAACCCTTGTCTGACTGAATAACCAGGTTGTCCCTGAGGTTGATAAACCCGAGCTGTCCATGGAAAGTACAGCACCATACCGCCTCATGAATGGACCCCTTAAACCCCAGGACGCCTTTATCATCACAGAGCGTACCGCGATGACCAAAACCGCCCTTGGGTGTCTGGTTCTGCAGAAAGTGATTGTGCAATGTCCGTTCCGCCATCGCCCAGTAGCGCGCCTTGCCGGTGACACGGCCCAGCGCCAGGTTCAGGCGAAGCCAGTCGGCAATTGCGCAGCCTTCGTCACGGGCAAACTTCACCCGACATTTCTCCAGTATGCCGCCCGCGGGATTTATATAACCGCCCTTGACCAGGTCATCCCATCGTTTCTCAACCCGCTCAAGATAAGACACATCTTTGGTCGCCTCGTACAGCAGCAGGAGCGACACCTGGTTACAAAGCATGCCGTGGGCATGATCAATCGGCAACTTGTCAAATGTCTTGTAAAAAGCCGCCATGGTTATCGCAGTGTCGAGGTACTTCTTTTCGCCTGTAAGTCCATGCAGCTTCACCAGCCCTTCCATTGCCGGAAAATAGCACGTCACGTAGCCGGAGGCATAGGTGTCACTCCCAGTGTACTCGCCCATGCG
>Ga0172371_10012618_pt1 | contig 11104 bp, 9 predicted proteins | sample Lak12m_FD_114543 | JGI IMG/M metagenome (GOLD analysis project Ga0172371, IMG submission 114543) | Freshwater microbial communities from Kabuno Bay, South-Kivu, Congo - kab_022012_12m | ecosystem: Environmental > Aquatic > Freshwater > Lake | place: Democratic Republic of the Congo: South-Kivu... | reverse complement strand
TAGCAGTGCAGTTGTTCCTGGTCTTGGCGGTGCTGATGTTCTCGGCTGCCTGGCTGGCGGGTGGCACATACAACCCATTCATTTATTTCCGATTCTAGAGGGGCATGACTTCTGAACTCGGCACCAGGCGACTGCAGGCGTTCGTGGATGTGCTCACCATCGTGGTCTTCATCGGGCTGCTCTGGTTGCCTACACTAGATACGTTCTTTGGGCTCGACCACGCGGAGGCACCGGGGGAGAATCGGCTGCCCGCCAAGCGGCCAGTTTTTAGAGGGCTGGGGCAAAGTCGGGATTTCATCTCCGGGGTGGAGAGTTATTACAACGACCATTTTGGCTTCCGCAAGCGGCTAGTACGCTTGAACAATCACTGGAAGGGTGAATTGTTCAACGACCCCGGGTCGAAGGACGCGTTGATTGGGCGCGATGGTTGGCTGTTCTATTCAGGCCAACGGATGATCGCGCATTACACGAGCACTGAGGTGTGGAGTCAGCAGGACCTGGAGAACTGGCGCCGGCTGCTGGAGGCACGGCGAGATTGGTTGCGCAGTCGCGGGGCCAACTATCTGCTGGTGCTGCCGCCGGACAAGCACAGAGTTTATCCTGAGTACTTACCCGAATGGCTTGAGCCCGGAGGTAAACCCGGCAAGGTGCAGCAACTGGTGGGGTACATGAAGGCCCACTCGACGGTCGAGGTGCTGGACCTGACGAAGGCGTTGACGGAGGCGAAGAAGATCCGAGTAGATTATTTGCAAACCGACACACACTGGAATGCGTTCGGCGGCTTCGTCGCGTATCGGGCGGTGGTCGAAGCCCTAAGCCGCCAGTTGCCCGGATTAGAGCCTTTGCCGCTGGATACCTTCAGTTGGCAACCCAGTTCTCCGCCGCACGGAGACCTGGCCAGGATACTCGGCCGGCCGGAAGCTTACCCGGAAAAGGAAGGTGTCAAATACGTTGCCCTCAAGCCTTTCACGGCTCCCAAGGTGTTGTATGACGCGGCGCGGTTCCCTCACCAGGGACCCGATGAGACCCGGACCTGTTATACTCTGAATCCGGAAGGATCAGGCAAGGCGATGGTTTTTCACGATTCATTCGCCTGTGCTTGGTATAGCTTCTTGGGCCAGCATTTCAAGGAGGTCGTTTATGTTTGGCAGTACGAATGGAATGCACCGCTCATTGAACGCGAAAAGCCCGACCTGGTGATTGATGAAATCCTCGAACGCTTCTTCAACTTGCTGGACCCGCTCGATCTGCTCCGCAAAGACCAATTGTCAGGCACCCCATCCGCCCCGGGAGCACCATGAAGGCCGAGTCCTGCACCAAGCGGCTGCAGGCGTTCTGGGACACGCTGACAATCACTGTCTTCCTGGGGCTGCTCTGGGTACCGACCGCAGACTATTTCTTCAAACTCGACCATGCCGAACAACCCACGGAAAACCGGGCCCTGGCCAAGTGGCCGGTCTTCAAGGGGCTCAATCAAAGCCGGGAGTTTGTCGCCGAGGTGGAGAATTACTTCAACGACCATTTTGGTTTCCGCAAGCGGTTGGTGCGCTTAAATAATCATTGGAGGGGCGAGCTTTTCCACGATACGACCAGCCCCGACGTGCTGGTTGGCCGGGATCAGTGGCTTTTCTATTCAGGCATGTCCATGCCCGAGAACTGCACTCGCCAGGCGGCTTGGACGGAGCAGGAACTTAGAGACTGGTGTTTGTTGTTGGAGATGCGCCGGGACTGGCTGCGCGTCCGTGGCATTAGGTACCTATTCGTGGTTCCGCCCGACAAACACACGGTTTATCCCGAGCGCCTCCCGGCCTGGATGCAGATCAGCGACAAACCGACCAAAATCCAACAATTGGTCCGGCACCTGGAGACCCACTCGAATGTCCCGATTCTGGATTTGAGCCAGGCGCTGTTTGAGGCCAAGAAGATACGCGTCGCCTATTTGAAAACCGACACGCATTGGAATCTGTTTGGCGCCTTTATGGGCTGTCGTGCCCTCACGGCAGCGCTGGCGCGCCAGATGCCCGGGCTGGAACCTCTGCCCACGGACGCCTACGATTGGAAGCCCGAGCCCAAACCTCCAGGCGACCTCGTCAAACTTATGGGCGCAACGGGTTCCTACAATGAAACCGAATCCGTGGCTGCTGTGCCGCTGAAGCCTTTGCCTGAAGTCGAAATCATTAATGACTCCGGCCGGTTCGCATCTCTTGGCCCCTCCGGAGCCCGAAACTGCGTTACCCGTAACAAAGAGGCGTGTGGAAAGGCGCTCGTCTTTCACGATTCCTTCGCGCGAAGATGGCATTCCTTTCTCGGCCAGCACTTCAACGAAGTCATCTATATCTGGCAGTATGAATGGGACAGACCGGTAATAGAGCGCGAAAGACCGGACGTCGTGATTGATGAGATGCTCGAGCGTTTCTTCAACCAACAGGACCCCCTGGCTTTGGCGCGTAAAGACCAGTCGTCAGAAAGCCAAGCCACTGTCAGCGGATTATGAATCCCGAATCCAGGACCCAGCGGCTGGGAGCGTTTTGGGACGCCCTGACGATTGTTGTTTTCCTGGTGCTGATCTCGTTGCCAACGGCGGATTACTTCTTCAACCTCGACCAAGCGGAGCCGCCTCAGGAAAACCGGTTGCCCGCAAGGTGGCCATCCTTCACCGGACTCAAACAGAGCCGGGATTTTGTCGCCGGGGTGGAGAAGTATTTCGACGACCATTTTGGCTTCCGCAAACGCCTGCTGCGTTTACACCACCACTGGAAGGACCGAATCTTCCACGATCGTGGCAGCAACCAATTTGTGCTGGCCGGACGCGACGGTTGGTTCTTTTACTCTGGCGATCGCGTGATTCCGCAATGCGCGCGCCAGGATGTCTGGAACGAGCACGATCTGGACAACTGGCGACGGCTGCTTGAGATGAGGCGCGATTGGCTCCGCGCACGCGGGGCCAAGTACTTGTTTGTGGTAGTACCCGACAAGCACACCGTCTATCCTGAATACTTGCCGGATTGGCTTAAAATTGGGGTGGGACCCTCGAAGGTCCAGCAACTGATGAACTACATGAAAGCCCACTCAACGGTAGAGGTGCTGGATTTGAGCCAGGCGCTGATGGAAGCCAAGCAGACCCACCTGACCTACTTCAAGACCGACACGCATTGGAACAACTTCGGTGCGTTCGTGGGCTACCGAACGCTCGTGCAGGCCCTGGCCCGGCAATTCCCCGACCTGACCCCGCTGCCGCTGGAGACATTGGATTGGAAGTCCGTAGAGTGTCGCAAAGGCGGAGACCTGACGCGCATGATGGGGACGGCGGATGTTCATTGGGAGACCGCCCTATTGGAGCCCGTCGTCCGGAAGCCGATCGCTGCCTTGGAAAACGTTTACGACGCCGTGCGCCTCCCCCAACGCGGCACAAAGCAAACCTGGCCTTTCTTTACCCTCAATACCAACGCCTCGGGCAGAGCGATCATCGTCCGGGACTCCTTTGCCTGTGGTTGGTATCCCTACCTGGGCCAGCATTTCAACGAGACAATCTACCTTTGGAAATACGAGAATGACCGGCCGCAATACGAATGGAACCGTCCGTTGATCGAGCGGGAGAAGCCCGACCTCGTCATTGATGAGATGTTGGAGCGGTTCTTCTGCATAGCAGATCCGCTGAACTTGATGCTCAAGGACCAGTCGTCTGAGGCCCAATCCGCCACGCCTCCTCCGGAGTGAGACCTCGGAATGACTGCCACGGCTGAACTGAAAGGTGAACCCTCATTGTTCACGAGAGGCAACAGAAAGGGTCTTTTCGCCACCTTCCTATCAATTCAACTCTTGGCTCCGTGCTGGGGAACGTCCGCGTTCATCCAGGGAGTCGTCCATAGCGAATCGGGCTTTGAAGGTGCTGTGACCGTCGTGAATGAAGAAACCCACGACGACATTGAGATCGTGACGGTAAGTGTCCCCTACCTTGGTGTTCGCGGTACGCCGAAAAGCGGCCGGGCCCGGATCTTCCTCCGCCGCAACGATATCGAGATGGGACGACCGTTCCCCGTCCTCTTTTCTGCCTTTTACGAGATGGACATGGCCCGTGCGAAGAAGTGGTGCAACCGAGGTTGGGCGGTGGCGGCGCCGCACTACAACCTGAACGCTCCTGGACCTTCCAGCGGAGACGGGTTCAACAGCGTCGGGGACGGCTTCAATCTTAACCACGCGATCGTCTTATGGGTGCGCCGGTTGCCTTTCGTGGACCGCGCCCATCTGCATTTGGATGGACAAAGTCAGGGAGGCTACGTAGCGCTAGGCATCGCCGCGGACTTCCTGCCGGTGGAGGCGGTTTCGGTAGACGCGCCCGTCATCAATTGGGATTACAACCTCGGCTATCTAGAAGCCAACAAGGTGGCAGCCAGATTTCCTCAATCCGATCACCAAAGCAGCCCCCTTCCATTTCTGTATCAGGTGATTCCCCTGGTGAACCAAGCGTATGGCACTTTCGGGTCCGACCTTGCCCTGGACAGATACTATGACCTGAGTCCCCTTTCCTATCTGGACCGCATCACGAGTCCAGTGCTCGTGGTCTGGTCCACGGCCGACATGCTCGTACCGCTTGAGCAGGCAACCCGAACGCGGCTTGGCAAATTGGATGGCAACCTCTTTCCCGCCGGTTACATCCGCGATTTCGAGGCCCTGACCCGGTGCGACAAGGCTCGGAAGGTGTTCGACGAGTCCGTGCCGGCCGACCGGGTTCATTGGGAGGTGTTGCCGCTTCCGAAGAATGCGCAGGAGTTCCGAATGTCCATGTGGACGGACAAGGACAAGCAACCCAAGTCGCGACCTGAGAGTCTTGATCTACCATGGTCCTCCAAGGCCCAGTGGTCATTCTGTTTACTGAACGAAGGAGGACCTGCCCCCTGGGCGGGACATAGGCGCTGCATCTGGTCCATTTCTCCAGACAGCTTTGTCGCTGCGCATAAAGAAAAGCCTTTCGGCGTGGGCCTGTTGAATCAAGCCAAGCTCGATCATCTGTTACAACGGTACATGGGCCGACTTGGCCGCCCGCTCAAGCTCGCGGACGGGAGTGACGCGAATCGTCTTAATTATGCTCTACTTGAAAAGCGCGACGTTGTCGCCGGCTTGCTAGACTACGCACGCATGGGGGAGGCGTATGCTCGCAACCTGATCGCGCTGTACGCGAAATCCTCCCGGCATCCGCTAGGGGCAACCCTCGTTATCGCCGCGCTCGAAAGGGAGAAAGCTTCCCTCGATCACAAGGTGTCTGCCTCTCGTTGAGTCCCCAGCCTTTTGCGGACCGAGCGCCTGAGATTACAGTAGGGACGGGTAAGCTTGTGCCGCAGCCAGCATACCGCATAGGAACGCCAGCCCATCGCCTTGGTCAATTCAGCTCTCGTCGCCGCGGCGCGCTCGCCAGGACGGCTCCGCAGGTAATACAGACGCGTGAAACGCACTTGCGGAGCCATGACGTCCGCCATCCAAGGCCGGGCACAATATCGCTCCAACAGGACCAGGTCTTCATCCACTGAGTCTCCACTGCGCCGGTTGGCTTCGGTTTGCTGGGCCGGATGCTGCCGAAAAGCGCAGAGAGGTTGGTCCAAGTAGGCAAGCCGCCCCTCCTCCAGCAGATGAAACCACATCTCCAGATCCAGCAACTGCTTTAGGCCCTCGTCAAAACCGCGCGCGGCTTGGGACCTGCGGAACAAAGCGAGCGAAGGCTCGCCAATCAGATTGGCGTCCCGTTCGAGGCAGCGCACAATAATCTGTTTGCCGGCCCAGACGCCCGAGCGGCCGAAGTTGTCGCGCACCTTGATAGGGCGCGACTGCGCGTCAATGAGTTGCGCGGCCGACACCACCAGGGTGACGGAAGGATCGCTTTCCAGCACCGCCACCATGCGGCGCACCACCGAAGGATCAATCAGCTTGTCGTCCTGCAGGACATACTTGATGTAGCGACCCTGGGCCGACTTGAGGCAGGCGTTGAAGTTGCCGCCGATGCCCAAGTTGCGCGGATTGCGCCACCAGCGGATGCGCCCATCGCGGCGGGCGTAGCGCTCGATGACGGCGGCCGAGCCGTCCGTAGATCCGTCATCGCTCAGCAGCAGTTCATAATCGCCAAAGTCCTGCGCCAGAATGGAATCGAGACATTCGGCCAGAAACGGCTCACCGTTGAATACCGGGACTAGGAAGCTCACCAGGGGCCCGCGCTTGTCCGCGCCGGAGACCGGGTGTTGCGGCGAAGGTAGTGCACTTTGAGGCGTGTCCTGGGTATCCGTCCGGAACGACGATCGAGGTGGCGTCGAAGGCGCGCGCCGCCACGATAAGACCCCGCGGATAGCGAGTTTCATGAGATACAACCAGTCGGTGTCATTGCGGAACGGGAATCGTCTTAGATACGCAGTCGCAAATCTGCCGGCCGCCCTCGGGTCACCCGTCGAACGACAGATCTCGATGACGTCTCGGTACCAACGCACCGTTCCGGCGTCCAGGTGCTTTCTTTGGGCCGCGGTCAGGCCGTTACGGATCCAGCGCGCTGTCTGGATGGACCCGGCGAGGACTTGCACCTGCGTCTGTGCCGACCATGCGCCTTGGGCGTGCTTCCGATAGACACCCATCACCTCGTCCAGATAACCGATCCGACCATGCTGGGCGTTCAGGACATGCAACGGCCAGTCGCCCAGCGGACATTTAAAGAACCACGAAGGGAAATCGTCGAAGAGGCGGGAACGATACATCACGGAACAGGTGTGCATGAAGTTGCCGCGTAGCAGATCCTCTAAGTCGTACCGGTCGGGCCCGGGTATAGTGTAATGGAGTTCCTGGCGCGCTGGGTTGGCTTCGTCCAGGATGCGGACGTTGTGAAAGCAGAGGGCACAATCTCGATTGTTGTCAAGAAACTCGATCTGCTTCTGAAGCTTATGCGGAGAGATCCAGTAATCGTCCCCCTCGAGAAGAGCGATGTATTCACCGCGACTATGGCGGATGTTATTGGCGAAATTCCACAGACCGGTCGGTTTGCCGTTCACATACACGACGTTTTTCCGGTCGTTGAGAAGAAGCCGGATGCGACCAGGGAATCGTCTCTGGTAGTCGAGAACGATTTGCCGGGTGCCGTCGCGGGAGTCGTCTTCACCAATGAGCAATTCAAAATCGAAGCTGGTTTGCTGCATGAGCACGCTTTCAATCGCCTGGGCGATGAAGGCCGCATGGTTGTAGGTGATCAGCGAAACGCTGACTTTCATGGCGTAGCCGTGTCAAGATGGGGGCGGCCGGCGCGCTAGCAACTCGCGCCGGATTTCAGCGCCATGGGCGAGGACGAATCCGATGAGATCACAGATGGTTTGAATTTCGGCCGGGCCAACGCTGGTGCCGTTGGGCAGGCTGACCACGCGAGAAGCCAGCCGCTCGGTCTCCGGCAGGAGCAGGCCCGCGTGGGGAAAGAACGAGCGGTAGGGCTCCATGCGGTGGCAGCCTGGAAAGAAATAGCGGCGAGCGAGCACGTTCTCGGCGTGAAGCGCGGCGACAAGCTGGTCGCGGCCAAGCCCGGCGGCCTCATCAATTTCGAGAATAATGTATTGAAAGTTGCACCGTTCGGCCTCGTCATACGGGGCCAGGCTCACACCCGGCACGTCTTTGAGCCCCTCCTGGTAGGCATGATAGTTCTTCCGGTTGGTGGCGACAAAGTCATCCAGGCTCTCCAATCCCGTCAAGCCCATGGCCGCTGCTATTTCTGTCATCTTCCCGTTGGTGCCGATATAGATCACATTATCGTAACCGCTGAAGCCGAAGTTCTTCATCAGCCGGATCTTAGCCGCCAGTTCATCGCTGTTGGTCGCAATGGCGCCGCCTTCGAAGGTGTTGAAGAATTTCGTGCCATGAAAGCTAAACACTTCCGCTTCACCGAAATTGCCCACCATGCGGCCTCGATACGAACACCCGAAGGCGTGAGCCGCGTCGAAGAACAGTTTCAGATTCCGGCGCATGGCCAGCGCGCAAAGCGCCTCCACGTCGCACGGCCGGCCCCAGATATGGACGCCGATGATTCCAGTGGTTCGGGGCGTAATCATCTGCTCGACGCGGTCCGGGTCAAGATTGTGCGTAGCTCGATCAATGTCGCAGAAGACGGGCGTGACTTCCTGCCACTGAAGGGCGTGTGCGGTGGCAACGAAGGTGAAGGAAGGAAGGATAACCTCTCCACGCAAGCCCAGGGCACGAATGACCAACTCCATGGCCACCGTGGCGTTGCAGACGGGAATGCAGTGTTTAACGCCGAGCAACTCGATCAGTCTCTGCTCGAACTCGCGAACGTAGGGCCCATTGTTGGTGAACCACCGGCGCTGCCAGAGGTCGTTTACACGCGCCGTAAAACGGCTCCAGTCGCCGACATTGGGCCGGCCAACGTGTAGCCCGGCACTGAAAGCCGGCTCGCCACCCAGAAGAGCCAGGTCAGTTGATTTGGCTTTCGGTCTCATTTTCACCATCAAGTTAAAGCGGGGGCGCACGACCCCTCCGCCGGCTTGCGACCAAGCAACACTGCACTGGCTTGTGTGCCGCGCAAATAGAGCTTGCGCGCCCGCGCGGCTATTGGCAGCCATGCCTTCTGAGGAGATCCCTCGGCCCACCAACCCTCTCGCGCGTAGCCCAACTCGCGGAGCAGGTCGCCGGCAACCTCGTCGAACAGGTACCGCTGCAGTCCTGTAAACTCGCGCTGCCAGCCTCCGACCTTGCCCTGGCGATAGTGTCCTTCAGGTGCCCGGACGCCTTCCGATGGAGTGAGGCGCGAGCGCTTCAGGTTCTCGAACTTGTGCTTCTCAACAATCGCCGCCACCAATGCGTCATCGGCGGTCAACCCGCAGAACTCGAACACCGATGTGAGGACCCTTTCCGGCGCGGCCAGCAGGTCTTCATACCGCACCTCCATGTAGTTGCCGCTGTACCTGCTGGCCTTGCGGGCGGCCAGCAGTTCGCGCTTCCACAACGCCCCGTAATCCGGCAGCGTTTCGCGGGCAAACCAACCCATCTGGCGAGCCGCCGCCGCCAATGACACTGCCACATCGCGGCCATCCCTCATCACATGAATGAACCGCGCCTGAGGGACGAAGAGATGGATCTCTTCGACAAAAGCAGAGTAGTGTGGATGCTTGTCAAGGACATGGCTGGCGTGAGGTTTGGCGGCCAGCACCTTCCGGTATGCTTGCTCCAGGAAACTCCTCAAAAAGCCATGGAACTCCGCCTCTGTCCAGAGGACCGGGAGGCCAAGATAGTGCTTTCCCTCCTCGGTGAGGACTACTTCTCCTCTCCAGGCCTCAAGCCACGGGGCAATGTACTTGTTGTAAAGCCGCAACTCGGTGGTCGCACAAACCTTAGGGTGCGCGCCGAGCATCAACTGCAACCAGGTTGTGCCGCTGCGCGGCGAACCAATGATGAAGAGGAATTGTCTCTCCAGGATCGTCCCGTTCGGCCCGGGATTCAGAGCAGGCTGGGCGGACATTAGTTCGTGCTCCCTCCGGTGAGAATGCGCGACTGACCCCAGTCAAATGTGCGCTCGATAGCCGAGTAAAGCCTGGCGTTGGGTTCCTCAAAAAACGCCTGGAGTACTTGTCGTGTCGGCTCCGCCATCGGGCTATCATACGGTCGTACATGCTGGTCCAGCAAGGAAGCTGGCGCCCAGTCAATTGGCGCCAGGCCTAAAAAGCTCAGCACCCGGTTCAGGACTTCCACGCGGTGCCTTTTCAACTCGTCGCTCTCCAAAATCAAAATGTTCTCCCGAGGAAAGAGCCGACGGAACCGCTCCACTTGTTCGCAGTACAGGCCCCGCCGCACGAAACTCGGCTCCAGAGCCAGCGTCGCGCCTGTCCGGAGCGCATGGATTTCATCCGCTACGCACGAGTGAAAATCCGGGAACTCCGTTCGCCCCAGCAACTCCAGTATTGGGTCTCTGGATTCGGGGTTTGCGTCTTCCAGATATTGTTCGATCGTCATGTCTCGGATCGCCGGATCAGCGTGAATTTGCCGAAACATGTTCCAAGCCGAGAAGGCGCGCTCGACTGGATTCCTCAAAACAATAATCAGCTTCATCCGCGGCTTGAAATCCAAGATCCGCTCAGCGACAAAAGGGTAGTACAGGTAGGCAGGCGTTGCCTCGAATAGTTGGACCCCAGGGCTGCGCCGAAAGGGGAATTGCCGCGCATACCAACGGGGTCCTCGGCTGTAAACCCGGTCACGGCTGAAGAAGCCCACCTCCTTCCGCTTGGCAGGCTGGATTTGAGGATGGCGGCCGAGGAATGACTCCAGTGAAGATGTCCCTGCCTTTTGGGCCCCAATGATAAGGAAATCCGGCCGGCGTCTCAGGTAGTTATGCATGGTGGCATCTGGCGGCTTGGCAGTCCTACCCGGACTTGAGGAACCGTTCTCCCGGCTTCCGACTGCGGATGATCTTTGCCGGAGACCCGTACACCAGCACGTTGTCTGGCACATTATCCAAGACCAGCGAACCCGACCCCACCACGGAGTTTTCACCGATCTTCAACCGGTCTGCCACCGTCACCCCAAGCGTGATCGCAGCGTACTTCCCGATTTCAACTTTCCCCCCGGTGACCGAGCCGATTGAGATACTCGCAAAATCATGCATAACACTGTCATGTTCAACAATGGCGCCCGTGCCTAAGAGGCAGAAGCTTCCAATTCGCGCCCCAGCACTCACAATACACCCCGCCATGACCATGTTGCCGACACCCAACTCAACAGCTCTGCCAATGACGGCTGCGGGGTGAATTGCATTGACAAACACAAAATCCGGCTTTATGGATTGGATGGCATCAAAAGCGTGTTTGCGAGTCCAGTTGTCCCCGATTGAGATCAGCCCGCCGCAAATATCGTATTGCTCGATGAGCCGGGGCAGGTCTTCCTGGCGGCCTATGACCTTGTAACCAAACAGGTCGGCTCCTGGCTTCTGGTAGGGATCCGTGATACCAATTATTCTGTACTTTGCCTGCTTCTCAATAATGTCAATGCAGTGGTGAGCATGGAGGCCGCCACCCAGGAGCACTATGTTCTTCATGGGACCAAGCGCGTGCGGCGCCTGCGCTCCTCAAACCCATTTGCAGGC
>Ga0172371_10012616_pt1 | contig 11105 bp, 12 predicted proteins | sample Lak12m_FD_114543 | JGI IMG/M metagenome (GOLD analysis project Ga0172371, IMG submission 114543) | Freshwater microbial communities from Kabuno Bay, South-Kivu, Congo - kab_022012_12m | ecosystem: Environmental > Aquatic > Freshwater > Lake | place: Democratic Republic of the Congo: South-Kivu... | reverse complement strand
TTATGTCCGAGAAAAGCTATCTGGGGATTGACATCGGGTCTTCCAATATTAAGGTTGTGGAATTGAGTAATGATAACGGCCGGCCGTTTCTTGTCACCTATGGTTTTACTGATCGGACGCTGTTTTCTGCGGACAAGGCGGTCGCGGACTGGCTTGGCGACACTTCCGCCGCGGCCGAGATGATTAAGGGTATTTGCGCCAAGGCCAAGACCAAAAGCAAAAAAGTAGTTTCGGCGCTTTCGGTTGGGTCGGTTTTCAGCTCGGTTCTTACCCTTAGTAACGTTAGCAAGGATAAAAAAGAGATTGACGCGGCGGTCAAATGGCAGGCCAAAAAAGTGATTCCTATGCCATTGGAAGAGATGACAATTCATTGGGTGCCACTTGGTAAAAAAGAAGAAAAAACCGAGACGAGCGGGCCGTTAAAGGTGCTCTTAACTGCGGCGCCACAAAAATTGGTTAAAAAATATATTGAGATTTTTCGCCTCGCGAAGCTGGAATTGATCAGCCTAGAGACAGAAAGCTTTGCCTTAATCCGTTCGCTCGTTGGTAACGACCAGGTGGCGGTTATGATTATTGATGTTGGCTATAACACATCCAGTATAATAATAGTGAGAAACGGCGTACCAATTATTAATAAAAGCGTGGAAATCGGCGGGATGACGATAACCAAGGCGATCGGCGAAAATTTCAAAATGGATTTGGCTCAAGCAGAGAAATTCAAGCAGGATTTTGGCGTGGCGGGCGCGGCTACTGGGCAAGCGCCGATGAATGTTCTTCAGCCGGTTTTAAATATTTTAGAACACGAGATTAATTATTGCCTAAATTCTTTCTCTGCCGAGGATGGCTATGATGGTAACGGCAATGGCTCGAATATAAACCCGCCAAAAATTGAAAAAATTATTTTAGCCGGCGGGTCGACTATTTTTCCGGGACTAGCGGAACAACTAAGTAAAGATTTGAACCTAAAAGTATATATTGGCGATCCGTGGGCGAGGACGATCTATCCGGAAGATCTAAAGCCGGTTTTGGATGAAGTAGGGCCAAAATTATCCGTGGCGGTGGGTCTCGCGATGAGGGACATCATATAACGCGACTCGAATGACTCGAATGGCACCCGAATGTCACTAATAAAATTTGAAACAAGGCTTATTTATTGTTTTAATGTTATTTGCTTTTATGTTTTAATGATTTTATGACTGAGGCGGTAAAAAATATAACGCCTGGAGAAAAGAAATCGGATGATTTCCAGATTTATTATTTTCCCTTTTCTCCTCGGCGGCCAGCGGGAACTGGTGGGGAGACGAAGATTCAGACAGGAAGCCAAAAACGGCGGTGGTTTTTATGGCACTATTTAGTTATCAGGTGGAAAAAAATCAATGGCAACGCGCCGATAACGGCTACCAGCGACCAGATTGTAAAATATCATGAACCAGCCGAGAGCGGCAAAGGAAAAAAAACCGACATCGATTTTTCTGGCGGTCCGGTTGGGTTTTTCAGTGTGCCCACCTGGACAGCAAGAATAATCGTTCTATTCCTTGTTGTCATTTTTGCCGGCCAGGTAGTTTTCGCGGCGGATTTATTTTTGAATAGCGCGCTTAACGAACGATTACCTCGGGAGCGGGCGATTGCCAGTCAAATAGCGTCAACACAAGAAGAGATTAATAAATATGAGCTGCAGAGAGAGAAATTATCGGCAGTGGAAAAACAGCTAGCCGCGGTCTATGGGGTAGTCGCTAATCATGTTTATTGGAGCCAGCTTCTCGCCGCTCTAGAAAGAGATACTCTGGACAATGTGTACTATGACAGTATTCATCTTAATGAATCGGGTGAAATAGCGCTTGCGGTTTCGGCGCGGGATCTAGTTGCGGCCGCCGAACAGGTGAAAATATGGCAGAACGATAAGGATGTTTTTGCTACCGTTGATGCCTCTTCTTTTACGGCTGAGGCCAGCGGCCGCGCCAATAAATCTGCATCGGTCATAAAATTTGAGGCCAAGCTGGTTTTACAGCCGCAGGTCTTGTTAAAATCAATTAAAATAAATGATAATTAGTGAAAATAAAAATAAAATCGGCAGCGTAATCGAGGTGGAAGATGGTATTAGCTGGTTCGCGCGTCATTTTGGCTATTTAGTGATTTTAGTTTTCTTTTTGGCGATTTCTATCGGTTATTTTATTTTCTTGCGGGATAAAATTGATCAATATTATAATCTGCAATTAACTAATCCAGATGATTCTTCATCACAGCTGCAATCAATGAATTCGTATTTAGCCGAGCTCCAGTCGACTATTAATCAATTCAATCAATTCTCCGATGATGATCTGAGAAAATTAGAGATTTTTTTACCAGAGGATACGGCGATATCCGATCTAATTATTGAGCTCAGTACGCTTGCGAGCCAGAATAAACTGACCTTGACTAAGGTCGATATCAGCCAAGACAAAGATCAATCGGTGGGCGGGACTGCCAGTGGTTCTTTGATTTCGTCTTCGGATCTAGTTTTGCCCATTGATGTTCGTCTAGGATTGAAAGGTAATAACGATTACGCCTCTATCAAAAATTTTATCTCAAACCTGGAAAAAAATATGCGCATTCTTGATGTGACGGATATGATTATTGCGCCGCAGGAAGCTGGATTTGATATAGATTTGAGAACTTATTATTTACCTCGCTCATAGGTGACCGCGAGTCACGCTTTCAGATTTGGCTAGATGGAGCCAAGCTGTTTATAATTATGTTGATTCACGCTCAGAAAACTAGCAGTAAAAATTTTTTTCTCATCTTTTTCTTTTTAATTTTAATTGGGGTGAGTTCATTTATTATTTACTATCATTTTTATTTCAATCAAAGCGCGGATGTGGGAGGCGAGACCGACGCGAATAGCCAGATGTTGCCTCGCGATGCCGCTTCCGTCGGGTCGGATATTGCCCCTGTTGGCAATAGCCAGACAGTTCAGCCGGACAATAAGGAAGAACAGTGGCAGTTGTTACAAAGCGGTCTTTTGCGCGATTTTAACGAGATTAAGGTGGCTCCGGTCAAGCAAAAACAGGGCAGAAGCGATATTTTTACACCCAAATTTTAATAAGACAACGCGAGCGGGATAATGATCAATAATAGTTCTATGAACGATGTACCATATGATCCATGCGGTCATACGAAGATAGCTGTTTCTGATTTTGAGAAAAGCCGTCAGTTTTATAGGGATCTTTTTGGAATTTTGGGATATAAGCAAGTTTCCGATAAAGAGGATCGCGCGAGCTGGGTGAGTCCAGATGGCTATGGAATTCTAATTGGTCAGGCCAGGATTGTTGGCTATCAATATAGTTTTGGCGCACCCGGTTTGCACCATGTTTGTTTAAAGGCGTCATCGACCGAAACCGTGGATCAAATCTATGAATTGATTCTAGGAAAGAACGTCTATGTTTCCGGCGTCCCTAAAAAATATCCCGAATTTACAGAAAAATATTATGCTGTTTATTTTGCCGACCCTGACGGAATAAAACTAGAAGTGGCATGTTATTAAAATATTAATGAAAATATGAATCTTAACCAACGAAATAATTTAGTTAATTTGCTTCTGAATAAGGGGCTGATTTCTGCAAAGCAAGCATCAAACGTTCTTGCCAGTCGCGAGATAAAGAAAGATGGTTTTCTAGATTTTATCTATGATAACGATTTTGCCCCGGCCGAGGAGATCGCCAAAAGGATAGCCGAAGTGACAGGAATAGAGCATGCAAATATTACTGGTCTGGAAATTCCGGCTGCGATTCTGGATATTATTCCAAAGGAATCAGCCGAGATTTATCGGGCGGTCGCTTATGATCAGAGGGATAATTATCTCCTAGTTGGTCTGGTCGACCCTAATAATCTACAGGCAATCGAGGCCTTGGAATTTCTCGCTTCGCAGCACAAATTAAAACTAAAAATCAGCACGATTTCTCGAGAGGGATTCAAAAGCGCTTTTCGACGCTATGATAATCTGGGGGCGGAGGTGGACGAGGCTCTGAAAGAGGTGGGTGGTACCCCAGCCAAGCTGGATCTCGTTGAGAGTGAAATGAGCGACGAGGAATTGGAAGAGGTGGTAAAAAAGGCGCCGGTCTCGCAAATCGTCTCGTCGATTATTCGTTATGCCGTTGATGGCCGAGCTTCAGACATTCATGTCGAACCTTCGGCCAAAAACAGCATTGTCCGTTATCGTGTGGACGGTGTATTAAAGAAAACCCTGGTCATGCCTCTCAGTATTCACGCGTCAATTATTTCTCGTATCAAAGTTCTGGCCAGCCTGAAATTGGATGAAACGCGGGTGCCACAAGATGGCCGTATTACAGTTTTTACCGGCAACCATAAGGTTGATTTTCGCGTCTCGGTGATGCCGCTTATTAATTCGGAGAAAGCAGTTTTGCGGATCATGGACACGGAGAAAGGTATTCCGACTCTAGAGGATCTAGGTTTTCAGCCATATCATACCAAAGTGATCCGTGATAACATCACCCGCCCGCACGGCCTGTTTCTCATCACTGGTCCGACCGGCTCGGGTAAATCCACCACTCTTTATTCAATCTTGGCTTCGCTTGACCGTGAGAAGTACAATATTGTGACTCTGGAAGACCCAGTTGAATTCCAGGTAGACGGCGTTAATCAATCGCAGATTCGACCCGAGGTGGAATTTAATTTTGCCTCTGGCCTCCGGTCGCTTTTACGGCAAGATCCGGACATTATTATGGTTGGTGAAATCCGCGACAACGAGACGGCGGCCATGGCGATTCATGCCGGCCTAACGGGCCATCTGATTTTTTCTACCATTCATACCAATAATTCTATCGGCGCAATACCGAGATTAATTGATATGAAAGTGGAGCCATTTTTGCTCGCCTCCACCCTGAATTTGGTGATGGCGCAGCGGTTGGTGCGTAAGATTTGCCCTTATTGCAAAGAGGAATTAAAATTACCTGATTATCTGGAAAAAAGAATCGGCGGCGAATTAAAGAATATCCCGGCGGAATATTTGCCGGCCAAAGCGGATCCCAAAAATTTGGTTTTTTATCACGGCAAGGGTTGCAATCATTGCACTAATAGCGGCTATAAGGGTCGGGCGGCGATTGCCGAGGTAATCCAAATTACGCGGCAGTTGCAAAAATTGATTGTTAGCGGGTATAATATTGATGAAGTAATGGCGGAAATTAAAGCGCAAAAAATGGTGACGATGATGCAAGACGGTATTGTTAGGGCTCTTCAGGGCACAACGACGATCGAGGAAGTGCTGCGAGTGACAGAGGAATAGGCTCTAATTTTTAATTTAATTTTTTTAATTTTTAATGAATGACTTAATTTCTAATTTCTAATTAAAAATTAAATCAATAAAAATTCATTAGAAATTAAAAATTAATAATTAAAAATTAATTTTATGGCAGACAAGAAGATCAAGATTTTGCTAGTGGAGGACGATACATTTCTCGTAGGAATGTATAAAACCAAGTTTGATTTGGAGGGATTTGAAGTGGTGACGGCCGAAGATGGGCAAAAAGGATTGGATCTGGCCGGGAAGGAAAATCCGGATATAATTTTACTCGACGTGCTTATGCCCAAGATGGACGGTTTTTCTGTCCTAGAAAAATTGAAAGCCGACGCTAAAACAAAAAAAATTCCTGTGATTCTTTTAACTAATCTTGGCCAAAAAGAAGACGTGCAGAAAGGGCTAGATCGTGGGGCGGCTGGATATCTGATCAAAGCGCACTTTATGCCGTCTGAGGTGGTGGATAAAATTAAAAAAATTCTTGTTGATCAAAAATAAAATTCATGTCGCTTTTTAATTACAAAGCCGTTGATTTTAAAGGGAAAGAAGTGAGCGGAATTGTTGAAGCCAAAAACGATTTTCTGGCAGGCGATCTTTTAGAAGAAAGGGGATTCCGTGTGGTATCCCTTTCTTTGATTACCGAAAGCTGGCTTACTAGAGTTTTCCGTAATTGGTTAGGTTTTCTAGTCAGAGTGACGAGTAAGGACCGAGTGGTTTTTTTACACCAGCTCGCAGTTCTTATCGCCGCCAATGTGCCGATCGCGACGGCTCTGCGAGCAATGATTAAGAGTACAAAAAGTATAAATTTTCGAATTATTATCTCCTCAGTTTTGGACGAAGTGGAGGGTGGCAATAAACTTTCTTCCGCGCTGGCTCTACACCCCGATGTTTTTAATGAATTCTACGTCAATCTCGCCCGCGCCGGCGAGACCTCGGGACGACTGAGCGAGGTGCTGGTTTATTTGGCCGATAAAGAAGAAAAAGATTATGATTTATCGCGGCGGATGAGAGGGATGATGGTCTATCCGATTTTTATTTTTTTCAGCTTGGTGGCGGTGGCAATCATTATGATGGTCTCGGTTGTGCCGCGTTTAGTGGGAGTGCTGGCTGACAGTGGTGTCGATTTGCCCTGGACGACGAAACTCCTTATTAATTTTAGTAATTTTACTCAACACTATGGTTTGGTTATGGCGATTATTATTGCCGCGATCATTATGGCGATCAGAATTTATGTTCACCGTACGGCGGAAGGAAAATACGGTTGGGATAATTTAAAGCTAAAAATACCTGTTGCGCGACGTTTGCTTATTGGTCTTTATATGGTGCGGTGGTCGCAGAGCCTGGCTCTGCTCTTGCGAGGTGGGGTAGATATGGTGACTGGACTTCAAATTTCCGCCACAGTGACCCAAAACGCGGTTTACCAAGAGTTTATTTTTCAGGTGGCGCGTAAGGTAGAGGACGGGAGCGATCTTGCGACGGCGCTCGCGGAAAGCGAGTTGATACCGCCCATGGTCTATCAAATGGTACAGGTTGGTGAGCAGTCAGGGCAAGTAGATCAAACCTTAAATCAGATTTATAATTTTTATTCCAAGGAGGTGACTAATGGTCTAGAGAGTCTCGTTAGTCTTATTGAGCCGATCATTATAATAATAATGGGGCTGGGCGTTGGGATAATGGTCTCGGCAGTCCTTATGCCGATGTACAAATTAGCGGGTGCGGTCTGACATTTTATTAAAAATCGTGTATAATATAAATAGAGTTTTTGTTGTGGATAACTTTTTTAAATAATTTAAATAAATAAAATCTAAAAGAAAGGATCTCAAAACCTATGCAAAAACACAAAGGTTTTACGTTGATCGAGCTTTTGGTGGTCATCGCGATCATCGGCTTGTTATCAACCTTGGCGGTGGTTTCACTTAATTCCGCGCGCCAGAAATCACGTGATGCTAAACGGGTAGCGGACGTTAAGCAAATTCAGACCGCTTTAGAATTATTCTTCCAGGATCAGAATGGTTATCCGGGCGAGACCGCAGCTTCGGTTCTTGGTGGTACTAATTATGCCTGTTTGGACGCCACTAGTTTTACTGCAACCGGCTGTTCTAGCCCTTATATGGGTCTAGTTCCTTCCGCACCAACCCCACCATCCGGCAATACCTATACTTATAGCGCCTGGACCGACTCGGCCAAAGGCACAGCTTGTACTACTGGCGTCGCTTGCGGTTATTATGAAGTCGGGTTTACTCTTGAGGGAGCGACGGGCGGACTAGCTCTCGGCGCCCACACTGCCTCGCCTTCTGGTATTCAATAATCTAATTTTGAAGCCAAATAGTAAAAACCCCGGGGTTTATCTCGGGGTTTTTTTGTGCTAAAATTTAAAAGTAGCGATGCCAATAAATGCGAATAGCATGCGAATGCCTGCCGGTAGACAGGAATGCTAAGAATATAAAAAAAAAGAGTTCGGGGAAATGATGACAAATTTATGATAATTTTAGTGATAATTACCTTAGGTTCAGTTGTCGGTAGTTTTCTAAACGCCGTGATCTGGCGCCTCCGGGTGGGGCGGTCAATTATGGAACGTCACTCGGTCTGCCCGCATTGTCAGCAGGCGCTCGGATTTTTTGATTTGGTGCCGGTTCTGAGTTTTTTTATGCGAAAAGGCCGGTGCCACTATTGCCATAAAAGGATTTCTTGGCAATATCCTTTAGTTGAAATGACAACCGTGATTTTGTTTTTAGTTTTTTATTTAGTCGTCGGTCTCCAATGGTCGCTAATATGGTATTTAATTTCCGTGTGTTTTCTGGTTATTATTTTTGTTTATGATTGGCAGTGGGGCGAGATTCCGGACGTGATTACTCTGCCGGCGATTGTCATTGCTTTTGTTTTTAGTTTTATTTTTCGGGCACCTTGGTGGAATGTAGCTCTCGCCGCGTTGATTGGCGGAGGGTTTTTTCTCTTACAGTTTTTGATTTCCCGTGGCAGGTGGATTGGCGGCGGTGATATCCGTCTCGGTGTTCTGATGGGCGCGCTTCTCGGCTGGCCAGTAATTTTATTGGCGTTGTTTTTGGCATATTTTACCGGCTCAATTGTTGGTATTTTTCTGATTATTATAAAAAAGAAAAAAATGTCATCGCCAATTCCTTTTGGTACTTTTCTCTCGGTTGCGACCCTAATCGCTATGCTGTGGGGCGAGAAAATTATCGAGTGGTATTTAAATATAATATGGTAAAAAGAGATGCGATCCGCCCGCCGCGGCGGGCGGAGCGAATTCCATGCGAATGATACGAATAAATTTTAATTCCTTATAAAAGAAAATGGTGGCGCTATAGCTCCCTCTCCTTACGAAGGAGAGGGTAGAGTGAGGTTATTAAGACATGGGGGATCCACAGCCCCCCGATGTCCATCGGGAGGATTATGGAGCCAGCGCAATTTTTTATGATAAATAGTCAGAAGGGTTTATCAATGCTAGAGCTCATAATCAGCATGGGAATTATGCTCACAGTTTTGATTACCGCAATTTCTCTCGGGTTGATTAATAGTCAGGCCGGGCACAAGGTGGATGATCAGATTGTCGCTGCCAATCTAACGCAAGAAGGGCTCGAGGCGGCACGACTTATTCGAGATAATAATTGGCTTGCGGGAGCGAATTGGGACAAATATTTATATGATTCTAGCGCCAAAGGTAAGGGCGCAAAACACGATTGGCACTCGGCAAAAATCAGCTGGCAGGGCGCTGGTTTCACGCCCCTAGAATTCGTGTCCGCGGATAATATTAGCGCTGGGCGGCTCTACATAGCGAGTACGAGTCCCATGGGTCATTATTATAGTCACGACATCACGGTCACCCCGACTAATTTTTATCGAATAGTGAAATTGGACCCAGTTTGTGAATCAATTACTGAATGTGGCGACGGGGTCTGTGAGGAAGGCGAGGGGGCGTGTGTGAAAAAAATCGGTATCAGGGTGACGAGCTGGGTGCGATGGATGGATGGAACGAAAAGCCACGATTATAGATTGCAGGAGTTTTTATATAATTGGCGGTAAAAGAAATTGTCCGAATCTTGATTAGCTTGATTAAATGATGGGCATGATTAAGAAGAATAAAAAACTAAACAGCCAAACATTAAAACACAAGAACCGCCGCTGGAGCGGGGCAGGCAAAAGAGATTAGACAAAAGAATAAATTAGATATGCAAAGTTTTAAACAAAAAAAGTCAGCGTTTTTCCGCGCCAGTCCGCGCCAGTCCGCGCCAGTCAGTGTTAGGGGATTTACTCTGTTTGAGGTGATGGTGTCGGTGGCGATATTTTCTCTTGTCATGGTCTCGGTCATTGATATATTTTTAATTACCAGTAAAAGTCAAAATAAAACCATTGATGACAATATGGCGAGCACCAACTTGCTTTTGGTTGAACAAAGATTATCCGACCTGGTTCGTTTTGGCTATATTGATTCCGCCGATTACGCCTCAGGTATTCTTCCGGGGTGGGTGAGCGATCTTATTATTAATGATAAAGACGGCCTGAAATATGATATAAAGCTCTTGGCGGATCGGCCGGATGTTTGCGGCGGGGAAAAATGTCTCGCGCGGAAAACCTTGAAGCCGGGGGAAACCGCGTGGAGCGCTTGGCAAAAATTCAGCGGCAACCTAGGTTCTCTATCGTGGGTGGAATTTTATATTCATTACGGCGCCACTAAGACCAAAATCCAGCCAGCGGTTATGGTTTCAATCGGCCTCAAAATAAATAATTCCAAAACCTCCGTTATTGAGGAGACGATCACCAGTCGAAGATATGCGACAAAATAAAAAGACAAATTTTATTGAGTCGGAGTCGGGAAGTATTCTATTAACCACAGTGGTTTTGACTTTTACTCTTTCTCTCGTGCTGATATCGGTTTCTGAATTGGTCATAGATCTAGCCAATCGTAATCGGAGTTTTAATTATCGCGGGGGCGCTCTTTACGCCGTGGATTCAGCGAGCGAGCAATCACTTTATCTTTTGCGCCAAACCGCGGCGACTCTGGACGGTGTGGCTAGCCAGTCGCTGAATAATTATTTTTTTCTGGGACAAAAAGAGACCCGGGCGATTAAAACCGTGAGCGAGATTACGAAAACTCTACTGGCGCAAAAGTCAGATATGTCGTTTGATTTATATGATTTTGATCCGACGATTACCGGCTACCTTCGAATCAGCGGCACGGTGCCGAATAGTTTAAAGAGCCAAAATGTTTTGCGGGTGGTGAGATATGAAAAGATGTTAGCCGGGACAAGAAAAAGCTATACTACTAATATTACCGCGAAGACCCTAAAAGCCGGTCCGGTGGAGGTAGCTCTGACCGGGCCGACGGCCGGGTCCTATGTGGCGGTGCAGATTAAGGCCTTGGCGGTGAGCGTGGCCGGCTATGCCGGGGTGAGTAATTTCAAAGTTGTTTTTCTGGATAGCGGGCACGCGGCGACCACGATTCCGTCATTAGAGGCGACGGGCCAATATTTGACCGCGAAGAAGATCGGGCAGGTGTTGTTGTCGTACTAGAGAATAAACAATAAAAAACTAAACAACTAAACGAGTTGAAATTTATGGGAGTGACGGATTAAGGCGACATTGGGAATGATAGATTGAAGCTTTTGGTAGCTGAAATTTGTTACAACGGAATATAATCATAACAAATTTCCTTCGCTTAGGGACGGAGTCAATTCGTCAGCCCGGAGAAAATGAAATTTGATGAAAAGAAAAAAGACCTGACGCGGATAAACCGGTAGGTCTTTGAGGGGGGTGGGCGATAGTGCGGTGTCACCGTGGGGTTGGCGCCGCGAGCATG
>Ga0172371_10012615_pt1 | contig 11106 bp, 10 predicted proteins | sample Lak12m_FD_114543 | JGI IMG/M metagenome (GOLD analysis project Ga0172371, IMG submission 114543) | Freshwater microbial communities from Kabuno Bay, South-Kivu, Congo - kab_022012_12m | ecosystem: Environmental > Aquatic > Freshwater > Lake | place: Democratic Republic of the Congo: South-Kivu... | reverse complement strand
AGTACGGAAGGACGAAACGCTATTCTCTGCTCTTAATTAAGAAGCTACCAATTGCGCGCAATATTATCACAAAAATAAAATCAGTACATTTGGCCGAGCATGTGGCTTTAAGGAAGGGTGGAATTCCGTACCTCGATCTTGAACCTATTGCGACTAGTACACTGCAACATGAACTTTTACATATCAGAGGTGTTCTTTCTCATGCTGCTGTTATGTGGGAAATGGATATTGATTTAAATAGCTTTGATAAGGCTACTGCTCAGTTAAGAAAAACACGTCAAATATCCTCCAGTCAAAAAAGAGACCGACTGCCTTCGAGAGATGAATTGATTGCATTGACGAAGTATTTTGCAGAACGATGGAAGCTAAATCGTTATGGCTCTAAATACCCAATGCATTTGATTATGTGGTTTGCAATTTTCTCATGCAGACGTGAAGCTGAATTAACAAGATTGTATCTTCGAGATTATGACCCACATCATTCAACGTGGAAAGTGCATGATTTAAAGAATCCTAATGGTTCTAAAGGTAATCATAAGTCATTTGATGTACTTGATCCTTGTAAGGAGCTGATCAAAAGACTGAAACATTCAGAAATTCGAGAAAGGATGCTAAAGCTTGGACATAATGAAAATTTGTTATTGCCTTTGAATCCCAAAAGTTTGGGTAAAGAGTTTAGAGAAGCTTGTAAAATTTTGGGGATTAAAGATTTACGATTTCATGACTTGAGACATGAAGGCTGTACTCGATTAGCTGAACAGAGTTTTACTATTCCTGAAATTCAGAAAGTAAGTTTGCACGATTCTTGGGGGAGTTTACAGCGTTATGTATCAGTGAAAGCGAGAAGAAATATATTACAGTTGGAGGAGGTGCTACGCCTCATCGATGAAACGTAGCAAAATCTTTGGATGCCTCTGAATATTGCTTATCCAAGACAGCAGCAAGATCTTTAATGTGTACCAAAAATGGAGCACGTTTACTTTTATCTATTTTGAATACTGAGAAAGGGAATTGTTGATTATTCGCTTTTCTCAGTGCTTCGGCTTTGCTGAGGTGGGGGTAATAGTCAGAAACTACTGTCATTAGTTCAACGGTCATAGAACGATACTTTATAAAAAGTAGTTCGGTAGTATTAATTTGAAAGCAATTCATGAAGTGGTATTCCATACATAAAACTTTTTTAATTTGAATGGGTCACCTTTGAAGTAAGGCTGACCATCCCTATGTCTTAATCTTATTTATTTGATGTAGGTCTTTATGTAATACTAATAATTAGAAATAATATTTTACTAGAGTTGTGGTATAACATATTGAAAACTATTATTTAGATTCATAAATGAAAAATTGCATACTTCTTGATTTTGAGCAATTGCAGGATGAAATTCTGAATTGCTTTTTGGATCATGCTGGACGTTTTTTAAGAGAACATAAAATAATAAGCGATCCTGACCCAAAGACTGAGTTTGAAGCGTCAGAACGCGAATTTTTGGTTGAACTGATGGTAGAGCATAGCCAAAAGCAGTTCTTTGGTGAAACGTATTCGGTACAGGACTTGCTGAATTTGCTTGGTCAAATTAATACGGTAATAGAGGGGATTCGTGATTATAGACAGCAGCAGATTAATGAGAAATATTCTGAAATATTAAATAAATATATTGAGTTGGTTGTTGATGAAGGCGGTAGAGTCTACACCTGTAACCCGAGTTTGAAGCGTAGAATCAATGGAATTTTGAATATAAGAAAACGATATGCGCCGCTGTTGCATAAAAAGCTTGAAATATTTTATTCAGAATTAACTGGTTATGCTCAAAAAAATGGCAGATTTAAAAATGTTTCGCAGGCAGTACAACTGATTTTACCCACGCTGCAAATCAAGTTTAGAGAGTTTGATTTGCAATGGGTTCAAAGCAGATTAGAGACAAATAAACAGAAAATTTTAGATTTAACAGAAGCCAGAAAAAATAACGAAAATAAAGACACCTGTGAAGATGATGATTTTGGTGTGTCATTTAAAATTCAGGATAGAACCTATCTAAACCAGATCAGGGAATTACAGAATGAAAATAAAAAATGGGAACAGTTTCTACAGCATCCAGAGCGGTATTTTCCACAGCAAAAGCAACTCCCATTTAATACAGCATATTGCGATGAAGTGCTGGTCAATCACTTAAGGCGTCGTCCTGATTTATTGAAAGAGATTATCCAAGTTCAATTATGAATATCATTAAGCTGATGAGGGGGCTCGTTCTTAGGCAGCAAGTGGATGAGGTGTACTATTGCTGCTTGCTCCTAGAAAAGAGTAACTGTTAGCTCAGGTTTGAGCTGGTACAACTTCATCGTCATTTTGTACGGTATTGCCATATTGATGATGCTGATCAAACCCTAAAGCATAATTGGTATTTGGTTGATTTTTGATTGTTAAAAATTGCTTTTGTTTTGCGCATTCATTTCTCAATTGAGCTTCAATTTCGCTAAGTGCTTCGGGTGCAAGAGTTTGGTTAATGCTTTGTTGATCTGCTTCGTTAATCTCGCCTAAAAAAGCTTTAATTTTCTCTAATTCAATGGTTTGATTTGTAGCCAATTGAATTAGGTATTCCTCAAATTCTTTTGCAGATTTGCTCATGTTTACGTGGATGATATTTTTTTGGTGCACGAGTTCTTTTTCGAGTTCTGTAATTTTTTCATCCTTTAATTTCAATTCTTGCTTTAAATTAGAATCATGATTTGAATTCTGTTCTTTTTTGAGTCTTGATATTATTTTATCTTTTTCACTTAATTTAAAATTATGTGCATCAATTAAAAATTCTAAGCAGTTATCTAGACTTTTAAACTTACAATTTTTTTTAATTTTCTCAAGTTGTTTTAATATATTTTCGTCCATTGTGATTTGTTTGGTGATACGGTTGGCTTTCTTTTTCTCAGAGTGGTATTTAAATAAAAGGAATTTCTTTTTTAAAATTGAAAAATGTTCATCATTAGTTTCAATAATAAAATTTGTTGTCTCACATATGAGAGGGTTTGTAAATATTTCGTTTATGTGGGATGGCCTAGCCAGATTTTCTAGAGAATCTGATATTAAATTCTCATTTGATCTAGGTTGGGGGTGATTTGTAGATGTGTAAACAATCTTTTGGCCAGGTTTATCAAGCCTAGTTAATAGACTTTCCTTCATGTAGCTCTCTTGATCCAAGAAATTTTTTTTTAAGTCCGTATCAGTCGATAACCATTTATCTAAGGTTAAATGTGGTCGTACCATTTTAAAATTCATAAATATTTAATTAACATTTATATATCAGTAATTAAATATTAAGTAAATATTAATTATATAGTAACTGTTAAAAAATTAAATTTTAATTATCATTTCGTGCCTATCAGTATTACTGTAAAATACTTATACACAAATAAGAACTTGATGAGTGGGATTTTTTAGCATGAGTATCCACGATTCTGAACAGCGCTTTTTGGCGCTATTTATGGCTTTCTATCAAAGGGTGGAGGGGCAAATTTCAGCCTATGCTTTTTGGGCATTAATCACGTTTATCAGAAATTTTGGAGTCGGAAGTACATCATTGCCACTCGGTGAATTATCAAAAGTGATCGGCATACAGGTTAAAAAATTACGGGGTGTATTGAATGAGTTGGAACAACAGGGAATATTAAAAATAGATTTTCCTGAAACTGGAAAAAGGTCTAGAGTTCGTCATTTACAACTTAATCTTACTTATATAAGGCTTGATTCAGCCACGTCTATTGAATGGTTAGAAAATAGTAATAAGCGTATGGTTAGGCAGATCCCTTTATTAAAATTAATTCAGACTTTATTTATAAAGAGTGATGGCATAAGTATTAGCAATTCACCTAAAAAAATAGAGATCGACTGCTATCTTGATTATCGAAGTTATCTTGTTTTATTACGGTTGCTTTACGGTGCAGACTCGTTTGGGATTGTTATAGGGTGTGGAATTGGTGAAATTGAGCGAGCCACGGGTTTAAACAAGCAATCTATTTATCGTGCTATACAGCAGCTTAAAAAAAACGGATTTATCCGCTGCCAAGCGGATGGCGCAATTCGAAATAGTTTTATTCAAACAGAGTCTCCAATATACGCTTTAACCCTTTCGCATAGGTTTTGGGGGGATGCTGCGATCTTCGGCAAATTTTATATTTTGAAGTACCCCCAGCCGCATGTTTTTGAAGTTCAGAAAGTGGCCTCTATTTTTACCATGCTGAATCCAAAGAGCGACTTGTTGTCAAACACTAAAAGTGAAGATTCAGATGCTGGCTCGAAGGTGTTGAATTGCAAAAACTATTATCTGTTACATGATCCTTTGTGCTGGATGAAACCGTTTATTCTTCGGTCTCGTGATGCTGTAGGTTATGCAAATTATGTTGTGTTACAACAGCAGGAAATAATGAAGTTGTATGATCATTATGTCGAGCTAAAGCGGTTACATCCAGAGAACCCATTATCAGCGATGTTTTATTTAAAGCCGCATGAAAATATCTTGAAGGATGAGGCGGTTTTGGATCATTTAGCATCTATCCAGCATACTAAACTCAGCGGGATGAACAACCGCTTAGGTCTTTTTCAAAGCTTGCTTGAGCAGTGGTGCTGCCAAATATACTGTCAGAATAAATCGCTTTTTAAAATGCTGAAAGAAGCTAACCCAGTAGTAATCGATGATGAAAGCTTTGAGCGTTTAGGGTGCACAGACTTTCTCTATCCGTATTCATTGCAAGCCACTCAAATCAAAACAATCAAAGAGGATATGACGCTAAAAAATGAGTCTGATAAAATTGAATCAATGATCACCTTCAAGTTAAATGCTGAGCAGTCCAGAATTCATCAGTTTTTAATGGCCCTTATGGATCTGATTGCATATAACCAAATTTATTTTTTTCAGCAATGTATGCGTAAACATTCTGATATTGACCAAAAGCTCAGTGCAACTAAAAGTAGTTTGGGAAGGGCATTGGTAAATGCAACTGAAATAGTGACGCCTTTTAGGATTTTACCTCGGTCATTTATACAGAATACATACAGCTGTTGCTTTGTCCCTGATCAGCATGCGGAAGCTAACAGGTATGTCTTAAGTGAATTGGCGTTTCAAGAACCCTTTCAGGATGGAACTCACTTTGATTTTCCTACACAGCAAATAACAGACATTTCACCAACACTGGCAGAACTTAAAGATTACGGGCTGCTGCATCATCACTGTTTGTCATTATTCGAATAGTTTTTTGCGCTAAGTTTTTTTTGAAAAAATCATTTTTCTGACCTAACTATCGTAACGCTAAAATATATAAAAAGCCGAGCTTAGCCGAAGGTCTGGAAATTCTGCTGATCGGCTGGGCTATGGTTATTGCTTATGCGCTAAGACGGTTTTATATATTATTAATATATAGATTAATGACTATAGATCATAGAACTATAAATATTAAATATACCAATACAATTACTCATACAGATAACAAGAACCACGAGATATGTCATACAGATCTGAATACATATCCCAATATGGATGATGCTATGGATCAATAGTCTATGCAGAATGAGATCACTATTCGATATATGCGGATAGTGGATGACTGGTCCTTACTCTAGATAAGGACTCCATTTAAAAAAATAAGTCGATTGCTTAACTATGACGTTAATCATAGTTAAGGAAGTTCAACGTGTTGCAATCCGATTTAGATCATCAGGCAGGGGTGATGTATGCCATTCATACCTTTGTGGATGTATGTCTTAATTTTGATATGCCGAATGAAGCGTTCATTTTCAATCTCGAACGCTTATGGTGTGCATTTGAAGCGTTTAAACAAGAAGGGCTTGAGTATGCAGCATCGATTCGGGCATTTATTGCAGTCACTGAATACGTCAATAGCCAACGTGGCATGCTTAGCTTTGCTGAATATCTATCAGGGTTGTCTATAGGCGAAATTAAGGCATTAAGACGGATATTACATGCGCATCGAGGGCTGATACGTGATGAGATCAAAAGCTTTGCGAGGCGGAAAGAATTGAATCGAGTGGCATTACTTGAGGAGTTCGAAGGTGCAATTAAGGGGTATTATTCGGTTCTAGTGATCAGAGTGGATTTGAGCTATAGCAAGGACAGCATGAGTGAAATTACTGTAAATGACTTCTATCAGCATATCGGAAAACTACGTGATTTGATCACTGATAAGAATGGATATTTTGATGCACTTTTGACCTATGCGATCGCACTGGAGCAGGGTATAACCAAAGGCTTTCATGCTCATTTAACATTGGTGATTAATAGATCGAAGCATCAGAGTGATTATAAAATTGCTGAGGGAGTGATCGATAAGTGGAAGGAAATCACATTCGATAAGGGTTTTGGGCGGAACATCAACACGACAGCGAATAAAGAGAACTACGAGAAGCAAGGTCGTTTAGGTATTGGAGATATTCGTCGAACGACACCCGAACAAGGCAACAATGCTTTGGGTGCAGTTGCTTATCTCAGTGACCCTGATAAATACGAGCAGTCGTTATTGGTTAAACCACGAGGGCGTAAAACGTTTTATAAGGGGGATTATCAGCATCATGGTCGCCCAATACCTGATACAGAAGAAAATAGAAGAATCAAAGAATGGGATGCGCAGACCGCTTTAGCAAAGCTGGAGGAGGAGATTTGGTTTAAAAAATTATGAACATGCCAGTTCTATGAAATCAATCCATTCATAGGACAACACATGAGCCATTCAGAGTTAGAGTTTGTTACAGCACCCCGATTAGAACAAGACGTTTTAGAGCATTACCAAACGATTCGCTTTGCTCCAATTCCAGAAGGTACTGATTACGATGCTCATCAAAAAAATATAGATCAGGAGTTCAAGCGGAAACTGTCTGGTTATTTTTCAGCATGGCGCAGAATGATGGCCGTTGGCATTCATGAGCATTTGTCTTTTTCCTTTTGGGCAGACAAGTTCTTTCAGGCTTACTGCAGTGTATTACAGGAAGAGCAGATTCGGTTCTTTGAGGTCACGGCGCAAAGAAGCGCTGGTTTTTATATCGATAAGATCGTAAAGCGGCTGAGAGTGCTGTTTGAAAGCACCAGCTTAACTGAAGAAATGCATAAGCTGAATGAGTGCTACGAAAAGCGGATTGAAAAGTTGAGAGAATCCTACCGTAATACAAGCCAGATCTATCCTGATGCAGCGGATTTAAAACTGGAACTAAGTCTAAATGAGGGTGGAAATGAAATTATCGATTTGCGACAGTTAGAGCGATTTTTATCAAATTTCCAAAAAAGTCTAGCAGCTGAGTATTGGTATAGAACACAAGCCATTTACCGCTTTTATCAAATTGTACGGGATGATGTTCAGCAGCGGTATGTGATCCACTTTTATCTGAGCTTTAACCGATCACTCTATGCTGATCCATTATTTTATTGCAGTGTCATAGAGCGTTGCTGGGCCCAGGTCACGAATTATATGGGTACCTGCAGTTGCCTTAGTCTGACAGATCAAAATAGTGTGGTTGATGCTGAACAGATGTTTCGGATTGATCGAATTATTCAAGAAGACGTCCAATGTCCGCTGAGTGCATTAAATAGCATGCCAGAGAATCAAACGGGTCAGTTTGGGCTTCCGAATAGAATCTGCATTTACCCTAAAGGATTTAAATGGTTTGATGGAGCACCTGTACGGCGCTGAAAATTTATATGAGTGTCCTGCACTTGCTTGACGCTCTAGATTGCGCAGATTATCCTTCTCATCAATTCTGTTTGCAAACGTCGAGCACCCAAATTTCTAGCCGAGCGCATTTCCAATATTAAGGCCTCTAGCTCAGCATTGATTTTAGTATTTGGAGATTTTAATGGGCGTTTACTCTGACTACTTAATCCATCAATACCTTGCTCAGAATATCGTTTCCACCACTTGCGTAATGTTGGTCTAGAAATGCCACATCTCCGACAGACTAGGCCAGCATCATTGGTCTCTTCAAATAATTTAACCCATACGAGTCTTTGTTGAATTTCTCTGTTCATAGACACCAATTATATTGAAATGATGTCTATGAATCACACATTTAATGACTAGATTTCATTGGAGATTTTGGATGAGTTCAATTGCCACCACCTCTAAGATAAGTAAGCTTACTTTGTACTAACTCAAACTAGGTACAGCTTAAATCCTTTTAGTACAGTTCCAGAAAATAACTAAATAAAGCTTCATTTCCCATAAGCTATCCATTGATAAAGAGATAGCTTGTAAATTTGAGATATATTTTCATATAGGATTTACTTCCTAGAAGCTATTCAGTATTCTTTTCACGTTTCATTTTGATCTGACTTGCTATGTTGGCTAATAAGTTTTTTAAGCTTATTCTCGTATCAGTCCTGTTTTTGTTTGCTATAACAACGACGGGGATTTATACGTGGGCGCCTGTAATAGCAAAAAATCTAGATCATCATCATGAACTGAGTATTTCTGTAGAAACAGAAGATTCTAGCCAATGGTCATTAGTTCATCATGATGAAGTTCTGAATACAGCAGATCAAGATAAAAAAAATCATAACTGGACAAGTTATGATGAACCCGCATTTCATCATTCAGTAAAACCAATTCAAGCTGATGATCATTTCTCAATTGATCCAGTCTTTTTCCTTAGTTTTGCTTTACCTTTAATCCTCTTATTTTTAGGTTTATTTGAACGCCCAATTCGTTCTTTTAAGCTTAGGAAAAGGATTCCCTTTCTTTGTAATACCTACGCATTTACCAAAACTCTCATTGTTCTAAGGAATTGATTTAACTATACAAAAATATTTTTCATTTTTTGTATAGGTATAGTCATGTCTAAAAAAAGTCAGGTAATTTTCGCCTGTGGCTTAGTCATCATTGCTCCTCAGTTATTAGCAGGAACAAATTATGCACAGTTACAGCAGCAAGCTATTGCAAATGATTCAGTTCTAAAAAGTTTGCAGCAATCTCAGCAAGCTTATGATGTAAATCAAAAATATGCTGGTCGGATGAACAATCCAACTTTCAATGTCGAATTGGATAATTTGGGTAATTCTAAGCTGAAAGATTTGGATGGCCCAACTGCATTCATGGGTTTGTCCCAAGAAATTCCGTTGAATAATAAACTCGCTTTGCGTAAGCAATTGGCAGGTTTGCAAGGAAATAATAACCAATTTGAGATTACTCAACGACGAGCAGAGTTAAAAGCTGATTTTCGAATCTGTATGTCTAATTGGTATGCAGCTTCTCAGCGAGCAGAAATTTATGCTGCAGAGAGCAAGCTGAGTGCAAGACAAGCAACAGTTCTAAATGAAAAGCTAAAGTATGGACGTGTGATTCCATCTGATGTTCAGCTTAATTCAGCTTTATCTGCTGAGTCCAAGTTACGTTATCAAAATGAGCTGAAAAAGGTTCAGTTTCAGAAAAATCTCTGTTCAAAATTTGCTTTTGATTTGCCAGCCAATGCTATAGATGTTCCTTTAACGATTAACTTCACTGACAAGGTTAGCTTATCTGAAAAGCAGGCTTTACTAAAAAAGCAGCAGGCAAAAACTCAATTTGAATTAGCAAGAAAAGAAGCGGTTCCTGATATCACGCTTGGCGTTGGTGTACGTAATTATCAAGAAACAGATGACAAAGTTTTTTTGGTTTCCACTTCTATTCCGCTTTCGATATTCAATCGCAACAGTGGAAATATTGCACTCGCTCAAGCACAGCAAACCAATGCTGAAACTCGTTCAGAATTAATCAATCGAAATTCAAAGATTGAATTGGATAACAAATCTATTGAGGTATCCAGTTTGATTGATGCAATCAAGCAATATGACCAATCTGTTTTACCTGCAACAAAAGAAAGTTTACGCATTGCAGAAATGGGTTATCAGGCAGGAAAAATTTCATTATTGGAATTTAATAGCATTAAACAAGTTTGGTTAGACAAACATCTCGCTCGATTTGATCTGTGGTTGGCTTTGCAAAATCAGATTGCAGAAGTTGAACGAAATTATGTAACGAATTTAGATCAAGAATAAGGGCAGAGAATATGAATAAACCAAAGAATACAGTAATTGCTACAGGCGTTATAGCTTTACTTGTCATGTTGTGTGCTCTGGCTTGGTATAAAACAGGAAACAAATCACAGACGTCTTCAGCACATGGTGAAGCTATCGAAGAAAAAGCTGCTGTCGCAGGTGATGAAAAAGGTCCACATGGTGGTCGCTTATATCGTGATGGAGACTTTTCGGCAGAGGTAAAAATTTTTGAAGAAGGTGTAGAGCCGCATTTACGTGTCTATGGCTACTACAAAGATCAGCCTTTAAAGCCGAGTGAGATTAACGCGAATATTTTTATTAAGCGTTTAGATGCTGAGCAAACCATTCGCTTCAAACCTGAAAGTGATTACTTGATTGGCGATGAAATTGTTTATGAACCGCATTCGTTCTTGATGGTGATAAATGTTGATTATCAAGGCAAGAAACACAGCTGGAAATGGGATACCAAAGAAGGCCGTGTAACGATGCTGGATAGCAGTATCAAAAGCAGCGGTTTAGAACTTCTTAAAGTTGAACCTATGACTTTTGAGAATGCGCTTGAGCTCAAAGGCGAGCTTAAATTTCCCGATAATTTTGAAAGTTTTATTACACCTAAAGCAAGCGGAACACTAATCAAAACTTATCGAACGATTGGTGATAAAGTCAGCCAAGGTGATCTGTTAGCGACTGTTCAAAGCCAAGATCTGATCCGTTTAAATGCTGAGCGATCTATTGCTTTGGATAATTTGCAGTTTTCTCGCAAAAAAATGGAACAGGAACGCGCATTATTTCAAAAACGTGTATCGCCTGAAATTGACTATATCAATGCAAAACGTGAATACGATGATGCACAGACTCGTGCTAATGAGCTGAATAGCTTAATCAGCTCTTACGGTGGTTCAGGTAATGGAACGATTGAGGTAAGAGCAGCAATGTCGGGAACAGTTTTACAAGTGCTTGCTGCGGTTGGTTCAAATGTAACACCAGCTTCACCACTCTTTAAAATTGCCAATACCTCACAGTTGCTTGCAGTGGTCAATGTGCCGGCTGATAAGCTGAATGCAATTAATCCAAATGCAAAAGT
>Ga0172371_10012613_pt1 | contig 11107 bp, 10 predicted proteins | sample Lak12m_FD_114543 | JGI IMG/M metagenome (GOLD analysis project Ga0172371, IMG submission 114543) | Freshwater microbial communities from Kabuno Bay, South-Kivu, Congo - kab_022012_12m | ecosystem: Environmental > Aquatic > Freshwater > Lake | place: Democratic Republic of the Congo: South-Kivu... | reverse complement strand
CAACTGCTGAATCTGAAATATGCGTCAAATTACAATATAGGTCCAATGATTCCTTTTCTTATGCATTAATATATTCTCTTAATCTATCAATAACGTTCTGAGGATTTGTGCATTCTCTAAAATTAGAAATACTGACTGCTAATTTATTTAGTGGAATTTGTTTGTGTTGTGACTCTAATGAGCTGAATTATATTTTTTTCCTTGAAAATAGTCTTTCCTTTAAACCATTCAAAAATAGTCTCACACCCATATAAATCACAAGTAACTATCCAATTCTTCACTCTTTTTCTTTTCTTTATGTGAAAATTCAGAAACCATTTCTTGGAGATTTTTTTCATATTTGTTAGGCTGACTTTCTCTTTGTCTAACTTTAAAAAAAAGCGGGTAATTTACACTGGAACCAACCATCAAAGCTTCTCCAACACTCAAACCAGTAATAAGCTCTGTACTTTTCTGATCTAATGCTTCCGATGATTCTGAAATATGTTTTAAATCGTTAGGATTTGTAATGCGCATTAGAATGTGTGTATTACATTGACTCAAAACAGTTGTGTTCAAATTAATTGGACGCTGAGAAACCAGACATAAACAAGCGCCAAATTTTCTTCCTTCTCTTGCAATAGTCTCCAAGTATTCTTTTGCTTTTGCAAAATCTTCAGATTTCTGCGGAACAAATTGATGTGCTTCCTCCAAAACTAAAGTGAATGGAGCAACATATCCTTGTAATCTTTTCTTGAATAAAACGTGTGAAAAATAAGCAACAATAATCTGCTTACGAGTCATCTCCAAAACATTCGACATATCAATTATTGTTAGTTGACCTGGCTTAACAACATCATCAATTCTGAAATTGCCTGTTTTTTCAAACAGACCAAAATGCTCAATTTGTATTAGCGAACGCAATAACGGCTCTTTAACATTTGCTTTCAATTCTTTTTCTTCGATACTTCTCTTTATGTCATCAAAATCATAGACGTGTCCTTCACTCATATCTTTTCTTAATTCGCGAATTATTAACATTAATTCTTCAAATCCGGTATTTGTACTCTTACTATTTATTTTTCCAAATAAAGAGTCATCAATTGAATGTAATGCAAAAGTCATCTTTGCAGCATCATAATACTTAGTGTGCTTGGAAAAATCTTTATATTCTTTTGATGCTACAGGCTCTGCAAAATTTTTGTATTCTCCATGTACGTCAAACAAAATAATTCCAACACTTTCATCTTCTGCTTGCTTTAAAAGTTCTTCTAACAAAACAGAAACTGCATAAGATTTTCCTGCACCAGACATAGCTAAAATTGCAAGGTGTTTTTGCAATAATCTTGACTGATCTATTATAACTTTAACTCCAGTACTCTGAATATCCCCTAAATAAATTCCTTTTTCTTTGAAACCTAAAAAGACTTTCAAGTCGTCATCTGCAGGAATTTCAACTTTTGCGCCAGCATATGGAGGAAAAGAAAGTCTTCCAAATACTTTATTATTAAGCAAACCTAATGGTTTTACCTCAACAACAGAAGTATGCCAATCATCTGCAGGAATTGCATTGCTTATTTCAATTCCAGAAGGGGTTTGTTCAAAATAAGGATTAAAACGAAAAATATCAACTACTAATCCAATTAGTTTCCCTTGAGAATGCTCAATACTTACAAACTGTCCTTTATTAACTTCTTTCTCTTTCTCTAACTGAAAAAAGATCTTTCCTAAAGAAGGTGTATTCTGATATGTAAAAACAAGCCCTAACATAAAACCACATCTAAATATAATATAATATTTTAATATATATTTTATATATGGAGGAAGATATTTAAAGTTAATCTCCGTTATATTTATGGTAGTATTTAATGGCAAATTTCAATTTCTTTCAGGTGTTCAGAAATTGTAATAAGCCATCTAAACAGGAGATGATTTAAATGGCATTTAAAGAAATAATGAATAACTCTAAGAAAGAGACTAATCTGTGGAGCGCAAAACCACACGAAATAAGATTTTTATGGTTATCAATACCACGTGCTTTGTTCTGGATGTTTTTGGTGTTCTTGTTTTTTCCGTGGGTTCCTATTGATGCGGTCTTTTATGTGATTATAGGTTTGATTTTGGCAGTTTGTGCAGTCATATATTCTTATTTTTTGTGGAAAACAATGAAATACTTTGTAACAGAAGACGGTATTTATTTAGATTGGGGTATTTTGCGGAAAATTAAAAAGTTCGTGCCATTCTATAAAATAACAAATTACTCTGAAACACAAGGAATTATTCAACAAGGACTGGAAATAGGCACATTAAATATACAGACCGCAGGAACAGGACAGACAAATATTCCTGAACTGATGATTTCAGATGTTAGCAGAACAAAAATTGAGGCGCTAATTGAAATAATAAACAAGCAAATTAAGAAAAATAAATAACCCAAAGAACAATTAGATAATCAGATGATTGTTCTCTACTTTTTTTACTTTTAATTTATGCCAAACAAATAAAGGGAGTTTCTTGTTTTTTACAACTACACTTACATAATTATTTGTTTTTGCTAATGTATTATTATTTGAATCATATCCATTACAATAAACATAAATTGTTTTTCCAACATATTTAGATAACATTTTAGTTATATTTTGCTTCACAATAAATGTTGTCTTCTTGCTTCGCTGTTTCTTTATGTAGGTATCTATTTGTTTCATATTGAATGCTTTTGTAAACGGTCTTTGCCAAAATTGAGAAATATTAACAATTAACATAGGATATCTCTTAAGAAAAGCAACTGTCTTCTCAAAGTCTTCTTCAGACTCCGAAGGAAATCCTAATATAACATCTGTTGCTAATGTCAACTTGTTTGGTTTGAAACTCTCCTGCAAACAAGAAAATATCTTTTCTGACTCGCGCACAGAATAGGGCCTATTCATTTTTTTCAAAACAGAATCAGATGCTGACTGAATAGGAATATGCAGGAATTTGAAGAATGCTTTAGTTGTTTTAAAGAAATTAATGATTTCAGTTAATCGAGACTTTATATGTTCAGGATTTATCATACCAAATCTGAATACTGCTTTTCCTGCAAATCTTTTTTCAATCTCATAAAGCAAATCAATATAACTCAATCCTATGTCTTTTCCATATGCTCCATTATCCTCACTGCTAATCCAAATTTCTTTTACTCCTTGAGATATATAAAATTCAATTCTGCTAATAATATTATTTAAAGGATATGAAAAAAAAACAGGTTTTGCGTGTTTTGTTTTACAAAATGTGCACTCTCCTAAACATCCTATCAGAGGCTGAACAATTGCAATCCCTTTTGTCTTATAATATAGTTTTGTTTTATCGTATTTTGTATGTGTTAATAAATGCACAGATTTTTTGTTTTTCATAATTTGATTTGCCACTTTACATATATCCTGTATATTATATGGATTAATTAAACTGTATTCTGCATATTTAGAGATAAAACTTTTATCAGAAGGCAGACAACCAGAAATTATTATTCTATATTTTTGCTTTGTTTTTGCGAGTTTTTTTACAAACTCAGTAATTTTACTTTCTGTCGGACCTTTCACTGTACAACTATTTACTATTACAATATCAGCGTTCTCTTCATTTGTTCTCGTCCAGCCATCTTTATATAATAATGTTTCCATAAAAAGAGAATCTGCTTTGTTTGATGCACAACCATATGTTACAATTGCAAAAGTACTTGCCATATTATCACAACTTTATTGTGTTTTATGTTTGTGGCTTGTTTTATGTCTTCTATTCTTTGCCCGCTCAAAAGTATATCTTATTCCTTCTGCAACTTTGCCAAAGAAAAAGTTGTGCAGATCCATTATTGGTGTTTTTGTATATATGAAATAAACTAATCCGACAATTGCAGGAAGCCAAATATGGAAAAAACGGTCTATAAATGCAATTGCCAGTCCAGTTGTATCTGCAACACCGTATGCCTGCATTAAATACATAAATGTTAACTCAAATGCACCAAAACCACCAGGCAGCATAGAAGCAGTTCCTACTATATTTGAAATAGTCCAGACGCCCGCAATAGCAAAGAATCCAATTTGTGCATTAAGCATTAATGCAATTAAATATATTCTTAGAAAAGATAATACATATCTGCATATTGTTAAAAACCCAGCAATAAGAAATGTTTGCAGATCAAGAGAAAGAAACTTCTTAAGGTACTCGCGCAGCATCTCTTTAAAATGGTTTAAAACATTGTAAAATATTTTGAAACCCAATAATCCTCTCAACGAAATAACATTCGTATATACAATATAAAATATAAATAAAATGGAAAAAATAACAATAATAACAGAAAGCACTTTCCAAAACATCACACTGCTTGACAAAATAAATGATGCAACAACGCCAAAACACAAAAGAATCAATGTATCGTATATGTCATCAACAACAAGAAAGAAAATCGCATCATGCAACTTTATTTTATAATAATATTCTGTCAGTAAGAGTCTAATATACTCACCAAACGGCCTTGGAGGAATTACTCTGCCAAAAATATATCCTACAAGATAATGAACAGAGAACATAAACCCATTTTTTCTTTTCATGAATACAGAAAAACGCTTTGATAAACAATATATATCTAAAACAGATAAAAGCAGAAATAACAGAAAATACTGAAAAGTTGTCTGTCTGATTGAGTCATAAAAAGTATGCAAATCAATTTTTGTTAAACCAAAAGCTAAAAGAAATATTGTGATTATTGTTAAGATAAATATTTTAGGAGATGAGAATAAAGGCAAATTGTGCATTTTTGTTACTATCTGGCCAAATTCTTTATCTATTTTTGTCTTAACTCTTTTTCGTAATATTTTGACTTCTGTAGAAATCTTATTTCTGATCAACAAATCACCTGTTAAATACTAACTTTATTTTATGTTTTGATAAAACAGGAAGGTTTTCAAACATTGTGTCGAAATCTAATACACTGTGTTTTGGATTATAATATTTCAACAAATCATTTTTATCTTCAGCATTTGCATTCCAGAAATATTTTCCTAATTTAACTGATTTTTTCATGAAATCAAACTTCTTCTCAAATAATTGATAATAATGCCCAGATTCTAAAGTCATTAACTTATGAAAATATGCAATAAAATCTTGACAATATGCAAGACCTGGACTTAGAGAATCCAAATTGAGATTATCTGAAATACCTAATGCATTTCCTGCAAGAAACATATGATTATTTTGTGCGACTCTAATTTCATTATAAAGATTATTTTCTGTTTTCTCAAAATAAAGTACACGCAACTTATTTGTTTTAACATAATTCTCAAATTCATACTGACAATTCTCTGAGTTAATACAAATATGTGCAATCTCTGGAGTAATATTTATTATCCAACCATAACCTTTTGGCAGGAAAAATATATTTATGTTACCATCAGTATTATTACGCCGTACATTTGCATGTATCATCTCTGTCTTCCTAATATTATTACCAAATCTTTGTGTAATTCCAAGATCTTCAAAATTAATTACATATCTCACTTTAATCATAGTACCTTTGCCATCAACTGTAATAAATGTGTTCTCGCCATTTTGATCTATAAAAGACGCATGCTCATGATAAGTAATCTCGTGTACAATATCATTAAACAACTTGTTCTTCAAAGTGCTCAAATCAAGCACTTGCGTGGCTGTTGGCAATAAAGTATTTCTTCCGCTTAGGTCACACACTTCAACAAAATCGTATTCTTTCTTAAGGCCATTTATTGCAGGAAATCCATATCTTGGAAGTAAATCTGGCTCGAAAAATGTAAATTCTGGACCATATTCAAACTTATTCTTTGTGATCAAAGTGACTTTCCAGCCATATTCATTTAACACTTTTGCAAAATACAGGGCATTTATATCATTCCCTATTATCAAATAGCTCATAAAATCACATTAATAGTCTATATTCTTAATATATATAAATAATATTATATAAATATACTCTAAATTGTGGATTAAGATGATTATAATACATAAAACACAAAAAAGATATAATCTATTAGAATTACAAACCATTATCTCAAAGAATTACAGGTTTTTTTAATGTGAATATAACTATATTTTGACAAATCAAATAAAATCTCTTTAAGCACTCCTTCATACAATAAATTATAAACACTGTTTTTTATTAGTGTGTGATACGCAATGGTTGACTCTCTCGAACTTGTTGCTAATGAAGAAGAACCTGGCTATTACATCAGGTTATGTCTTGCACTTTCTGTCTTGTCTAAACAACCAGTTAAAATAACAAATATAAGACAAAAGCCAGAAGAATTTGGTTTAACCAAATCTGATTTTATGTATATTAAAATTTTTGAGCAAATGTCTTGTGCAAAAACAGATAATGTAAACAAAAACGAATCTTATTTTTATTTTGATCCCTCTGGATTCAAATGCAACGGTCAGATTCTAAATATTAGTTTCCCTGGACTTGTTTCACAGTTCCTGCCAAATATTATGCTTGTTCTATACAATACTACACACAAGATCAGAATTAACGGCCCAACAGATAAAGAAAAAAAAATTACTGTTGATTATATAAAACACGCAATTATTCCTTTACTCGATAAAATTAATATAAAACAGCGTATTGATATCACAAAAAGAGGATACTATCAAGATATGGGGAGCATAATTCTGCAAACAAAAGAAACAAAAGATGTTTATCCAATTGAATTAACAAAAACTGGAGAATTTGACAGAATAATTGCATTTGTTCACTCTTATGGATATGGAGATATAATAAACAAATATATGTTAGAAGGCGCACAAAATAGACTGCGCCAGGAAAATCTTAAAATAAACAATGTTGATGATTATTTTGTAGAAAATAGAGAACGTTTCAAAGGATACGGTATTGATCTTTTTGCGATTTATGAAAATACAATATTAGGTGCAAATTATACAAGCATTAAAAAACACGCAACTCAAGTAGGAAAAGAATCTGCAGACAGACTACTTAGCACAATAAAAAAGGGTTTGCCTTTAGATAAACATGCAGCAAACATCATTATTCCTTTTTTATGCCTTGCAAAAAAACAATCCACAATAATTGTTCCTAAAAATGACATCTTTATTTCAATTGCAACAGATCTGTGTAATAAGTTCTTAGGCACCGAATTTGAAATAGAACCTATAGAGGAAACAAGTGTAAGAATCAAAATTAAACCAAAAAAACAGTAACATATTCTTTTTTATATTTAACCATAACCAATATTATATGTTATTTGTTGAATTTCTTCTTTTATTTCAAAAATAATACATTTGCAAAGCAATATACACAAAGTGATCAAGGTGAAACCCACCAGAAATAAGAGATGCACTCTCATTTATGGATTTGTGCCAAAGTAGTTTAGTGGTAGAGCGCCAGACTCATAAACATTTTGTTTATGAAAAATGAAACCATTCATAAGAAGGGTTGATGATTAGAAATAGATTTGATAAAATCTATTTGTTGAGAAATCTGGAAGTCGAGGGTTCAAATCCCTCCTTTGGCATTTAGTATATTTTACTTAAAGGAAAATACACGTAGACCGAGAAATTTGAATTGGTTGTTGAGTATAATCATATAATTCTAATGTAAGATTTACGAAACCCTGTTTAATGTTTTTGGAGTTTGTGAACAAAAACTTAAACTTGCAAATCCCTCCATTAGTAGTAATTTATCGCAAATAGATTCTTGCATCAACTACGATAGCTTTCTTATCTACCTTAATTGGATTCAGATCTATTGTTTGTATTTTAGAATCTTTTGCAATATTTTGAATTTTTAACATTGCATTTGTCAAAATTCCTTTTTTGATGTTCAAAACAACTGCCTGATTCCGCAAAGAAGAAATCATTTCGTCTGCATCTTTTCTTGTAATTGGTAATTTACGGAAAACAACATCTTTTAATTGTTCTGAATGCCATCCTCCAATTCCTAACATCATCATGTATCCAAACTTTTCATCTTTGTTTATCCCTAATATAAATTCTTCTCCCTTTATTTCTGGCTGAACAATTAAAAACTTTCCTTGTAACGTCTTGTACTTTGCTTTTATCTTCTTAATTTGTGCTTTCAACACGTTTTTGTTTTCAATTCTAAATATTGCGCCTGATTTGACTTTATGATTTGCTTTTGGAGACATTATCTTGATATATATAGGATACTTTAACTTTTCCAAAAGAAGCTTGTCTGGCTTTATCTTAACAGAATTAACACAAGCCACATACCTAGAAACTATCTTCTCTGAGTCATATTCATTTAAGATGCGTACCATATATAGAAGAAAATAAAAGAGTTTAAAAATAGATTTTGAACATAAGACAATAAATTACAAAGTAATTACTATAGGTAATTACTGTCTTTATTCACTCAAGGATTTGTAGAATTACAGAATGTCATTACTGCTTATTTAGTCATTACTAATTGTAACTTCAACAACAGTACAAATTCCATACTTAATGGTATTATACAAAAGGTAAATGTTAACTATTATAGTAAAAAGCAAAGAAATCCTAACATGGAGGTGCTTTCATGAAACCTAAAATGATTGAGAGTTTTGAAAGAATGTTTAGTAAAATGACTGTAACAGACTTAATTAAAGTAACAGATCAATTGATGCGCTATGGATACAACTTCCGTATAAAGAGATATGGAAATAAAGTTTTCCCAATATATGAGAATCCAAACTTAGTAGATAGTGTAATGCAACGAGTGGCAAACACAAAGAACATAGAACTAGACTTAAGACAAACAAATTACGTTTAATCCCTTCTTTTTTTTATTTCTTCAATTTTAAGATAAATCCTGACAGATTTATCATCAAAAATAGATTTTAGATTGTCAGAACTCGCGAAAAAACATTTAGGATTTTATTATTTTGCTATCAAGCTGTTAAAACATAGAAAATGAGGCTGCCCGATGGAGCTTTTGAGAAAAGCTCCTGCAAAACCATTGTAGAAAAAGATTTTAGAAAATGAGGCTGCCCGGATTCGAACCGGGGTCATAAGCTCCCAAAGCTTAGATGCTAACCACTACACCACAGCCCCATATACTCAACTATATTCTATGAGATGACAATAGAATTAGTATATATTAAGCATATGAAATCTTTTTAAAGATATGCGATATTTTATATTTATGAAAAAGATCATACACAAAAGAGGAAAAGAACATGATTTAATTATTATAGGTAAACCAACAAAGGCAGAACATTTAGAAAACGCAGGAAAAAATATCTCCCCCTTCCATAATGAAGATCTTGTCGGAGAACAGGGCGGATTAAAATATACATTAACAAGAACATTTACCCCACTAAATAAAGATATTAAAATTATAACATTAGATACAAAAATGAGTATTGCTTTCTTAAATCATCCTTGCATTTACCTCAATGGAATTATTTCGTTCACAAAAGGAAATGGGAATATATTGTTAAGACTTTTTGAACTCACAGCAAAAACAGAACACATAAAATTGGTGTATTTTGCTACAGAAAGTACAAACAAGAAAATGATTACACTTGCATATAGACGAGGATACACTCCTTTTGCAATGCAAGAACAATACATCTATTTTGGCAAAGACATACAATCTGGATTTAAGGAGACAAAAGAAATATTAAAGACAAGAAAGCACAAATAAAAATTAGAAATCTATTCCTTTTGTTGCTAAATATCCTTCTCCATATGGGTGTTTAATTTCTTTCATTTCTGTTGCCAGATCGCTTATTTCAATTAACTCTTGAGGGCAATCAATTCCTGTACACACAACAATTGGCCATTTATAAGAAGACGGCTTATTTGTTTTTTGCATAGTAAATAGTTTTAACTTATCAATAATCTTTGTCTTATCTAATAACCCAAAAGATAAACATACATTCAATTCATCCAAAATAATCAAATCGTTTCTGTCAAAAAGTTCAAGAGCTTTTTTCCAGCCTTTTTCTGCTTCTTGTATTGATTCTTTTGTTAAAGCCTTAGGATCAACAAATGCTTTTGTACCAAACGAATAAAACTCTAAGCCAGAAAAATAAGATGAAAGTTTAGATGCATCATTTCTCTCTTCTTTCATAAACTGGATATATCCAACTTTTTTTTCTGCACCAATTGCACGAAAAACAGTTCCTATTGCTGCACTTGTCTTTCCTTTTCCTCTTCCTGTGTAAACAATTAACATTTATATTACCTTATTTTTCTTTAGCTCTTTGTAAATAATATCAAACAACTTTTGATTTTATTTTTTTTGCTTTTCTTGCCAAAGTCATTAAGTTCTTTTCAAAATCAAACATGCAAATTGTTTTTATTTAATCATCCACGCGAAGTATAGGATTTAAAGATATATACTAATTGATATAGAAATATATACAGATGTGTTTAATTTTCTATACCCGCACTTTCTGAGTTCTTATCCTGAAGAACATTTACTATAACCACAAGACGGACAAGTATAACAACCTTCTAATGCATGCATCTTTTTCTGACAAATAGGACATTCATCTTTTGATTTGTTATGCATTATTCGTCTCTGAATTGATTTTTTCTGTGGATCTTTCGTAGAATCTGTTTCTTTAATTCCTTTTGTAAGAATTTCGAATTGGCGGGAACCTTCTCTGTAAACAGTAATTCCTTTACAGCCTAACTTGTATGCTTCTAAATATGCTTTCTTTACATCATCAATTGTTGCGCTGTGAGGCATATTTATTGTTTTAGAAACTGCATTATGAGTATATTTCTGGAATGCAGCCTGCATTTTTATGTGCCATTCTGTATCAATATCATGTGTAGTGACAAAAACTCTTTTTATATCTTCAGGTATTTCGGAAATATTCTGAATTGAACCTTCTTTTGCAATTTTATACATCAATTCATTTGTATAAAAGCCTCTTGTCTTTGCTTCTTCTTCAAAATATTTATTAACATATACAAATTCATTTCCTTCAACAGTAACTTTTGTATATGCAATAGAAAACAAAGGCTCAATGCCAGAAGATGCATCTGCAATCATACTTATTGTGCCTGTGGGTGCAATTGTTGTAACAGTAGCATTACGCATTTTATCAAAACCAGATTGCTCCCATTTGCTTCCTTTAAATGCAGGAAAGCT
>Ga0172371_10012609_pt1 | contig 11108 bp, 14 predicted proteins | sample Lak12m_FD_114543 | JGI IMG/M metagenome (GOLD analysis project Ga0172371, IMG submission 114543) | Freshwater microbial communities from Kabuno Bay, South-Kivu, Congo - kab_022012_12m | ecosystem: Environmental > Aquatic > Freshwater > Lake | place: Democratic Republic of the Congo: South-Kivu... | reverse complement strand
TTTCGCTATGTAACTATCCATGCGTGTATTATAATAAAAAATGCCTCTTTTGGCTTCCATAGATGTCGGCTCCAACACAATCCGCCTGCTTATCGGCAGAGTTGAAGGCGGAAAGGTTATTCGTCAAAGATGCGAGATGGCGATTACAAGGCTTGCCGCCGGTATTGCCGAAACCGGAATGCTGAAGGCAGAGAACATTGAAAAATCGCTCAATGTGTTAGAGGAATTTTCGCGATATATATCAGAAAGTAATGTCAGACATATAAGGGCTGTCGGCACAAGCGCATTGAGAGAGGCAAAAAATTCGGAAGAATTTATCAAAAGGGTTTTATCGGAGACCGGAATAAATATAGAAGTGATTTCAGGAGAAGAAGAGGCCGGGTTCACTGTGCGCGGCGTTCTTTCCGATATACAAAAATCGGACTCATCCCTTATTATTGACATCGGAGGCGGAAGCACCGAATGGATTTTCTGCAGGAACTCAACTCTTGTTGAGATGGGGACGCTTCCAATGGGAGTAGTAAAGCTTTTTGACAGAAACATAAAATCAGACCCTCCGGCAAAAAAAGATATTGCTTCTCTGGAAAGAGAAATAGGGTCTGCGCTGAATGAACTTAAGAAAAAAACAGGCCGTTTAATAAATACTGAAACGCTTCTCATCGGAACTGCCGGGACTATCACTACACTTGCATCCATTGATTTAAAACTTGAGAAATACTCTCATGAAAAAATACACGGCCATAAAATCTCTTTAGGCAGGCTTTATGCTATCTCCAAGCTGCTTACAACTGCTCAGCTCTCTGAGAGGAAAAAAATAATCGGGCTTGAGCCTGAAAGGGCGGACTTGATTATCCCCGGCATAGTCTTTACAATTAGTATAATGGAATTATTCGGATTTAATAATATTCTTGTGAGTGACGACGGACTGCTTGAGGGTTTACTCATAAAACTCTCTGAAAGGATTGCATAGTTATGGAACAGGTATTTAAAAGGCCGGAAAGTCTTAAGCCCGTGCCTTTCAGGTTCTGCCCGGGATGCGGTCACAGCCTGATACACAGGATAATTGCGGAGAGCATAGACAATCTGAATATCAGAGGAAAAGTTGTAGGAATTGCGCCTGTCGGATGCGCTGTTTTTGCCTATGATTATTTCAACTTTGACGTTCTTGAGGTCGCGCACGGAAGGCCTCCTGCTGCAGCAACAGGATTGAAACGCGTTATGCCGGACAAGATAATATTTTCATATCAGGGTGACGGGGACCTTGCAGCTATCGGCACTGCAGAGATAATTCATGCCGCAAACAGGGGAGAGAACTTCACTGTGTTTTTTGTGAATAACGCCACATACGGCATGACAGGCGGGCAGATGGCTCCCACGACGCTGATTTCGCAAAAGACTACTACCACGCCGAGGGGCAGGAATGTAAAGACCTCCGGTTATCCTCTGCGAGTTTCTGAAATGCTTGCGACTATTGAGGGTGTCTCGTTTATTGAAAGGACTTCGGTTGATTCCGTGAAAAATCTTATGACGGCTAAAAAAGCTGTTGAAAAGGCATTTAGGTATCAGATAGAGGGCAAGGGATTCAGCTTTGTGGAAATACTGTTTCCGTGCCCGACTGACTGGGGAATGTCTACCGAGGAGTCCGTAGACTGGATGCGTTCTGAGATGATACCTGCTTTTCCACTGGGAGTGTTTAAGGATAAATATTCTGCCAAGAATTAAAGGAGATGAATTTGGAACATAAGATACTGGTTGCGGGATTTGGAGGGCAGGGCATTCTGTTTTTAGGCAGGCTGCTTGCATACGGCGGTATGCTTGAAAACAAAGAGGTGACCTGGTTTCCTTCCTACGGAGCAGAGGTGCGCGGCGGAACTGCAAACTGCACGGTCATTATCTCCGACGAGATGATAGGTTCGCCTATCGTCAGAAATCCAGAGGTCCTGGTGATAATGAACGAGGCGTCCCTTAATAAATTTCAGCCCAGGCTGAAAAAAGACGGACTTCTTATACTCGATTCATCGCTCATAAAAGAACCCGAATTAAGAGCAGATGTCCGCATTATAAAAATCCCCGCAAGCGAAATTGCCGCGTCAATCGGCAGCACGAAATATGCTAATGTGGTGATGTTCAGCGCCTTGATAACCGAGACGGGGATGATAAACGAAAAATCTGCAATCAGTGCGCTTGAAGAGCTGACCCCTGCAAAGAGGAAAAAATCGCTTGACGCCAATAAAGAGGCGATGACAAGAGGTAGAAAATATATTGAAGATAAAAAAAGCAAAAATATCTGACATAAGGCAGATACATAAATTCGTCAATGAATTCGCCAGGAAAGAGGAGATGCTTCCCCGCTCCCTGAACGACCTTTATGAAAACATGCGTGATATTTATATTTATGAGGATAAGGGAAAGATGAAGGGGGTCTGCGCGCTGCATGTATTGTGGGAAGACCTTGCTGAAATAAGGTCGCTTGCTGTAAGCAAAGACGCTCAGGGCAAAGGAGTCGGCAGACGTCTTTTAAAGGTATGTCTTAAAGAGGCAAAACAGCTCGGCCTTAAGAGGGTTTTCGCGCTTACGTATCAGCCTGAATTTTTCAGGAAGGCAGGGTTCAAGGATGTTGACAAAATAAAGCTTCCGCAGAAGATATGGGGCGAATGCCTCAGATGCCCGAAATTTCCTGAGTGCGATGAAGACGCGGTGATAAAGGAACTGTAACTGAATTATTTGACCAGCGTTACTTCTACAACGTCTCCTACCTTGATTCCGAATGAAGAAGCCGCATTGCCGCTGTACACGAAAAGTTCGAGGTATCCGCTGCTGTTTATTATGGCATAGAGCCCTTTATCTGTTCCCTGAGCATAGTAAGTTTTAATTTCAGTCTGTTTTCTGTTTGTTGCAACTTTTAATGTCGCTTCGGGCCTGATGCTGTAAAGAGAATCTAAATCCGCGGCTTTTATGTTAGTGATTGCATTGCCGAAACGGTCTATGTAGATAATTTCTCCCTGGAGAGTAGTCGCTGACGGCGACGAAACCGAAGGGAATGGTATGGTGACATAATCGGTTATCATCTCCCCAAAATTTAAAGGCTCAATTCCCTTTGTGCGCCATGCTGCCGCGGGAGCGAATATATCCCTGCCGTGAAATGTCGGGCCTATATGAGACATAAAGTAATGTTCCGCTGTCATATGAATGACCTCAAGCGTTTCTTTCTGGGTAGAGTAAATAAGCGAGAATACGCCGTTATCAGGCCCTATAAAATAATATTGGTCTGTTACGACAAGTATCGGCCGCCTGCTGGAGCCAACGCCCGGGTCGACTACAACAATGTGAACTGTTTTTGCCGGAAAGAATGTATAGCTCGTTCCAATTGTAAGCGCGGCCTCTTTTATATTTTGCGGGCTGATGCCGTGTGTGATGTCAATTACCTTTGCAAGAGGATTGATTGAGGATATTACTCCCTTCATCATTCCTACAAACGGGTCTTTATAACCAAAGTCGGAGGTGAGGGTTATGACAGGGTTGCTCTGCATTTTTATTTTATGTTTTAAACCCTCCTGTAAGCTCTTTTACGTTGCTTATCCCGTTTTCTGTCATGAATGACTCTATGCCGTTAATTATATCAATTGTTGTCTGCGGATTTACGAAATTTGCAGTTCCGACAGCTATTGCTGTTGCGCCTGCAAGCATAAATTCAACGGCATCTTCTGCATTCATGATGCCGCCGATCCCGATTATGGGGATTTTGACCGCAGTATATGCTTCATAAACCATTCTAACCGCTATCGGCTTTATTGCGGGGCCCGAGAGCCCCGCTGTTATATTTGCTATTCTCGTCTTTCTTGTATTTATATCTATAGCCATTCCCGGAATGGTGTTTATTAATGACACCGCATCGCTTCCGCATTCTTCTGCTATCTTTGCAAATTCTTTAATATTCGTAACATTCGGCGAAAGTTTTGTTACCAAAACAGCATTCCTTATATTTGCCCTTACCTTAGCGACTAATTTTTGCAGCATCTTTTTATCCGTGCCGAAAAATATGCCGCCTTTTTTAATGTTAGGGCAGGATACATTCAGCTCAATTCCGTCTAGCCCTGCATCATCAAGAATGCGCGAGAGTTTCACATATTCCTGAATAGTGTTTCCGAAGATGTTCGCTATTACTTTTGTATCAAACTTTCTTATATACGGCAGTTTTGTTTTCAGGAATTCTTTGACTCCGACATTCTGAAGCCCTATCGCATTGAGCATTCCGCACGGAGTTTCATATATTCTCGGAGAGGGATTGCCTTCCATCGGCTTAAGAGAGAGCCCTTTTACGGTAACTGCTCCGAGCTTGTTGAGGTCCACGAATTCAGAGTATTCCTCGCCGTATCCGAAAGTTCCTGATGCGGTCATCGCAGGATTTTTAAGTTTAAGTTTTCCTATGTTTACTGTTAAGTCCATACAATCTCCCCTATCGGAAATACCGGCCCTTCCTTGCATACCCGCTTGTAACCCTTTTTTGTTTTCACGGTGCAGCCAAGGCACGCGCCGACTCCGCATGCCATATTTTCTTCCACAGAGATATATCCCTTGATTCCTTTTTGGGTTGCAAATTCAGAAATAGCCTTGAGCATTGGAGTAGGGCCGCACGCATAAAATAAAAAGTTAGAAGTTGGAAGTTGGAAGTTAGAAGTTAAAAAAGGATTGAGAGCATCTATTACCGTGCCTTTTTCTCCGAGGGAGCCGTCGTCTGTGCTTATGATTAATTCCTTTGGAATATCTTTTAACTCATCCATCATAATGAGTTCATCTTTAGTTCTTCCGCCGTAAATGAGGCATGCCTTTTTGCCGAGTTTTTCAGCAAGGGGAAAAAGTGAGGCAATTCCGATTCCTCCTGCTATAAGAACAGGCGTGAGATCCTTATGAGACAGCGGGTATCCGTTGCCTAAAGGCCCGAGCAGGTTTAAAATCTCTCCTTTTTTCATTCCCTTCAGCATTAAGGTTCCCTTGCCTTTAATTCTGTAAAGGAACCTTAGTTCTCCGCTGTTTTTATCAGATGACGTTTCTCTCAGGATGCTGAGAGGACGTTTTAATAACGGGTCGTAAGAGGCTGAAGTTCCAATCATATAGAACTGGCCCGGAACATGATTTTTGGGCATGGCTGAAGAACTTAAAACGAGAAGGTTATGATTCTTATTTAGAGGGGTGTTCTCTGTTATTTCTGCCTTGATGTATTTACTCAAAGTTTATCTCTAATATCTCATATTCCATGGTTCTTGCAGGAGCCTTGATTACTGCCGTATCTCCGACCTCTTTGCCGAGCAAGGCCCTGCCGACAGGCGAGCTGATGGATATTTTTCCGCTTTTGACATCGGCCTCGTCAGGGCCTACAAGCATAAAAATATATTCTTCATCCGCGGCCGCATCCAGCACCTTTACTTTAGCTCCAAAGGCTGCCTTTGATTGATTAATCTTTGATGGGTCAATTACATCGGCAAGCGCTAATTTTGCCTTTAGCTCCTGAATTCTCCCTTCCAGGAAGGACTGCTTTTCTTTGGCTGCGTGATACTCCGCGTTTTCAGAAAGGTCTCCGTGCGCGCGGGCCTCTGCTATCGCCTGAATATTCTTTGGCCTCTCTACCTTCAGCAGCCTGTTGTATTCTTTCTGAAGTTTCTGAAAGCCCTCTTTTGTCATTGGGACTCGCTGCATCAATATCCTCCTTAAGTTTTATTAATTTAACACTTTTAGCTTTGTTTTTTCAAAAGCGTAGATGTAAAATCAACAATATGCGGCAATCAACAATAGGTTTGATATCGGCGACACAAAAAGAATCCGGCATTATTCTCAGGAATCTTGTGAAAACAAGCGCGGGGAATTTCTATAAAGGAAGAATCGGAAAGAACAATGTCGTTCATGTCATTTCCGGCATGGGAAAGACAAATGCCTCTCATGCTGCGACTATCCTGATAGAAAAATTTGCCCTGTTGTTCGTAATAAATTTCGGAATCGGAGGCGCGTATCCTTCTTCCGGGCTGAAAATTGGCGATATTGCTGTTGCAACCAAGGAGATATACGGGGATGAAGGATTGCTGCTTAAAGATGGTTTTCATACGGCAGATGCCATAGGCATACCTCTTCTGCGAAAAGGCGGGAAAAAATACTTCACCGAATTCCCGCTGGACAAAGAACTTGCAAAAAGAGTTATAGATATTTTTAAACGTCAACTTCACCCCCCCATCCCCCCCTTGCCAAGGGGGGGCGACAGGGGGGTAATAATTAAATCTGGTTCATTCCTTACGGTTTCAACCTGCACCGGCACGGATAGAAGGGCAAAGGAGCTTGAAAAAAGATTTAAAGTAATCTGCGAGAACATAGAAGGAGCGGCAATTGCCCACATCTGCGCGATGTATGGCGTACCTATGCTTGAGATAAGAGGGATAAGTAATATTGTCGGCGACAGGGACAAAAGCAAGTGGGATATTAAAACCGCAGCTTTAAATTGCCAAAAAGCGGTATTAGATTTTCTGTGTTGCCTCAATACTCTTGAGCAAAAGCAAAAATTCAAGCCCTAACGTTCGCCGGTGTTGATGGCGTTGTTAGGTTGCATTTATTTTCCCTTGAATTCTGGCATGAGCCTAAAGAATTGCTCACACCTCGACTGAACCTCTTCGATGGAGTCCGCGCGAAACACTTCTGTATGTAGGCGAACGCAACCTTGAGAAGCACACTCAATTGCGGTTTTTTCCCAGAGTAACTTACATGGCCACGTCTTTAGAACCTTTGAAAATGGTGCAGCCGTTTTGTGCGAGCGCAACCTTTCTTCGATGTTTGTGGCAAACCCGAGTTTGAATCTGCCCGGGTCATGCTCAGGTTCTAACTGTATTAAATAGAAAACACCGCCGACATCCGGTGCGGTGTAGCAACATCAGGATCGTTTCCAACCACAGCGAGGTACTCCTTTATGCGGTCATAGTCTTCGGTTGTGATGTACGCAATTTTTTGTCCCTTCGCGGCGCTGTTCTTTTCTTTAACCGTTTCTATGCCAAGACGCCCGAGAATTTTGAAAATATGCGCCTTATGCTTTCCAAGGTTCTTGGCAACATCAATGACGGAAATGGTTTCAACGCTCATGTTCTTAACTGCAACCTAACATTTACTTTTATCTTTATTCTACCTCTGGTAAAGTTTATTACTCAGTTATTATTAAAGTCAATAAAAATTGCAATCGCAAGCGCAGAAGAGCGGAAGCGCCATAGTTACGCGGCAAATAGGCTTGTGCCGAAAAAATTTTAAAAATGATAGAATAATGACAAGACTGAGCAGTAAGGGGCACAAATGAAACAGAGCGACTATGAAATAGCAAAACAACTGAAGGAAAGATTATCCGGCATTGTTCGCCTACTTGATTTCAGGGTATTTGGTTCAAGGGCTCGTGGCGATGAGGAAGAATATTCGGATATGGATGTTTTTATAGAGGTTGAGTCGCTTGATAAAGAATTAAAGAAAAAAATACGGGACATTATATGGGATGTAGGTTTTGATAATTCTATTTATATTTCTCCGCTTATCTTTACACGTTATGAGTTGGAGGATTCTCCTTTGCGGTTATCTCCTATTGTTCAGAATATCAATGAGGACGGTGTGAAAGTATGACAGATAAGGAAACTCTTTTTCTATACAGATTAAAACAGGCAGAAGAAACACTTGCCGAGACCGAAAGGATGATAGGAAGCAATTTTAGCCCCAGAACAATAATAAACCGCGCTTACTATTCAATGTTCTATGCTGTATTATCGTTGTTTCTTAAAGCCGGAATAAATACGAAAACATCCAAGCATGGCGGAATCATTTCATTATTTGACAAAGAATTCATAAAGACTGAAAAAATTGATAAACGATATTCAAAAATGCTTCATGAAACTTTTGATGCAAGGCAGGAAGGAGACTATAAAGAATTTGTCGAATTGTCTCAGGAAGATGCTGCCGAGTTTGTTAAGCTTGCAAGAGAGTTTTTTGACGAAGCCAAAAAGATTATCAATAGTTGAAAAATACGATAAATTTGTTTTTTCTGTTTTTAAACCTATGAAACCCATTTATTTCGACAACAACGCCACAACAAAAATTGCTCCTGAGGTTCTTGAGGAGATGCTGCCTTATCTTAAAGAACTCTACGGCAATCCCTCAAGCGCGCATACATTCGGCAGGCAATTGCATAAAAAAGTAGAAGAGGCAAGGGCAAGGGTTGCAAAACTCTTAGGCGCTGAACCCGAAGAAATAATATTCACAAGCTGCGGAACTGAAAGCGACAACACCGCGATAATGAGCGCTGCTGAGTCTCTGCCTCAGAAAAAGCACATTGTTACATCAGCAGTGGAACACCCTGCGGTTATAAATTTCTGCAAACATCTTGAGCGCAAGGGCTACAAGATTACATTCCTATCTGTGGATAAACAAGGCAGGCTCAGGTTTGATGAGCTTTTAAAGGCAGCCAATAACGATACGGCACTGGTGTCTTTGATGTATGCAAACAATGAAACAGGTGTGATTTTCCCTCTAACTGAAATAGGAGGGATGCTGAGGGAAAGGGTAGTTTTATTTCATACGGATGCTGTTCAGGCAGTTGGGAAGATTCCGATTGATTTGAAGAATCTCCCTGTTGACATGCTTTCATTGTCAGGACATAAACTCCATGCTCCAAAAGGCATCGGCGCTCTTTATGTAAGAAAGGGCACAAAGTTTCAGCCCTATTTGATAGGCGGGCATCAGGAGGCCGGCAGAAGGGCAGGGACGGAGAATGTGGCTTCAATCATCGGGCTTGGAAAGGCGTGCGAAATTGCCGGTGAAAATCTTCAAAAGGAAATGTCTTATCTGAAAGGCCTTAGGGATAAGCTTGAAAATGCTCTGCTAAAATCGTGTCCTGATGCAATAGTGAACGGAGATACGGAAAACAGGCTGCCTAATACAACAAATATTAGTTTTGAATATGTTGATGGAGAGGCGATACTGCTTAAGCTGAATGAATACGGTATCTGCGCTTCGTCGGGCTCTGCATGCGCTTCAGGCTCGCATGCGCCTTCTCCGGTACTGAAAGCAATGGCTGTGCCTGCAACAGCAATCCACGGCTCCATAAGGTTCTCATTGAGCAGGTATAACACGGAAGAAGAGATAAACAAAATCACGGAAGTAATGCCCGGGATTATAAAAGAACTGAGGCGTCTTTCGCCTTATGGCAGGGAAAGACTGGAGAAATGTTAAGGCGATGATTATGTAATTTTCTTACAGAATCATTGATTCAAGCCTTGCTATCCTTTCCTCCATCGGGGGATGGGTGCTGAAAAGCTTTAACAACCCTCCGCCGCTTAAAGGATTAACAATGAACATGTGCGATGTCGCCGGATTTGCATGCATAGGTATCTGCTGAGACGCCATCTGAAGTTTCCTGAGCGCGCTTGAAAGGTATCTCGGATTGCCGGCAAGCCTGGCCCCTCCTTCATCCGCAACGTATTCCCTTGAGCGGGATATTGCCATCTGGATAAGAAGCGCTGCTATAGGCCCGACTATCATCATAACAAGGGCTGCAATGGGGCTTCCGCCCTCATCATCATCGCTTCTGCTGCCCCCAAAAATGGCTGCCCATTGCGCCATCTGAGCCAGGTAGCTTATGGCTCCTGCAATGGTAGCAGCTATTGTGCTTATCAGTATATCTCTGTGTTTTATGTGCGCCAGTTCATGACCTATTACTCCGGTAAGCTCGTCCCGGCTGAGGATGCGCATAATTCCCGATGTGACTGCAACAGCAGCATGTTTCGGATTTCTGCCTGTTGCGAAGGCATTCGGCTGGTCTTCATCTATAATATAAACTTTCGGCATAGGCACCTGAGCCTTCTGCACAAGCCTTCTTACTATGCCGTAAAGCTCGGGCGCTTCAGCCTCTGTAACCTGCTGCGCTCCGTACATTCTGAGGACGATCTTATCGCTGAACCAGTATGCAAAGAGGTTCATGCCCAATGCGAATATGAGGGCTATGGTCATCCCCTGCTTTCCGCCGAATGCAGCGCCTGCCCATACAAGAACAAGGGTTAAGGTTACAAGCAGAAAGAGTGTTTTTATGTTATTCATCTAATTCCTCCGTAGTCTAAATCTTGCTTTTTAATATTATATCTTAAATAAAAGTCCGGCTTCAAGCGTCTCTCTATTCCAATGCGCCGTAAGAATGAAGCCCTGAAAGAAGCAAATTAACCCCGATATATGTAAAGATTACGACTACAAAGCCCACTACTGCCACAACCGCAACCTTTTTTCCCCTCCATCCGCGTATGTGGCGGCTGTGGAGGAAGAAAGCATAAACAAACCACGTTATCAGCGACCAGGTCTCTTTAGCGTCCCAGCCCCAGTATGTCCCCCAGGCCTGGTCAGCCCAGATAGCTCCGAATATCAATCCTCCAAGAGTAAAAACAGGGAAGCCGATACTTATGGTTTTGTATGTAATCTCGTCAAGAAAATCCGTAGAAATGTTGATGCCCGTAATTATCTTCTTTAATAAATAGCCGTAGCGCCATATTGCATACAGAAAGGCTATAAGTGATGCATAACTGAGAACTGCTATAACAGGAGAGTGACTGAGAAGCGTAGCTCTTAATCCTATGCCGCCTTCCTGCGTAGGCATTGCTCCCATAACCCTGAACATAAGGAAATCAAGCCCCATAGCCGCAAGCACAAATACGAATAGCCCTAAGTTTAAGGTCCAGAAAAGGTAATACTCCTTTTTCAGTATCAGGTATTTTATCAGTACAATGCAGATGAAGAATAAGAAGCCGACAATACCCATCACATTTCCGGTAAATGCAGATGCCCGTGCACCGGTGTCAAGATGCCTTAGTTTTGCGGCCTCATCAGCCTTTATAACCTGAAGCTTAACAAGCTGTATGAATATCAATATTGCCGCTAGGCTTACAAGCGAAAGGCCTATCACAGTAAAAATTGTTTTTAATTTTTCTCCTGAAGCGCCTTCCTTTTTTGAGAATATCAGGGAAGCGATTTCAGCATTCTGCTTAATGTCCACTGCCGCGACAAAGGCGAAGCTTAGTATCCAGAGCATTACCGTCTGAGGGCTCTGGGATATA
>Ga0172371_10012607_pt1 | contig 11109 bp, 9 predicted proteins | sample Lak12m_FD_114543 | JGI IMG/M metagenome (GOLD analysis project Ga0172371, IMG submission 114543) | Freshwater microbial communities from Kabuno Bay, South-Kivu, Congo - kab_022012_12m | ecosystem: Environmental > Aquatic > Freshwater > Lake | place: Democratic Republic of the Congo: South-Kivu... | reverse complement strand
TTTTTTAACCAATCATTAAGTTGATTTCTTGAATAACTAATTTTACCAAGAAGCCTATATAATCCTTGTTTAAGACGATATTTAATTAATTGTAGACTCATAAATAAACAATGCTTAAGATCTTTAATTACCTTAGAAATAGAAACAACTTTAATTGTTGTAACAAACTTTTTCTTGAAACGCAAGTTGAAAGACAAGAATTAATTTTTTTACAAGAACGAATTAAAGACCGTTGACGACAAGCCACATCAGAATTAATAATATTATTTAATGAACGATTTTTAATATTTCCTATACTTGGAAAAGAGGGACAAAAATAAACTTTGCCATCATCAAAGATAAAAATAGATTCAAGATCGATAAAACAAGAATGGATTTTTTTGGAATTTTTTTTTGGGTTTATTTCAAAATATTCTTTTACTAATTTTAAATTATCATAATCGTTTAAAATAGGATAATTCAGTCTTTTCATTTTAATTAATTCATTAATAACCTTAGCGGCTTTTTTTCTATTGTTTTGCCGTATCCATAAAGAAGATTTTTTTAATTGGTTGAAAGTTTGTTTAGAATCATATATTGGTTGTATTGGTTGGAAATATATCCCGTCAGCCCCAATATCTTTTACCCATCCTACAAGATTGGGAAGTTCTTTATAATTCAAACCCATAATTATAGTTTTAACAACAATTCTTGTTTTAGATTTTTGTCTTTTTTTTTCATCAACCAAATATTTAATTGCAGAACGTGTTTTGTCATAGGCAAACGGACGGCCGCGAATTAAATTAACGGTTTTTTTTGTATAACCATCAAAAGAAATATTGATATTGGAAAAATTTTTTGAAATTAACCAGCGAGCAACCTTTTTGTTTACTAAAAAACCATTTGAAGTAATACCAGTGTAGGGAAGTTTTCTAACAGAATAGGCAATTGTTTTTTTCATTGTTCCAGGCAAAAGAACCTCTCCACCAGAAATGTTAATTTTTAGATATCGACCCCAATCCTTATAAATATTGTTAATTGCTTTTTTCCACGCTTTGAAAGAAAGACCTTTTGTTTTATTCAGCCAACTTAAACACATGATACAACGAGAGTTACACAAATTACCTGGGAAAAGATAAACACTTTGTGGCTTAGGAACAAAGAAGTTAAACGAAGTATAAATAAACAAGTTTTTTTTTATGAAGTTAAAAAAATGAAAGATTGAGGCTTTTATTTTATAAGAATTCATATATAAAACAATAATAAAGCTTTTAAAAAAATAAACAGATACAATTATAATTAAGTTTTATTTTAAATGTTAAAAGATATTAAAGACGCTTACATAATTATTTCGTTAAGAAGAAATTAGCAAAAAACCCTCCTTGTTAATTGAAATAAGGTTGTCATGAAGGTAGAATTAGCTTGAATAAATATGAACCTTGAAATAATAATTGTAAATACTAATCAAAAAAAATATTTAAACAACTGTTTTACCTCGCTATTTAGATCAACGACAAAAAAACTAAATATAACTGTAATTGATAATAATTCTCGAGACAAAACCATTCAATACATAGAAGAAAAATACCCAACAGTTAAAGTAATTAGTAATAAAAAAACAGAGGGTTTTGCCCATAATTGCAATCTAGGAATAAAACAGTCTCAACATAAATTTGTAATGCTTTTAAATCCTGATACAGAAATCACATCGGGCGCTGTTGAAAAATTATATTTTTTTTTAAAAAAACACCCAAAAATAGGTATTTGCGGCCCCAAATTAGTATTTCCTAATGGGAGGTTACAAATGTCGTGTCGCAGGTTTCCAACATGGAAAACAGTAATTGTTAGAAGAAGTCCCCTTAGAAACTTCTTAATTAATTCAAAAGAAAACAAATATCACCTTGGTTATGATATTAATCATTCAAAAACTCAACCAGTAGATTGGCTTTTGGGAGCATGTTTATTAATCCGAAAAGAAATGATAGAAGATATTGGAGTCCTAGACGAAAAATACTACTTGTATGTTGACGATATTGATTATTGTTATCGTGCATGGAAAAAGGGTTGGGAAGTTTGGTATGTTCCAACCTCAATAGTTATTCATCATCATCTTGCTGAAAGCGATAAAAAGCTTTTTGGCATAAGATCTTGGCACCACTTCAAAAGTATGTGGTATTTTTTTTGGAAAAACATAGTTTTTAAAAAATATTCTATTTAACGAAATTAGAGTCTTATATTTTATTTAGAAATTAATTAATTAACATGAAGATTTTATTAATTCATAATTATTATCAATATTGGGGTGGAGAAGATACTTATATAACAGCATTAAAAAAGCTTCTTGAGGAAAATGGACACGAGACCTATTTATATTCAAAAGAGAGCAAAAATATAAAAACACTTTGGGATAAAATAAAAGTTTTTTTAGGCTTATTCTATAATCCAACGGTTGAAAAAGAATTAAGCGCCATTATTAAAAAATTTAAACCGGATGTTGCCCAATTTCAAAACGTTTTTCCAATGATTTCTCCCGTAGCATACATTATTTGTAAAAAATTTAACATTCCAATAATCCAAAGAGTATCCAACTATAGATTTGTTTGTCCGAAAGGGATTCCCTATAGAAAAGGAAAAATATGCGAACTTTGTATTAGAAAGCAATTTCCCTATCCTTCAATTATGTTTGGATGTTATCATTGTTCAAAACTGGGGTCTTTAGCAATGACGCTATCGTTATTTTTTTATAAAAAAAAGGGAATTATTAAAATAATAGATCTATATATTTTTCCAACAGAGTTTATTAAAAAATATTGTCTTCAACTTTTAAGCATTCCAGAAATTAAAGCGAAAGTAGTCGCTTCATTTTTCAAAAATAACGATGAAAAAAAAATAAATAAATCTATAAAAGAAAAAAACTATGTTTTATATGTGGGCAGACTATTTGAGGAAAAAGGAATATTGTTTCTTCTTAACACCTTTAAAGATCTTCCCGAAGTAACACTTATAGTTATTGGTGATGGTCCACTAAAAAGAAAAGTAAACGTTTTTAGTAAATATAAAAACACTATTTTAAAAGGAAAGATGCCTAAAACAGAAGCGTTTCAATACATGAGAAAAGCCACTTTCATGATAGTTCCTTCATTATGTTATGATGTTTTCCCAAACGTTATATTGGAATCATTTGCGGTTGGAACACCAATTATTCTCCCTAAAACCGAGAACTTTAAGGGAATTATTAAAAATAATATAACAGGAGTATATTATCAACCAAACAATAAAAAAGACTTGGCCCAGAAAGTAAATAAAACATTAAAGAATAAAGACTTAATTCGTAAGATGAAAAGAAATATTATGAACCAAAATAAAAAAAAATCTTCAATTATTCACCTAGATCAAATTATTAAGTTATATTTTGGTTTATTAACCAGAAGAACTAATTAAAAAATTAATCCCAGACTGTAATTCTGTTTTTGTTTGCCAATTTAATTGTTTTTTTGCTTTTAATGAGGAAACGGTTGCTGACGGAGCGTCTCCCACTCTTTGTTTTTCAACATTTATTTTAGTGGGCAATTTTTTAGTAATTAACCGAGAGATTTCTTTAATTGATAATATTTTGTTGTCAACAATGTTAATAATCTCGTTTTTTACAGAGTAGACAATTGATCTATAAAACGCATCACATATATCATCAACATAAGTAAACTGTCTTTTTTGTGACCCACCGCCTTGAAGAAAAATAGTTTCTTTTTTTGAAGCTCTATTTATAAAAAGAGGAATAACAGCGTGTGGTCTCATATTGGGGCCATAGGCACTACCAAGACGCAAAATTATCCATGGGATTTTGTTAAAATCAGAACGAACAACCAATTCTCCTCCGAGCTTAGCAATTGAGTAGGGGTGAGTGGGATTGCAGGGGTGATTTTCGTCAACGGGCTGATAAATGGGTTTTCCATAAACCTCCCAAGATGAGGCATAAATAATTTTTTTTATTGGGTGTTTATTGGCAATCTCAACGAGATTTTGTGTCCCGATAATTCCCACTTTCAGGGCGTTTTGAGGATCTTTCTCTGCTTGATAAACATCTCCGACTGCAGCTAGGTGAATGATATAATCAACATTTTTTATAGCTTTTTCCAAGGTTCTTTTATTAAAAAGATTTTGACCCAGAGAAAGATCGTATGGGTAAACAGATATTTTTTTCTTTTTTAAAAATTTAACCAAATGTTTACCAATAAAACCCTCAGAGCCAGTGATAAGAATTTTCATAGTTTTAGATATTTTATAATTTCATAGTTGGTTAAACAAATAATGTTTTTTTTCTTGCTAATTGTTTCAAATAATTTTTCTAAATCAGCCCAAAGATTTTGTTGCTCTATTTCCCAAGAATGTCCCCATAGATGAAAATAACCACCGGTTTTTGATAAATTGTTTAATATTTTTAAAGATAATTTGAGTGGATTTTTATGAAAACCATAAAATGACCAATTATAAAAACCTCTAAAATTCAACTCTCTTAATCCTTGTTTAATATAAGACAAATAAGAGCGATTTGAAAAATGAACTGTTGTTGGCATAAAAAAAGGCTTAAATTTAGAGCGAGTATGAAATAAAGAAGTTGTTCGAGCTAAACAATAACCCTCTTTTTTTAAAAAAACGCTAATATTTTTACTAAATTTGCCTTTTGGATAACAAAAAGAAACGACAGGATTTTTAATAATTTTTTCCAGCTCTTTTTTGCTTTGTTTTATTTCGTAGAGTAATTCTTTATGGTTAAAAATCGTTAATACTGGATGGGTAAACGAATGAGAACCGATCTCAAAGCCCATTTGAGAAATTTTATTTATATTATTTTTTTTTATACAAACTCTTTCTTTATTTTTAAGAGCGATATAAAATGTAGTTTTAATGGCGTATTTATATAGAAGCAAGGCAATCTTAAAATCAAGAGGGTGCCCATCGTCCCAACTGGTCGTAATAAGTATTTTTTTCAAATTCAAATTAATTTTGAATTAATTTAATTTCTAAAAAGAACAGTATTTTTATAAAGTAATAAAAGAAAAGCATAAACAAATATAAGATCTTTTTAAAAAAACAGATATCCAAAGAACATATTTTTTTTATTTTACAAAATATATTAATTTTTTCTTTAAATCTCAAGTTTTTTATCCTTAGTTTTAAACTAAGCCTTTCTTTCTTAATAAAATCTAAAAAATGCGATCGATTTGAATGCATAACAGCACAACGTTTATCATATATTTTGTAGTAATTATTATTAATAATTTGTTTACCCATAAGAATATCTTCTCCGTATTCAGTTTTTGGGAACGGGTATTTTAAAAGGAAGCTTTTTTTGTAACAAGAAGACGTATTTGATAAAAAAAACCATAACATTTCACTCTCTTTTATTAAGGGGGTAAAAGGGTTTTTTAACATTTGAATTAAAACCCCCTTTTTATTAACGAAACGGTCAAGTCTATCCCATCGACAATCGCTTTCAATCCTTTCTAAAATAGGAGTATTTGGATAGGGGATATTTTTTCCAAAAACCGCAACGACTCGAGGATCAATTTTAAAGTCTTCAATATAATTTAAAAAAAAGTTTTTGGAAAGAGGAAGAACGTCCGCAGAAAAAAAACATACAAAATTATATTTGGCAAGCCGTGCCCCAATATTTCTTGTTAAACCATGATTAAATTCATTTTTCTTAATACTATAAATTATTAAATTTTCAAAAGAATTTTTATATTCTTTCACAACAGATAAAGTATTGTCACATGACGAAGAGTCAATTATAATTATTTCCAATAATTTACTATCATATAACTGAATTAGTTTCTCAAGTAATAATTTGATATTATTTTCTTCATTATAGGTCGGAATAACAACAGAAAAAAAAGTTTTCATATGGAAAAAAGAAACAGTTTTAATGAAACAAACATTTTTTTTTATTTATTTTTGGTATGCATTTTTATTTTCAGACTACCATCTCTATATATTGTTTTTGTTAAATCATCCTGGCTTAGTTCTCACAGCATAGCAAGATATATTCTATTGGGTTTATTAATATATACGATACTCCATTTCTTTAAAAAAATAAGCCGAAACAAGAATAAAAAATTATTAAACATAGTTCTAATATATTTTATGACTCAAACACTATCAATTATATATTGTATCAATACGACAGAATTTTTACTTAGATATAAAACAATAGTTTTTGAACTAATTTTTTTAGTTATCGCCATTATTTTTTTAAAAAACAAAAAACAAGGGAATAAAGTTATTAAAGTAATTTTTTATGCGGCTTTAATAAATTTATTATTTAATATAATAACTTACTTTAGACTCCAACCGATATTTAATTTCTTAAAACAGATTTTAGAAAGACAGACCCTTGAAGACATTGAATTAAATATACTAAAAAATAAGTTTTTTACTGATTTTTTAGATCCCGCAATAATCCCTTTGATATTTTATTTATTGTTAGGAACAAAAAAAAAGCCAAACAGGTTTATTTATATTATTGTTATTTTGTTAATATTTATTTTAAGTTATTTATCTAACTATAGAACCCAGTTTTTGATCTCTTTGATAGCGATCTTAACTTCATTAATAACAATAAAAAAATTTGTTAAAAACTTTATTTTTTCTAAAGCGCTTTGGATAACCGTTTTATTTTGTTTTTTAATATTCTTTCGTCACTCTTTTAATATTAAAAACTCGTTTGAAAGAATAGTTGAACCAGTAGAGACCGACATTGTTACCCTTCAAGACAGATACTATTTCTGGAAAATTGCACTAGATATGGGTTTATCTTTTCCTGTTTTTGGCTTAGGATTAGGAAATTTTTACGATTATATTCCCAACAAACCAACCCTTATTGGTAATAGTTTTAATTTAAATAGTAAATTTTTTAAAATTACATGGATTCATCCACATAACATTTTTTTTGCAACTATTGCAGAAACAGGTTTTTTTGGCCTATTTTCCATTATTTTGTTATTTGGATATTTTTTCATCGGCGACCTTCGTCGTATAAAAAAAGCTAATAAAGAATCTTTAATTATTGTTAGTTTTTGGTGTCTGTTTTTATATAGTCTAATTAATCCATCGACCACTTTATTATATTGGATTTTATTCTGGACATTAAGAGTATTAATACTTATATATCAATCTAATAAACCAATAAGAAGATTAGTTTAATGAATCAAACAAACCAGTTAACACAGCATAATAATTAGCTGATGGTTTATTTTCTGAAAAAAGGAGAGAGGATTGCCCACCCATACCACTTATCCATGAAGATTCTGAATTTACTCCAAAGACGCTAATTCCATCACAGTTTCCTGATTTCGCACATACTTTTGTTACCATACGGTAAATTTCATAAGCCTTCTGTAGCTTGTCTTGAATAGTGCCATTAATTTTTGACAAGTCTACATCGAACTCAGTAATATAAACCCTAACTCCAACTTGAGCATATCGATCAATTTGTGCACGGATTCCCTTTTCGAGTTCTTGTATTGATATGTTCGGATTTATGTTGTCTCTTCCGATAAAGTGCATCTGCATACCTACTCCATCGATTAATCCTTTGTCTTTAAGATTTTTTACAACCTTAAATACTCCATTAGCATTGCTCATGTTGGGAAGCTCGTGACCATAGTCATTATAGATTAGTGTGGCTTTTGAGTCCGCCGTTCTAGCCTCTTGGAAGGCTAATTCAATATACTCTGGGCCTATTTTTGAAGCCCAATAATAATGAGGTTCGTTAACACCCTCATTGACGACAATATATTGCAGCGGGATATCAACTCCTGCTTGATCGACAACGGATCTATTTAACCGCATCACAGCTCTTATGTGATTTTGCATAATTGTTATTGCCTCGTCCTTGGTAAAATTATTCTTTCTTAACCAATACGAATCAGGCATATCACCACTATTACCATAAATAAGCCATAGAAATGTTGCAGCCTGGTTGTTTTTTAGGGCTTTTTGCAAAAGACTTTTGGGAACATCTAATTTAGGATGAATCTTTTGTATATCAGTTGGTTTGGTCGGTTCACTTCTTTTCCATGATAAATTCATTATGGTCATTTGATTAAACTGTTCTGCAAATATTTTAAATCTTCCTTTTTCATCGTCTTTTCCCTCACCCAAGGCTTCTGCTCCAATTCTTATTCCTGTTTTTTCAGCGAGATTCCTTAGGAAAATTTTTCCCCATTCCCATTCCTCATTTTCTCCCTTTTGAACGATGGCAAGTGGAATAGGTCCCTCAAAAGCTTCATTGGTATTAGTAAGATCAGGATTAAGATTGTAGGTAGTAACCATAAAAGAATTACCATCTTTGTCTTTGAGTTCTTGGATTATTAAGTCCTGATTTACTTGATCAGCTGTTACTTCAATTCCCGCCATTTTCATGGCGTCGACAAAAGGATTAATAGCGTCTTTCTTTAGTTTTTCTGTAGGCCCGCGGAGTTCAGTCCCTTTATCGGTTTTAATAAATGGGGTACCCCATTCCCAGATAAATTGTTTTGTTCCATCCTCATTGGTTTTTTCTGTCCAAATCGCTTCAGCAACAATATTTTTTTTATCATCAAAAACCTGAACATGATTAAGCTCTTGATTAAAATCAACGGTCAGTTTATCAGGATTTTCAACAAGCTGTAGTTGTAACAGGTCTTCGGGAACTGTTGGCACGAGGGGCGGAGCCTCTTTAATTTGGGGGAGGTAATAACCAACACTATTATCAAGAGGTTGAATTGGAGAATCTACTTCAGTAATCGGTTTTAAGGCGATTTGTTCATATTTAAATGGTTCTGGAGTATTAGTTTTTCCGTCTTGAGAGATCTCAACCCGAACCCCCACTCTTCCGGTTATTTGATCAGTAGTGTCTTGAGGTTTTGAATCGATCGATTTTCCACCATTATCATAAAGAGTGAAGTCTGGTGTCGGGGTACTATCGACAAACACCAATTGATTTTTGATTGGATCAATTCCAACCCGATCTCCATTTTCGGCTTGAAATAGTTGGGCCAAGGCAAAATCTCCACCCTGTGATTTAAAAATATAGTTTAATTTATTATCAGGCGTGGTCAAAATCAAAAACGATGTTTCACCGCTGGTATTTTCGATTTGCACGGGAGTAAAAGACTTTGTTTGATCAGAAAAAACCAAGTTAGCAGTAGCAATATTATTGTTTAATAACGCGATTAACTGTGGTTTTTTTTCATCAGAAGTTGAATCCATTAGGTCATTAACCATATCTCTTGCAAAAGGAAGACCAATCTCAGCTGCTTTTTGTTCATAGTTTATTTTTTCATTGTTAGGTAGCTGTTTTGGTTGTTCTGTTAAAGGTGGTGTTTTAGTAACGGGAGAGCAAGCGGCGAGAATTTTATTAAAGGCAGCTCCACCAAGAGTTATACCTGCCAATTTCAAAAAATCTCTTCGACTAAGACGCCCACCCCCTTTTTCTATCCCTCTGGATGAGTCTGTCATATCTTATAGGTTAATTTTACAACCTTTTTTTTATTTTGCAACCGTTGTTAAAAAAGGCTTAGGGCCCCAATTTATTTAATCAATGAATTAAACAGCACGATATATTGATTGAAAATATAATTAAATTGATATGCTTTTTTGAGTTTTATTTTATTTTTTTTATAAATTGTTTTATTGAATAAAACCAACCGTAGTTTCTTGATTAAATCGCTACTGCCTTTATTTTTTTGATAAAAAAGAGCCTCATTATTTAGTACTTCTTTGTTTGCCGCAAAATTATTTGAAATAATAATTTTGTTTAGACCAGCCGCCTCAATCAAGGAAGGATGTGATCCGCCAGATCTTTTTGTTTCAACATAACACAGGGCGTTTTTTATAAGATAGGCACAAAAACTATGGGGAACAAACCCAGTAAAAATAATTCTTTTGTCTTTTCTTCCCAAATTTATTATTTCATTTCGGTATTTGGTTTTATATAAATCGTCGCCAACGATCAAACATTTAACATCGGTTTTTAACTGTTGATAAGCCAAAAACAATTCTTCGAGATTATTATCAGGAACAAGTCGGCCGACCCAAATGAAATAATTATTTAACATTACTCCGTATTTATTTAATAATTTCTTATTTCCTTTTAAATTTTTAAAATATGGATAAGAAAGCCAGGTAGTTTTTTTATTAAATACCTTTTTATAGTAATTTTGCATATAAATCGAGTCAGTAATAATACGGTCTGCTAAAATAGTGGTTAATAGTTCACAAAAAAGCAAATATGTTTTTCCAATCAAGTTCCACTTTTTCCTTTTCCAGTCATTTCCGTCGACATTAATAACGGTTTTAATATTAAACAGCCGAGCAAATAGTAAAAATGGAGAATTACCTACTCCAAGATAGAAAATAATTTGAGGTTTTAAAAACAAGCAAGCATGTATTGTTGCAAAAAAACTATGGACAAATGTTTCTAAACAGTTAATCCTAATTGTTTTTATAGTAATAAGACTAATTTTTTTATAGTGCCTGATTTTTTGGTTAACATAAGGGGAGCGGCAGTATACAAACGCCTGATTATTTTTAGAAGTCAATCCTTCGGCCAGTTGTTCAACAAAGGTTTCAAAACCACTATATATAACAGGAATCCCCCTAATTCCTATAAAGGCAATCTTCATAAAAAAAACTAAGGATGAAATTAAATTAATTAGCCGATTATTCTATTTTGATTACTTCGTAGTTATTAAGTGTCAAATTGTTGGTAGTAATATTAATCACCTTGCCTAATCTAATAATCTGATCTTCTCCTAAAATTAAATTATTATTAATTTTTTTTACTTTTATTTTTGCCTTAAGCAAGATACTTTTTCCATTTGCAAAAAAAGTAGAATCAACAGAGTTTGAACCATAAGATAAAAGAGGTGAAAAACCTTGAGACTGTTTATCAATAATTTCAAAAATATAATCCTCTCCATCAAAATATTTATCACCAACCTGAATAGCTTCATATTCCCAAGGGAAAGAAAGTGTTTTAATCAACTCTATTGTTTTTTCCTGACATTTGTTTTTTAGGGGAAAGTTACTTAATTCGACAATGGTTCCAGAAAACTGCACCGAAGGAAACTCAAAATCTATTGGTGC
>Ga0172371_10012606_pt1 | contig 11110 bp, 8 predicted proteins | sample Lak12m_FD_114543 | JGI IMG/M metagenome (GOLD analysis project Ga0172371, IMG submission 114543) | Freshwater microbial communities from Kabuno Bay, South-Kivu, Congo - kab_022012_12m | ecosystem: Environmental > Aquatic > Freshwater > Lake | place: Democratic Republic of the Congo: South-Kivu... | reverse complement strand
GTAAAGAAGTTTCCCCCGGACCCCCTTCAAGAAACTCTATATTCCGCTGGCGCCCCTGCTTCCTGACGCAGGAAGCAGGGGCGCCAGCGGCGTATAGAAGTTTTTGGAGAGGGGCTCGGGGAGAACCTTTTTACAAAAAGGTTCTCCCCGTCTTACTTGCTTGAAAGCGCATTGGTATTAATCGATATTCTCACCTGTAGAGCTTTGTCCGATGTTCCCGCCGTTGAGAGGTTGGCCATGCAAAGAATGACTTTGGCACAACGATTCTTCTTTCCTGCGGCAGCGGGCCTGGCGGTCATGCTCGGCACGCTGCTGATCTACAATGCGTCCTGGCGCATTAACAATGATGCGCTGCACCAGTGGTTGGCTTTCTTGACCGGTCTTGGGAACATTGCGATCCTCATGGGCGGTTCTCTAATTATCTACCCTATTACTTTTTTCAGAGGCGCGATCCTGTGGGAGAGGGTCATAGCCTGTCTGGTGATCCCCGTGTTTTGGTCTATCACGGAAATCATCCGAGTGACCGAGTTCTTTACATTGGGTGAGTCTCTGTACTACGGTCTAAACAGCGAGTTTCTAATGTTCCTGGCGTGCGCCTCATTGCAGATGGGCCTGTGCGAGATAATCTGTCGTTGGTGGATCATACGGAGTCATGACGCTTCGATCAAGGTCGTCCCGCGAGGAGCCGTAATCTCCATTCTGGCCGGGGTGGTTGGAGTGTATGTCATCCTGATTTGGGGCGGCGGAGTTCATTGGTTCTACATTTACCAACAAGGCTACAAAGCGCTTTTCCTTTGACATGTCTTGGGACCGTTGGAGAATTGCCCCGTCTGGGATGCACCATCCATCACGTGGTCGCCTATCATGGAAACCATCGCCATATTGTCAGACTACAACCTGAAGGAAAAAGCGAACATTGCCTGATATCTGGCAGGCATAGAGCGGTCGGGAGAGGACAGTTCCGAAATCTTCGACGGCGAAAAGAAAGACCTGGAAAGATTCAAGGAGCACCTCAAGATCTATCGGGGTAAATAAGGCCAAACGAAGAAGATTATAATCGACCGCGGGCCATTCTGAGATCGAATTCGGGACGAATCCGGATTACACCCTATACACTTGACAAAAGTTTTGTCCGATTCGAGTTGCCTTGTGCCGTCATTCCGGCGGAAGCCGGAATCCAGTCTTGCCAATCCCGTCTCCTGCGCGGGACTGGACCCCGGCTTTTGCCGGAGTGACGGGTTGTGAAAAGGCCATTACTTTTGGCAATGGCTATAATCAATTCGCGGATCGTACCGCCATTTGGATTTGGTGTCCCAATATTTCGCGTGACCGCGGCATGATTCAGGATATAACCTCTCCGTCGATAGGAGACCAAGCGACGGGATTTCAGAGGAAGGGGGATAAAAAGATGCGTTTACAGAGGAAGATCTTCGTGGTTGGGATGATCTGCCTGGCCTTTACTTGTGCGGCATTCGCTGCGGATGTCCCGGGAGTGACCGACAAAGAGGTTGTGGTGGGCGTGACGACCCCCTTGTCGGGACCTGCGGCGCTCTGGGGAGTCACCGGTCTGGGGATGAAAGCGTGGGCGGACCACGTCAACGACCAGGGAGGGGTTCATGGCCGCAAAATCAAGCTGATCATCAAGGATGACGCGTACAATCCGACGCGAGGTATGGCCAATCTCCAGGAGATGAAGGGGCAGGTCTTCGCGTTCTGCGGAGTGCTCGGCACAGCCGCGTGTCATGCGGCCAAGGACTTCTTCGCTGACAACAAGATTCCTTTGGTCACGGCGTACGCCAACGTCCGGATTTGGCCGGAACTGCCTGCGGAAAAGAGGAAGTACATTTTCATCTCATACCCGGACTACCGGGAAGAGGCCACGCACCTCACCAAGTACGCGGTAGAAAAGCTGGGATCCAAGAAGATTGCTCTGTTCTATCAGAACGACGACTACGGCAAGAACGCTATGCAAGGCCTCAATGATGCCCTTGCCGCATTGCCCGGCAAGGCGGAAGTCGTAGCCACTGTCCCGTTTGAGATGGGCGAACGGGCCCTGGCGGTACATGCGATGAAGCTCAAGGAATCAGGCGCAGACACGCTGGTGATCTACCCCACGCCCATCCATGGAGCGCTCATACTCAAGGAGATCGCCAAGATCGATTACCGACCTAAGATCATGTTCTCGTTCCCTCTCGGTGACCCGATCATGTACACTTTCGCGGGTGAGGTTTGGGAAGGGAGCTATATTTCGCTTCCGGGTAACGTGAGCATGCCGGGGGTGGAGCCCGAAGCTGACAAGGTGGCCGAAATCCTTGTGAAATATGATCCGAAGATCAAGGGGAAGGAATACCTGGGCCTCTTTGGGGCCGCGTCTATGGCCCAACTCGTGGAAGGTCTGAAAAACGCGGGCCGAGATCTCACCGTGGAAGGTTTTATCAAGGGCATGGAGAAGATCAAGGATTTCACCCCCGAGGGTGGAGGCGCGCCGATAACATACGGTCCTGACCGCCGCCATGGCCAGAACGCTGTCAGGATAGGCAAAGCGGAAAAGGGCAAGCACATTCCCCTGGAGAAGTTCGTACTATTCAAGCCGCTGTTCTAGCCTGGGGAAGCCGCTTTTCTTAGAAAGCGGGCGGCGCTTAACAGGGCTGTCAACCCCTGATTTAGGGCAGTTCACAAACGGCTGCTGATGCGTTGTGTAGGGGCGGTTCGCGAACCGCTCCCGTCGAGACGCTGAGGAATGGTCTGTTTGGAGACAGTTTCCTAAAATCCGACTGATTGAGGGCGGTTTGCGAACCACCCCTACCACATGTGACAACGGCCCCTGCGAACCGCCCAAAGAGACTGCAAATGACATATGATACGAACAAGCACAATCGGCGCTCGATTCGCTTGATGGATTACGACTATTCGCAGTCCGGGGCCTATTTCGTCACGATTTGCACGAGGGACCGGGCCTGCGTTTTGGGGGAAATATCGGACGGACAGCTTTTGTTAAATGAATTAGGAGAGATCGTTGCCGAAACATGGCGATGGCTCGAACGACATTATGAATATGTGGAATTGGATGAATGGTTGGTGATGCCTAACCACCTACACGGAATTATCATGATCAGGGATATCCCATGTAAGGGCGCTTCGAGAAGCGCCCGAACTGGGGGCGGTTCGCGAACCGCCCCTACACTGACCCCTCGCAAACCTCTGGGTCGTTTGATCGGGTCATTCAAGACAGTTTCCACGAAGCGGATAAATGAAATCCGGAAAAGCCCTGGTACGGCCTTCTGGCAACGCAACTACTACTAGCAAGTCATCCGCAGCCAGAAATCGCTGAACGCTATCCGAGAATATATCGAAGCAAATCCATCCCACTGGCAAGAGGACCCGGAGAATCCGAATGGTATTCGGTAACAGAGGTGTAGGCATTGACCGCGGATCATATTGGTAGGGGACGTTCGCGAAGGCATTTTCCGAACATTGAGGTGCAAGAGGCCATTGTAGGGGCGCTTCGGGAAGCGCCCTGATTTCGGACAGTTCACAAACGGTTGAAAAAGAAAAAAAAGGGGGTCAGGTCTGCTCTTGGCTCATCTTATGCTGCCGGGTGATGGACGGGCCAGATTCATGAGCCAAGATCAGAGGCGGGAGCAGATCTCACCTTTACCCTATATCTCTAGCTTAACAAGTGGTACATAATTCCGGGGGAGGTCAGGGTGAATTATGTACAAATATAAGTTCTTCGAGGCTGAATCAGGCCTGTTAAGGAGACTGAAACGATGGATACGAAGAAGATCCTCTATGGCAAGAAGTTACTCATCGTCGATGATGAGCCCGATGTCCTGCAAGTGCTGATCGAAATGCTCGAAATGTGCAAAATCGACACTGCTACTACCTTTGAAGACGGAAAGAACTTGCTTGAGGCCATTGACTATGACTGCGCAGTACTCGACATAATGGGCGTGAACGGGTTCGAATTGCTGGAGATAGCAACAAAGAGGGGCATCCCTGCCCTTATGCTTACGGCGCACGCCTTAAACGAAGAGAGCTTCGTCAGATCAGCCCGAGGAGGCGCATCCTATTTTGCGCCAAAGGAACTCATGCATCAGATAGATCTCTTTGTCGCGGACGTGGTCCAAGCGGCAGAAAGCAAAAAGAACCCGTGGGTCAGGTGGGCTGAACGTTTGGGCGATTTCTACGACAAGAGGTTCGTCGGCACAAACTGGCGGAAAAAAGAGGAAGAGTTCTGGAAAAAGTTCCTCAAGGATTACTCGGGCCTGTAATCGACGCTGTCGATTTGGCACATTGGGTAAGCTGTCAGGTCGGTCCCGTACGTCTCTGCGGTGCTGAAGCTCGGGCAATAATCCGAGCGGAAGAAAGGCTCTTCGCGTAAGTGCGCATCTCATATTCGATACATCATCTTTGGCGTAATTTCTTGGGAAAACTTCAGCTAGTTTAACCTACCAATTTTCTCAAATTCGCTGTATAAATTACCGCTCTACAATCGCTTCGCCGTTCTTTCTCCTTTTGCTCCGGTTCTCTGATTGCTCTGGTTCTCTTAATGCTCTCGTTCTCTGAAGAGGAGTGAATCCATGGAACCTTAATCTACAGCGCAAGAGGATCTTCGGTAGATTCCTCGTCCAGCACAACCACCACATCTCAAATGCGGGCATCCCGTCTTCCTCGCCTGCAAAAACACATCAGGAGGGTATCTATGAGTGAAAAGAAAGTCAGTGCGAAAAAGAAAGCAGACAAGGCCGGTTCCCAGAAGGGTTTCAGCCGCCGAAAATTCATTGCCGCCGCAGCAGCAGGGACGGCGGCCCTTGGATTCCCCATGATCGCCAAGGCGCAGGGGCCGATTACCATGCGCTGGCAGAGCACCTGGCCGACCAAGGACATTTTCCATGAGTACGCCCTCGACTATGCCAAGAAGGTGAACGACATGACCGGCGGCGATCTCAAGATCGAGGTGCTGCCGGCGGGGGCGGTCGTCCCGGCCTTTGGCCTGCTGGACGCGGTCTCCAAGGGCACGCTCGACGGTGGCCACGGGGTGCTGGTCTACCACTACGGCAAACAGAATGCGCTTGCGTTGTGGGGGTCGAGCCCGGCCTTCGGTATGGATGCCAACATGATGCTCGCCTGGCACAAGTACGGCGGCGGCAAAGAGCTGCTGAAGAAGGTATATGATTCTATTGGCGCGAACGTAGTGTCGTTCGCCTACGGGCCGATGCCGACCCAACCGCTTGGCTGGTTCAAGAAACCGATCGCCAAAGTGGAGGATCTCAAGGGCTGCAAGTTCCGCACTGTGGGAATTTCGATTGACCTTTTCACCGGCCTGGGCGCGGCAGTGAACGCGCTACCCGGCGGGGAGATCGTGCCGGCCCTGGACCGCGGTCTGCTGGACGGGGCGGAGGTTAACAACGCTTCCTCCGACCGCCTGCTCGGGTTCCCGGACGTGTCGAAGGTCTGCATGCTGCAGAGCTACCACCAGAACGCCGAACAATTCGAGATCCTGTTCAACAAGGATAAGTTCAATGCGCTTCCTGACAAAATGAAGGCCATCATCGAGAACGCCGTGGAGGCGGCCTCGGCGGACATGTCATGGAAGGCCATCGACCGCTACTCCAAGGACTACGTCGAGATGCAAACCAAGGATAAGGTGAAGTTCTACAAGACCCCCGACCCGATCCTGCAGAAACAGCTCGAGATTTTCGAACAGGTTGCGGCCAAGAAGGCGGCCGAGAATCCCATGTTCAAGGAAGTCTTGGAATCCCAGAAAGCATTTGCCGCGCGTGCGGTGGCCTGGGACATGGATACCAACGTCAGCCGTCGCATGGCGTACAACTATTATTTCGGAAAGAAAGCCCCAGAAAAGAAAAGCTGAGGGAATTCGGAGGTATCATCGACCAGCCATCCGGGCTTCGCGCCTGGATGGCTGATTTCCGATTAGGATCGAATATGCAGAAAATACTCCTCACGGTCGACAAGATCAGCACGTTTGTCGGCAAGACCTTTTCCTGGCTCATCGTATCGCTGACCTTTCTTATCACCTACGAGATTTTCTCGCGCTACGCGCTCAACACCCCGCATGCCTATGCCTTCGACATGATGCTCCAGATGTACGGGACCCTGTTCATGATGTCGGGCGCCTACACGCTTGCGAAGAACAGTCACGTGCGCGGTGATGTCCTCTACGGTTTCTTCCCGCCGCGGCTGCAGGCGGGCCTCGACCTGACGCTCTACATCGTGTTCTTCCTGCCCGGAGTGTGCGCCCTCTGTTGGGCCGGGTACACCTATGCCTCCGAGTCTTGGGCCATTCTGGAGCGCTCGGGCATCACCTCGGAAGGCCCACCGATATATCCGTTCAAGACCGTCATCCCGATCGCCGGGGCCTTTTTGTTGATGCAGGGCATTGTCGAAATGATCCGGTGCGTCCTGTGCCTCAAGCGGGGCCAGTGGCCATCGCGTGAGGAGGACGTCGAGGAGGTGGATGTCGACAAACTGAAGGAAATGGTTCATGTCAAGGACGAGGACATCGCCAAGCTCGATCAGTACGTCATGGCCAAGAAAGGGGGAGACGCATGAGGAAAGAAGTCTGGTTTGGGCTCTCGATCATGGCCATGACTGTGATTGGGGTGTTTTGGTTGATGCCGCCGCTGTCGCAGATGACCACCGGCCACCTGGGCCTGCTGATGCTGGCCATGATCGTGATAGCTATAATGATGGGCTTTCCCACAGCGTTCACGCTGATGGGCATGGGCACGATGTTTACCTTTTTTTTCTATCACAGCGTAGACCCCTCGACCGCGGTGACTCGGACGCTCGATCTGATGGTGCAGCGCGCGTACGCGGTCATGAACAACGACGTGCTGATCTCGGTACCCCTTTTCGTTTTCATGGGCTATCTGGTCGAGCGCGCCAACCTGATCGACCGGCTTTTCAAGAGCCTGCACCTGGCGACCTCAGCCATCCCCGGCTCGCTGGCCGTCGCCACGATCGTCACCTGCGCGGTTTTCGCCACCGCCTCCGGTATCATCGGCGCGGTGGTGACCTTGATGGGCCTGCTCGCCTTTCCAGCCATGCTCAAGGCGGGTTACAACATCCGGCTGGCGGCAGGTGCGGTGACTGCCGGAGGGACCCTCGGCATTCTGATCCCGCCTTCGGTACTTCTGATTCTCTACGGCGCCACGGCCGGCGTGTCGGTGGTAAAGCTCTATGCCGGCGCTTTCTTTCCCGGCATTATGCTGGCGACCCTCTACGTTCTTTGGGTCATTCTCAACTCGAAACTCAGGCCTGGCATCGCACCGCCGCTGTCAGAGGAGGACCAGCGCGTAGACCTGCCCAAATTCGCAGAGATCATTTCCAGCACCCGTAGAAGAGTCATAACAGGGCTAATCGCCGCCATCAAGGGACCGCGCAACACCGACGTCCCGCTGCGAACCCTGCTCAACCACTTGGGGATTGCTTTGCTGCCGCTGCTGGCAGTCGGCTTGTTTATGGGCTCTATCTATCTGTCCGTGACAGCCCCGGACTACGTGGTGCCTGACGAGCTGCAGGAAATGGGTTTCGAGGCTAGCCAGGAACAGGGCAGTGATCTGGAAGAGCCGGAACAAGAAGCCGGCGGACTGCGGGAACCCCCGGGAGCCGCAGAAAAGGCACCCGAACACCCGAAGGCGGCGGTCGAGGTGCAGCCGGAAAAGCCCGCAGCCAAAGAGGCCGCAGCGGGCGAGCGCAAGCCGGCTCCCACGGCCTACTGGATTGCACTTGGGATCGTTGCGGCCGGGCTTGTGATTTTCTATGCGATCTTCACCTTCGTCCGGCTCGAGGTCTTCAAGATGCTGCTGACCTCTTTTTTCCCGCTGGCGCTTTTAATTCTCGGGGTGCTGGGTACCATCGTCGTCGGCCTGGCGACGCCGACCGAGGCGGCGGCTATGGGATCCTTCGGCGGATTTGTGCTGGCGGCCGCGTACCGGCAGCTCACCTTCGGGCGGGTCAAAGAATCGGTCTTCCTCTGTGCCAAGACCAGCGCCATGGTGTGCTGGCTCTTTGTCGGCTCGGCCATTTTCGCCGCGGCCTTCGCCCTGCTCGGCGGCCAGGAGATCATCAATGCCTGGGTGAAGTCGCTCAACATGACACCCATACAGTTCATGATCCTGGCGCAGGTGATCATCTTCCTGCTCGGCTGGCCGCTGGAATGGACCGAGATCATCGTCATCTTCATGCCGATTTTCATCCCGCTCCTGCCCTACTTCAACATCGATCCGCTTTTCTTCGGCCTGCTGGTGGCCCTCAACCTTCAGACCGCTTTCCTGTCTCCGCCGGTGGCCATGGCGGCCTTTTACCTGAAAGGCGTGGCACCGCCGCACGTATCGCTGAACCAGATCTTCGCAGGGATGATGCCGTACATGGCGATCCAGGTGCTCGCGTTGATCCTGCTGTATATATTTCCTCAGATCGGGCTCTGGCTGCCGTCGCTCGTCTATTAGGATATGGATTATTCACTTAGCTCAGCAGGCTGTTCTGACAGCCGTTTTGTTCGAGGCAGGGACCTGAAGCCAAGTTCCACATGGGAAAGAGGTACGGCGCAGTGTAGGGGCAGGTCCCCGTGCCTGCCCTGACCGGGGTCGTACCAACAGGCAACGGCGGACGCGGGGGTCCGCGCCGTACAAGATCTGGCTTGCCTCGCGCTTCTTGTCTGCGCCAAATTTCGTTGAGAAAGCAGCTGACCAAAGGATACAATCCATTAGGAGAAGGATCTCATGTCTCTAATCTTTATGAGAACATTCAAGGTGTCTTTTGGCTGGAGGGAAATGTGAAACCGAAAGTATTGGTGACGCGTGAAATTTTCGAGGATGTTCTGGAGTATTTACGGCAGCACTTCGAGGTGGCCGATAACCAGAGCGATAGGCCCATGGACGCCGAGACGCTGGCGAAACACCTGGCCGACAAGTCCGGGGCCATGACGACTTTGGTCGACCGCATCGACGCGGAGCTTCTCTCCCGCTGTCCCAAGCTCAAGGCCGCGTGCAACATCGCCGTAGGATTCAACAACATCGACCTGGCCGCGTGCTCCAAGGCCGGGGTTATGGCAACGAACACCCCCGGGGTCTTGGACGACAGCACTGCGGACTTCACCTGGGCATTGATTCTATCCTCGGCCCGCCGAGTGGTCGAGTCCGACGGTCACCTGCGCGCGGGACAGTGGAAGGGCTGGTATCTCAAGCAGTTCTTGGGCAAGGACGTACATCACGCCTGTCTCGGCATCCTGGGCTTCGGCCGGATCGGCCGGCGGGTAGCGCGGCGGGCGCTCGGTTTCGAAATGACGGTCCTTTACCACGACGTCCAAAAGGCGGACGCCGATACCGAGCGAACTTGTAACGCCTCCTTCGTTAGCATGGACGAACTCCTGGAACGGTCCGACATCCTGACCATCCACGTGCCCTACGCCCCATCCACGCACCACCTGATCAGCAGTCGGGAGCTGGGGAAGATGAAGCAAGGGGCCATTGTCATCCACGCTGCACGCGGTGGAGTGGTGGACGATGCGGCTTTGATAGAGGCGTTGCAAAGCGGGCGTCTGGCCGGGGCCGGCCTGGACGTTTACGAAAACGAACCGGCCCTAAACCCGGCCTTCCTCGCCTTGAAAAATGTGGTCTTGACCCCGCACATCGCCAGCTCTTCCGAAGCCACGCGCCACGCCATGGCGATGCTGGCCGCTCAGAATCTGGTCGCGGCCCTGACCACAGGCAAACCGCCGAATCTTTTAAATCCTTGAGAGAAGAGAGAATTGGTCAGGTCTGCTCTTGACTCATTTGAGCTGCCGGGTGATCGGAAGGCTCAGGTGCATCAGCCAAGGGCAGATCGGACTCCTGCCTGGGTATTCTTGCGCATAGGAGCAGAGTAGACTTGTCAAAACAGGAATTAATTCGCTCGGTCGATTTGAAGTTGGTTCGTGCTAATGCACAGGTTGGCACACTTGCTGACCAAATATCGGCGTGGACCGCTGAGAATCCGGTGGCTTCTCGAAGCGAACTGCGCGAGGGCCGGATGGGTTTTAGACTGATCCTGGACGATTTCGCCAAGTCTCCTCCGCTGGACGATTGGGGGCTGCTTGTAGGTGAGTGTATCCACAATCTGCGAAGTTCACTGGACAATCTTGCCTTTGCGTTAGCGCGGCTTCAACAGGACGAACCGGCTAACGCCGAAATCGTCCATTTCCCTATTTTTCAAGATAGAGCAAAGTTTAACGAAGTGTCTAATAATAAGAAACGCCGCGTCAGGCAGAGCCTGGATCAAATGCCAGCCGAAGCAGCGTCCCTTATCGAACGACTTCAACCATTCCAGCGTGATAAGGCTGAGGTGCCAGGCACCCCAAACAGTGACCCTCTTGTACTGCTTCAGCGGCTAAACAATTACGACAAACATCGCGTTCCGTCGGTTGTCCTTGTCGCACCCACTGAAATGATGCATTCGTTTTCTGTCGAATTCTACTCCGAAGAAGATGCAAAGGCGAACGATCCGCCAGACGCTACTGTGTGGTTCGGCCCTCTTCAACCTGGGGTAGTGCTTGTGGAACAAAGGACTAATCGACCAGTCGCGAAAGTCCATGTGAACTTTCAGGGAAAGGCGGTTGTCGCGTTACAGATCGGCGACAAGCGGCCTCCTGTCGTTAAGGTATTGAATGAGTTGGGTCGTTATACTGCTCTAGTTGTTGACCAATTTCGAGAATTCTTTAAGTAACTGGATGCGGAATTCCGAATTCCGGGGACACCATACATAATTCTTGATGTTGGCTTGGCACGGAAGAGCTTGTCAGGATCGCAAGAATTGCACGAGTAATTGTTTCGGGCGCTTCTTTCGAATTCCGGGAACACCTTGCTCACGCGGGTCGCAACACAATGAGGTGTGGAGTCCCCGGATTTCGGATTTCCCGAAAAGGACAGAGTGGCATAACCAAAAACCCCCGAAAAAATTGCAGACACTTTGCAGACAACTCTTTCGGGGGTCGGTCGTAATGATATTGAATACTTAGTGGAGCGGGAAACGGGATTTGAACCCGCGACTTCAACCTTGGCAAGGTTGCACTCTACCGCTGAGTTATTCCCGCGCGAAAATCAAT
>Ga0172371_10012601_pt1 | contig 11112 bp, 9 predicted proteins | sample Lak12m_FD_114543 | JGI IMG/M metagenome (GOLD analysis project Ga0172371, IMG submission 114543) | Freshwater microbial communities from Kabuno Bay, South-Kivu, Congo - kab_022012_12m | ecosystem: Environmental > Aquatic > Freshwater > Lake | place: Democratic Republic of the Congo: South-Kivu... | reverse complement strand
ATGATGTCTCGCCGCCAAAAATCAAGGCATCGTAGGCGGCATATTTTTCGTCCTGAACAGTCTTTGCAATATCCATGGCAACTGTTACTGAATTTCCCGATATTTCGTCAGAAACGATAATCGGATTGAAGCCGAACTCCTTGGCAGAAATCGCAATCGCTTCCAAAATCACTGCCGTTGAACCGATCAAATAATTATAGCAATTTTCCAAAGTCTTGGGGGTTTCTTTTTCCTGACCGACTACTCCGCGCTCAATATATTTACGAACGCCATCAGGAGCAGAATTCCAAAGATTATATTTCTTCAAAATTTCTTGCGCTTGTTCAAAAGTCGAATCATCGGGAAAAGCCGGACCGGATGCCACCGATGCCAGATTATTTCTAGCCACGTCAGAAATAATAAGTGTCACAACTTTCGCAGGATAAAAAAAGGCGCCCAGTTGTCCGCCCTTTACTTTTGACAGATGTTTGCGCACAATATTCACCTCGCCAATATCCGCACCGGAATCCAATAAAATCCTTGTGATATCTTGCTTGTCATTCAAACTAACACCATCAACTGGTGCAGGCAGCAAAGCCGACCCGCCACCTGACAACAAATTAATCACTAAATCCTTAGCACCGATGTTATAGTCGGTTTTCAATTTCAAAATCTCCTCCACTCCCTTTACCCCGCGTTTGTCGGGCAAAGGATGGCTCGCTTCATTTAATTTGATTTTCCTCAAATTATAACCGCCAGTCTTACAATTCACAACGCCGGCAGTGATTTGTTCAATACCGATTATATTTTCCAATTCCTGCGCCATCTTGCCAACCGCCTTACCGCCGCCGATAATAAAAATCCGCCCGCTCAGCATATCATGCGCACTATGCTGCACGATTACAGAATTAAAATCCGTATTATACTGCACCGCATCACGAATCATATTATGCGGCTCAACACGCCGCAAGCCAGCTTCAATCATCTCCAAAACCACCTTCCGCATTTCGCTAGTCGCTAAATTTTTGTAATTATTTATATACATATATTTAAACCCCTCTGAGAAAAATATACCAGTTCCCTCGCCCCGCCGGGCTTCGTCGTGAGCTCAGCCGAACGGAGAGGGTCGGGGTGAGGGGGAAATTTTATTAATTAAATTTTGCTTGAAAATAATTATTTAACTCATCGACAGACACGCGAACCTGTTCCATCGTATCACGATCACGCACAGTCACGGTATTATCTTTTTCAATCGTATCAAAATCAACCGTTACGCAAAAAGGCGTACCGATTTCATCTTGTCTGCGATAGCGCTTGCCGACGTTGCCGTTATCATCGAATTCGCATTGCCATTTCAATTTCAACTGGTCATAAATCCCGCGCGCTTTTGCGACCAAATCAGGCTTATTTTTCAGTAATGGGAAAATCGCAACCTTCACTGGCGCTAGTCGATAGTCAAATTTCAAAACCGTCCGCACCTCATCGCAGATCTGCTCTTCTATATAAGCCTTGTCCAAGAACATCAGAAATAATCGATTCAGGCCTACTGACGTTTCCATGATGTGCGGAATAAAGCGCTCCTTGGTATTGTCGTCGAAGTATGTCAGGTCGACACCAGAAAACTTACTATGCTGCGACAAATCCCAATTTCCACGAGCGTGAATGCCTTCCACTTCCTTGAATCCGCCAAGACATTTGAAATTATATTCAATATCATAAGCATCCGAGGCATAGTGTGCCAGCTTTTCGTGCTTATACCACCGAATCTCGTCCATTGTCATGCCGTAATCCATATACCAATCCCAACGAATCTGTTTCCACATTTCAAATTTTTCTTCCATTTGATCAGGACGTAAAAAATATTGCATTTCCATCTGTTCGAACTCACGCGTCCGGAAAATAAATTGCCTTGCCACGATTTCGTTTCGAAAAGCCTTGCCTACTTGAGCAATGCCGAATGGCAGCTTTACGCGCGCCGAGTCAACGGTGTTTTTATACTCCAAATATATGCCACCGCAAGTTTCCGGTCGCAGATAAACCACGTTATCCTCCGTTAACTCATCTGTTGGCGAACCAAGGTTCGATTTCACTATCAAAGAAAATTGTTTTGCCGGAGTCAAATCTGCTGAACCGCAAGACACGCACTTCAATTTCTTTTCAGCACGTAATTTATCTAGTTCAGTATTCAAGAATTCCAATGTCTGCTTATCAGCATTGATGCCGAATTCTTCCAACAAGTGATCGGCACGCATCCGCGCTTTGCACTTGCGGCAATCAACCTGCGGATCATCAAAACTGTCCACGTGCCCGGATGCTTTCCACGTTGTCGGATGCATAAAGATTGCACTATCAAGCCCGACCACATCATCGCGATACTGCACCATTGCCTTCCACCAAGCATCGCGAATATTATTTTTTAATAATGTGCCATAATGCCCGTAATCATAAATCGCTGCGAAGCCGCCATAAATTTCCGAACTCGGAAATACAAAACCGCGCCGCTTCGCCAGCGATACTATCTTCTCAATGTTATTTTCCTTGCCAGCCGTAGCTTTGGCGGAGGAGGATATTTTTTCTGTCATATATATTTAAATTAATAATAAAAAAGCCTCGTTCCAATATTCAAAAATTAAAAAATTCTCAGAATACTAGAACGAAGCATTTTAATAACCCCGCGGTTCCATCTAGTTTCTCCGACTTAAAGTCGGAGCACCTTTCTTTTATTCAATTGTACCAAAAGTGCCGATCTCTTTTGGTTATTTTATCAATATGTATGTATAATAGCATAAAGAATGGAAACTCGTCAACAAGTTAAAAAGGCGCTCATTTGAGCGCCTTTTTAATATATCAACTTATTTCAAATCCTGTATTTTCTTATTTAAGCCATCTCTATCTTCCTTGCTCAACAGATAGATATTATCAGAGCTTCCTGATTTGGCATAAAACAAACCATCATCATTTTTGTCGCCGATTATGATCGTGTTATCGATTCCATCGCCAGTAACTTGCACAATGATCTCATGCTTTTCGAGGCCGGTGCCGGCAAATGTCTGTTCCGGTATCTCAGCCGCCGTCAAACCGCTCAGTAATGCCAAAATACTATCAATCTTGGCTCGATTTACAGCAAATGAATTCGGCTTCGTGCCAACCCATTGATCATTTTTCTTTTCCAAGGTGAATTCTTGGCCTGGAAATTGAAATCGAAGTTTCGTCACCTTGCCAGTCTCGGCTTTAAAAATTGACTTGTTATAAATGCTATCCTCTGAAAAAGAAAAACCAAGCGACATTATTTTGACGGAATAGATCTTGTCTATATTATCTTTAGAAAGAAAGACACCGGCATAATCACTCGTCATCTTGCCAATCACAAAATCTGAAACAGCATTGTCGCCTTTTTTCAAAGTCACCTTTGTGCCACCGTCATCCAATTCAAAATCTTTTTTCTTGTCCTTATTTTCACTAATCAGATCCAATTTTGCCGCTAATAGCTCTCGAATCGATGTTGTTATCTTATCAGCCGCTTCCTTGGTCAAATAAAATTCTTTGGTGCCGGCGATTTTCCATTTCTCCTCAGTTGTGCTACCTATCGACACGTTTGCTTTTTCAAGACTTATCTTTTTGCCTCCTTTATCAATATCAATCCTATCGATTTCACTAGCTTGAAAACCGGTAACAAAATTTTTCGGTCGGTTGAGATTTTTTTTCCAATCGCTAAAAGGACCATTGAAAATATACGCAGATAAAACCAAAACTGCTAACACTCCTCCTAAGATTAAATTCTTCTTTGTCATATTTTTTACTTATTTATTAATATGCTCATCCAATAACTCGATGATATCTTCCTTGTTTTGCGCCCCCTCCAGTCTGGCTACTTCACTGCCATTATCATCCATAAAAATATACACCGGAATTTTTTCGATTTCATATTTTTTGAATTTATCGTAATGTTCATCAGCATCAAATGACTCCGTATCAAAATCAAAAATCTCCTCTTCAATATCATCCCAGATTGATTTCATTACGATGCACTCCGAGCACCAAATGGCGCCAAACTTTAAAATTTTCATAATTTATTCCTTTTATAGCTCATCAACGAACTTATTTTTTCGTCTTGAGAAATAACGTAAAACTCCAAATGCTACAACGATAACGGTTACGCCAAAGACATTGAAGTATCTGATCATTGCGATTGTAGAATCAGACAAACCTTCTTTGATCGGTCGGGATGATACGACTTTGGAACGGATTTCTATCAAGGCATTATCCAAACTCACGCTATCCACAAGATTTTGAAAAAATGTCAGGTTGTCGGGACTTTGACGAAGGAAATTTTCTTGAACGAAATCGCTGTCACTGACCAATACCAGCTTGCCATTGAATTGATCCTTCGTATCGTCGCTATTGTCAAAATCAGCCTTTCCGGAAACAGACATCGCCATCGTGAACTCTTTTTGCGTTGTCGGTGCGGTCAGATTATTTGGCGTGATATCAAAATTATTGGCAATGTTCCAGGCCTTTGGCGTCGTAAACGCCAATTTTGTATAAGATTTATCCTCCTGTGCCTTTACGATATCGATAGAGCTTGTCCATGGCAATAGCACGCTTGTCAGACTGCTGACGGCGGTTTCATTTTGGTTGAAACCATCCTTGGTGACTTTTGGCCAGAACGGATATGGCACAGAAAAGGACAAGAAGCCCTGCGTGAAAGACGCCATGCCACTTCGATTATCGGCAACCAAATCCTGATTTATCTTTAAGCCATATTTTTCAAATAATTTATTCAAGCTGATGTCAGCCTTGCTCGTCTTCAAGCCTTGCTCAACCAAAACGCCGTCTTGAAATACCAAAAGCGAACCTCCGCCATTGACAAATTTTTCAATCTTGGCGATTTGTTTATCCGTAAATTTATCCTTCGCCCCCACGATTACCAGGGTGTTTACATTATTCGGAATGTCGGCATCATCCTTGACTTCAATCTGTTGCACCGTGTATAGCTCTTGCAGGGCTTTGAAGGCGGAACTCATCGTATTTTCCAAATCAACTGTCTTATGACTTGTTACAATACCCACCGTTGCAATCCTTTCACTGATCACTTTCTTGATAGCTGTTGTCAATTGATACTCCAAGCCGGAGGCTTGCTTTTGAATTGTCGGAATGGCTTCGATTTTATCACCATAACTGACAGCGAGCCCAAAATATGCATTGACAGTCTGCGCCTTGTCTTTTTCATAAACTTGGAAAGTAACCTGCGGAATGCCGATCATATATAATTCTTGCTGAGTTTTTTCATCAGTACTGGGATTGATGTATTCGATTTTTATCTTTCCATTTGAAAATGCTTCATACTCACCCAAGATATCTTTAACCTCTTGTTTTAACCCCAAAACCTGGCTTGGCAAATTATCGCTGAAATAAACCTTTATATTCACTACATCTTCCAACTCACTAACAGTCGTCTTACTGACTTTTGAAATGGAAAAATTCTTATTTTGTGTCAAATCAAATCTTGCGAAAATTTGGTAGGAAAAGAAATTGACTACCAAAATAATTCCCAAGACTAACAAGACGGTAATGGACAAATCGGTCTTTTTTAATTTTTTATTATTTTTTTCGTTCATATTTTTAATAAATTATCATTTGTAAATTATTTCCAACCACGCGCTTCAATAATTTTCGTATTCATCCAAAGGAAGAAGAAAATAAAAGAGCCATAATATATTATATCCTTCGTATCAATCACACCCTTGGAAATATTATAAAAATGATTGCCAAGCCCCAAGAAACTCATCACCGGCACCATGAATTTCGGCGCACCGATCAATATAAAATCAGCCCCGATCATAAAAGCGGCAAAGCTCGCCACCAAGCCAAGAATGAAAGCAATGATCTGATTTTTGGTTAACGAGGAGATAAAAAGTCCCAATGACAAATAGGCGCCCCCCAAGAAAATCGCTCCCAAATAACCACCGATGACCGGACCGAAATCAACATTACCCAAATAAGCAATCGTAATCGGCAAGGTTATTGTCAAAGCTAACGTGACAATCATAAATGTCAAAGCCCCGAAAAATTTCGCCAACACCACTTGCCAATCAGTGACAGGCAAGGTTAACAAGAATTCTATCGTACCTTGCTTTTTCTCTTCTGCCCACAAACGCATGGTTAAGGCTGGCGCGAGGAACAAAAACATCCACGGCAATAAATCAAAAAAGCCGCGCATGCTCGCCTCTTGAATCAAGAAAAAACTCTTGAAGAAAAGCCAATTGCCGACCACTAGAAAAACACCGATAAAAATATAAGCAATCGGCGAATTGAAATAGGACATCAATTCTTTTTTGAACAATGTCCAAATTGTTCTCATGTATTTTTTACTCATATTATTACTTCGTTAATTTTATAAACACATCCTCCAAAGAAATGCTCTTTTTATTAAATTCCAAAATACTCCAACCGGCATTCATCACCACAATTGAGAGCTGTTCACGCAAATCAATGTTCTCTGCCGGTGTTAATTCATACCCGTAAATATTGTCAGATTCCTTATCTTTTTCCTCAACTTTAATAACATTTTCCATTGATTTTAATTTATGCAACACGTCTTCTCTCTTACCTTTGATTTTCACATAAATAACTTCCGCCCCACCCATCTTGTGAACCAATTCAGCCGGTGTGCCCTCGGCAATTATTTTGCCGTTATTGATAATAATCGCCCGGTCGCAGGTAGCACTTACTTCACTCAAAATATGTGTTGAGAAAATAACGGTTTTTTCCTTGCCGATTTTTTTAATCAATTCGCGAATTTCTACGATTTGATTCGGATCAAGACCGGTTGTCGGTTCATCCAAAATCAAAATATCCGGTTCATGCATAATTGCCTGAGCCAGACCAACTCTCTGACGAAAACCTTTTGATAATTCTTCAATCGGTTTTCTGATTACTGTTTGCAAATTACAAGCCTCAATCACCTCTTTGATGCGAGCCTGAATTTTGTCCTTCTCTAATCCGCGCACTTCAGCGACAAATTTCAAATACTCAAACACCCGCATGTCGTCATACAACGGCACAGTCTCAGGCAAATAGCCAATCTTTGAGCGGGTCAGCATTGAATCATCTTCAGTTTTCACGCCGTCAATCTCCACGCTACCCTTGGTCGGTGACCAAAAACTGGTAATGATTTTCATTGTGGTTGATTTTCCCGCTCCGTTCGGACCAAGAAAACCCAGAATCTCTCCTCTTTTTACAGAGAAGCTGATGTTATCAAGGACTTTCGTGCTTCCGAAGCTTTTTGACAAATTCTTTATTTCGATCATAATTTTACTTAAATTAATAAATATATTTATTAATAACTAATATTGATTATAATATTTTAAGAAAAATATACAAGTTTTTTTTGTGGATAACTATTCTTATAAAATTTATATATAATCATGCGACAATAAAAAAAATCACCAAGATTACGGCGATTTTTTATATCATTTATTATTTTTTTGGCTTATACTGTTCACCGCAACCATATCGATGAAAACAATTATCTTTGTTATTCGGATGATAATCAGGCGGCCTCTTTCCAGACAAAATATCATTCTCTATTTCCAATTCTCGTGCATCTTTGATCATTTTTTCCAATGCCTGTCTTTCCAGTGCAAGTCTTTCCGAATCTTCATCTTCGGCGAGATTATTAGCACCATCATTAATAGGCACAATCTTCTCCTTTTCAGTCATATCGGCAACAGCTTGATTAAACATATCCGATGTAACATTTTCTCGTTTAATAATTGGCATAATATAAATTCAATTTAAGCTTTATCAAATTCCTCCAAAAGATTTCTCTGTTTTCGCGACAAACTTGTCGGCGTTTTGACGTGAACTTTTACGAAATGATCACCCACGCCTGAACCGCGCAATTTGGTCACACCCTTGCCTCTTAGTTTAAAAATAGTATCTGACTGCGTTCCCGCGGGCACTTTTAATCTTTCCACACCATGAACGGTTTCTATCTCAATTTTATCACCTAGGGCTGCCTGTGTAAAGCTGATGTCTTTTTTGGCATGAATATCATAGCCGTCTCTCTGAAAGCGACTATCTCTTTTTACTGTAATATTCAGATATAAATCACCGTTCGGAGTGCCACCTTCACCGGCCGCGCCTTGTCCGGACAATTTGATAGTTTCACCATCATTGATTCCGGCAGGAATGCGCACTTTTAAAACAACTGAATCATTCACAACGCCCGCACCATGACACTTGGTGCATTTTTTTTCATAAGTCTTACCCTCTCCGCCACAGGTATCGCAGGTCGCCTGCATCTGAATGTTTCCCAAGATTGTTCTCTGCACGCGCACAACCCGCCCCGATCCATGACAAGTCGGACAAGTGGTAATTTTACTTCCTGGTTCCGCCATGTTGCCGTGACAATGGTCACATTTAACTTTTTTATTGATCCGCACTTCTTTATCAACACCAAAAACTGCTTCATTGAATTCAACAGTCATGTTCATCTGTAAGTCAGCTCCCCGACTTTGACGATGACTGCGACTGTTGCCGCCAAAACCGAACATATCGCCAAAACCGCCGAACATATCGCCTAGGTCGTCCATATCGATACCACCAAAACCGCCACCGGAAAAACCGCCGAAGCCACCGCTAAAACCGCCGCCCTGTCCCCCACGCATATTTTCATAACCGGAACCGAATTGGTCATACTGCGCTTTTTTCTTTTCATCGCCAAGAGTCTGATAAGCCTCGTTTATTTCTTTGAACTTTGCTTCGTCCCCGGTTTTCTTGTCAGGATGATACTCATGCGCCTTTTTTCGAAAGGCTTTTTTTATCTCATCCTGGCTGGCATTCTTATCGACACCTAATACTTTATAGTAATCTTTTGACATAATATTTAAATTCCCTCTCCTTATCAGGAGAGGGTTAGGGTGAGGTAGTCTCTGTGCGTAAAACAGATTTTATATTTATAATACTCTTCCAACGCTCCCTCACCCCGGCCCTATCCCGCCGGGGCGAGGGAGTTTTATCGCCCTCGCAATACGTAATTTCTTATTTCTTCTCTTCAACCTCGCCTTCAACGACATTATCGCCGTCTTTCTTTTCTTCGCCTGGTTGCTGAGCGGCTTGTTCGCTTTGCGCATTTTGGTACATTGCGGTACCGATTTTTTGCGCCACCACATTCACCTCTTCCATCTTTTTCTTGATATCTTCGACATCGGTAGAATCTTTTACCTTTCTCAATTCTTCCAATTTTTCTTCCAATTCTTTCTTATCCGCTTCGCTCATCTTGTCACCTGATTCTTTGATTAATTTTTCAGTGGTAAAAATAACCGACTCGGCATGATTTTTTGCCTCGACACTTTCTTTTTTCTTCTTATCTTCCTCGGCGTGCATCTCAGCATCCTTCTTCATCTTTTCAATTTCTTTTTCATCAAGTCCTGATGATGAAGTAATGGTAATCTTTTGCTCTTTGCCGGTTGCCTTGTCCTGCGCTTTTACGTGCAAGATGCCATTGGCATCAATGTCAAAAGTCACTTCCACTTGCGGCACGCCTCTTGGAGCCGGTGGAATACCATCCAACATAAATCTGCCCAAAGTCTTGTTGTCTGCCGCCATTGAGCGTTCACCTTGCAAGATATGAATCTCTACACCCGGTTGATTGTCAGCCGCTGTGGAGAAAATTTGTGATTTTGAAGCCGGAATAGTTGTATTTCTCTCAATCAAAGCTGTTGACACGCCGCCCATGGTTTCGATACCAAGAGTCAAAGGTGTTACGTCCAAAAGCAACAAATCTTTGACATCACCTTGTAGCACACCAGCTTGAACAGCCGCACCGGCAGCCACTACTTCATCCGGGTTTACACCTAGATGCGGTTCTTTGCCAAAAAATTCTTTAACTTTCTTCAATACCAAAGGCATTCTCGTCATACCACCAACCATTACCACTTCTTCGATGTCGCTCACAGTCAAACCGGCATCTTTTAATGCAGCACGCACCGGATCAAGGGTTTTCTCAACCAAATCACCAACCAATTCTTCAAATTTGGCACGAGAAATTTTCATCATCAAATGCTTCGGACCGTCTTGATCAGTCGTAATAAACGGCTGATTGATTTCGGTTTCCATAGTTGTTGACAATTCAATCTTCGCTTTCTCCGCTGCTTCCTTAATTCTCTGTAAAGCCAAATTGTCCTTAGACAAATCAATGCCATTATCCTTTTTAAACTCGGCAATAATCCATTTAATCAAAACTTGATCAAAATCTTCACCACCCAAGTGCGTATCACCATTGGTTGATTTCACCTCAACCGTGTCTTCACTGATATCCAAAACGGAAATATCAAAGGTGCCGCCACCAAGGTCATAAACTGCAATCTTCTGTCCTTTTTTCTTATCAAAACCATAGGCCAAAGCCGCCGCGGTCGGTTCATTGATAATACGTTTCACGTCCAGACCGGCAATCTTGCCCGCATCCTTAGTCGCCTGTCTTTGTGAATCGTTGAAATATGCCGGCACTGTAATAACCGCTTCGGTAATCTTCTCACCGATTCTCGCTTCTGCATCAGCTTTCAATTTTGACAAAATCATCGCTGACACTTCTTGCGGAGTATAATCCTTGTCACCCATATGCACGGCCACACCCTCACCAGACTTCACAATTTTGTAAGGCACCATGTTAATGTCTCTTTGCACTTCATTGTCATTGAAATGACGACCAATCAAACGTTTCACGGCATAGACGGTATTTTCCGGATTGGTTACTGATTGTCTTTTCGCTGTTTGACCAACCAGCCTCTCGCCATTCTTTGAAATAGCCACCACCGAAGGCGTTGTTCTGTTGCCCTCAGCATTCTCTAAAATTTTCGGCTGTCCGCCTTCCATGATCGACATTGCACAGTTTGTAGTGCCGAGGTCGATTCCTAGTATCTTACTCATAAATATTTTATCTATTACATAAAGCACAACGCACAAAACGAGGCACTATTATGAAATTAAATTATTAATCTTTCAAATTATTTGATAGATGAAATCATCTTCTTAAAATTATCAACACTCATCAAGCCAAAATCAGAATTCACAAATACAATACCGCCAAAATCCGGGTTGCTAATATTGACTACCGCTGCCAAATTCTGT
>Ga0172371_10012596_pt1 | contig 11115 bp, 7 predicted proteins | sample Lak12m_FD_114543 | JGI IMG/M metagenome (GOLD analysis project Ga0172371, IMG submission 114543) | Freshwater microbial communities from Kabuno Bay, South-Kivu, Congo - kab_022012_12m | ecosystem: Environmental > Aquatic > Freshwater > Lake | place: Democratic Republic of the Congo: South-Kivu... | reverse complement strand
TCTTCCTCATCCGCATAGACAAGATAGGCACCACGCAGCCGCTGCTGGACGAGGTGACCCGCCGCATGGAGGCCCGGTTCGACAGACCCATGGATGGCAAGGTTTTCCTGGCGTCGAACCACACGCACCTGGGCCCTGGACGCCTTTGGGAGAACCCAATCGGCGAATTCGCCAACTACCTGTTCTGGCCCGCGTACTACAGCATCTATGCGCAGGACATCGTGGAAGCGGCAGTCTCCGCGTTCAAGGATGCGGAGCCGGCAGCGCTGGGTATCGGCCAGACCGAGTGCGTGGATTGCCACAGCGACAGGCGCTGCGAGAACCCGCCTCTGCTCGACTCCACTCTGTGGGTCCTGCCCATCGAGCGCACCGACGGCACGCTGAAGGCCGTCCTGCTCGACTACGCAATCCATGGAACCGTCTTCCACTGGTCGGACAACGTGCTCTCCGGTGATGCCCCCGGCATGATCGAGCAGAAGCTGGAAGAGCGGTTCGACCACCCGGTGACCGCGCTCATGTTCCAGAGCTGGGGCGGCGACGTCGGTCCGGCAGACCCGGTCATCGCGGATGAGCTCCCCTTGTCCGAATCCATTCCCGAGAAGTACAACCGGACCGAGCGTATCGGCTTTGCCGCTGCCCAGAACATCATGTCCGTGCTGCCCGAGATCGAGACCTCCGACGACGTCGACGTCTCTTCGATCACGCTCCGAATGCCGTTCGACGCGGCACTGATGGACTACGAGCCCGGCGAGTTCCCCTACCCGAACGGCGGCCTGCTGTGCGGCACCAACGACGATGCACCGTGCTACGGCGAGCCGGGCGACCCGCCCAAGATGGGCTGCTTCCCGCTTCCCCCGGAGCAGAAACAGGACCAGATCGTCGTCTCTGCGGCATCTCTCGGAAATGTTTTCTTCGTGTCCCTGCCCGGCGAGCCGCTCACCGACTGGGCACTGGAAGTCGTAGCCCGGGTCAAGGCGGTCACCGGGTATGAGTACGTCGTCCCTCTCGGCTATACCAACGACCACTGGGGCTACCTGATGAAGGCATCCGACTGGTGGTCCGGTGGCTACGAGCCCACGGTCGTGGCCTGGGGCCCGCAGCAGGGCGAGTTCCTCTCGGACCTCATCGAAGCCACGGCGCACAAGCTGGTGGACCCCGAGTTCGTCCTCCCGTACGAGCCCAGGGAGATGCTTCCGAAGCTCACCCTCGGCGGCATCGGTTACACGCCCATGCAGTCGACGACAGCAGCAGAGATCACCTCGGACGTGGACCCGGCCCCGGCATCCACCGGTGCAGCGAAGATGACGTGGAACGGCGGCGATCCGTGGTACGGCACGCCTCTGGTCGTGCTCGAACGCGACGACGGCGGGGAGTTCAAGCCGGTGCTTCGCCAGAACCAGACCGAACTGGATAACGACACCTACCTGATGGACACGACACTCGATATGGTCCCCTCCTGGAACGACGACAAGAAGGTGAAGATCCGAGACTTCATCTGGACGGTGACAGTGCCCATAGCGCGCAACGTTCCCAGCCCGGATGCATTGGCGCCGGGGAAGTACAGGCTGCGGGCGAGCGGCAAAGTGAAGACTGCGGAGGCAACATCGGACTACGAGCTTGTTTCCGCGGTCTTCTCGGTCGAGTAGGCACATCTGCATGGGGGACCCAGGGTCGTTGACCCTGGGCCATAGCTGCCCATGGGTGACGAACACGCCGGTGGTACGCCCCTGACGGGGCTTGCAAGGAATGGGAGATCGGGAAAAGACGTCAGGGAGTCGGGAGATCGAAGCGGGTCGCAGCGATGGCCGGCGGCTTCCTCCTTGGCTGAAGGTTAGGCTGCCTGGCGGAGAGAGGGACGAGGCCAAAGTGGCAGGCCTGCTGCGTGAGCGCGGTCTGCACACGGTCTGCACCTCGGCGAAATGCCCGAACATCGGCGAATGCTGGGCCCGCGGCACCGCCACGATCATGATCCTCGGCAAGGTCTGCACGAGGGGCTGCAGGTTCTGCTCGGTAGCAACGGATGGGTTGTTGCCGCCCGACCCGGAAGAGTCCGCCCGCGTAGCGGAAGCCCTGGAGCGCCTCGGCCTGAAGTACGCAGTGATCACATCGGTGACCAGGGACGATCTTCCCGACGGTGGAGCGACCCACTTCGCAGCGACCGTGCAGGCGATCCGGGCCGCTTGCTTCGAAACCAAGGTGGAGCTTCTGATCCCGGACTTCGGCGGGGACCTCGCTGCGCTCGACGTCGTCCTTTCGTCCGCACCGGACGTCGTGGGCCACAACCTGGAGACCGTGCGGCGGCTCACTCCGAAGGTGCGGCATCCACGGGCTGACTACGACACGTCCCTATCGGTGCTCAAGCACATCAGCGCAAACGGGACAGTGGCCAAGACCGCTCTGCTGCTGGGGCTTGGCGAGACGCTGGAGGAAGTGCACCAGTCGTTGGAAGACGCTTTTGGCGTGGGCGTCCGAAGGATTGCCCTGGGGCAGTACCTGGCGCCATCGTCGGCGCACGCACCCGTGGAGAGGTATTGGACCCCCGCCGAGTTCGATGCGCTGGCTGACACTGCCCGCCGGATGGGTTACACGTGGGTGGCTTCCGGGCCGCTGGTCCGATCCAGCTACAAGGCAGAGGAGTGAGCTGAGGGCCCCGGCAGGGGCAGTGCCAAGGCAACAAGAGGTCCCTCGCTGCTCGGCAGGACAGCTTTGCAGAGTGCCTGGACCGGGTGGCCTGTGCGCTCGGGATGACGTTGCCGAGCACCACACCTGGGGTCTTGTGGTATTGGAGCGAGCTCTCTAAACTGGGGGCACCTGGTGGTGGAGGGAGAGCATGCGTGGTGGAACCCGGGAAACGAAGTGGAGTTGGATCTTCGCGTGCACGGCGCTGGCGCTCGGCTGCGCAGACGAGGGCGGGAAGACCGTTGCGACCGAGGTCCGCGCTTGGGACGCGGTCGAGGTCGTCGAGGAAGTGCTGACCGGCTGGGTGGTCCCGAAGCCCTTCGATCCGCCGGCCGCAAACGGGCTCGTCGGCCGAGTGATTGCCACGGACGGAACTCCCATCCCGGGCGCCGTGGTCAGCTCACCCACTGCCCAGGGCACCACGGACCACGGGGGCTACTACTTCCTGGGCGAGGTCCCGCTGGACGAGTCGTTCCTGGTCTCCGTCTCTGCGAAAGGGTTCTCCAGCATCGTGAAGAGCACGGAAGTGCCGCACGGCGCAAACGCGATCCTCAACGTCGTGCTCGCCCCGCACGTGCAGTCACGAGAGGCGGACCCGGCGGTCGATTCGCAAGCCGTGTTCCCGAATCTGGCGGTGGAGCTCGAAGCCGAATCGGTGGAACACGCCGGGGACGGAGGCGAGCGGGCCGGGGACGGAGGCGAGCGGGCCGGGGACGGAGGCGAACAAGCCGGGGAGGGAGAGGACGTGGTCGGGTCCTTTCGCGTTCGAGTCTCCACCCTCGACGCAAGCACTCATGAGCTGCATGCTGCCCCGGGCGACTTCTCCGCGGTGGCGCAAGGGGGCGGGGCAGCGCAGCTTGAGGTCTTGGGCGTCGCGAACGTGTCGATGGACCAGGAGGGGGCGCCGCTCAAGCTCAAGAAAGGACGGACCGCCGCAGTCGAGCTGCTGCTTCCAGACAAGGCCCTCGACGAAGAGGGCGACGAGGTCCCGCTGTGGTCGTTTGACGACTCATCCGGCAAGTGGGTCGAAGAAGAGACCGGCGTCGTGACGGTGTCGACAGCGTACCCGGAGCGGCTCGCCATCTCGGCCGATGTGTCTCACCTTGGGTGGTGGAGCTGGGGCCGTGCCATGGACATGAGCTGCGTGCGGGGCACCGTCACCACGTGCGGCGGGGACTCCGCTCCAGGTGCAACCGTGTGGGCGCTTGGCGCCGAGGGGACGAGTGCGGCGGAGACGGTTGCAGGTGCCTCGGGGGAGTTCTGCGTGCCGGTGGCCCGAGGCGTGGACTCGAAGTTGACAGTTGTGTCCGGATGGGGAGCAAACGCGGTCGCGCAGACCGTCACCCTGGAATCCCCTACCAAGGCCGCGAGCTGCGGCTCGGGCAAGTGCCAGGCAGTGGACGTCGCCCTGCCGTGCGCCCCAGGGGGAGGCGACGCGGATTGTGCGAACACGTATTTCGCTCCGTGCCTGTCGGCAGTCTCCGGACGGGTGACCGATTCTGCCGGCGCGGCCGTGCCGGAAGCCGCGGTCACGACGGTTTCCGGAGTTTCGACCAGCACGGTGTTCACTGGCGCGGACGGGGAGTACTGCGCTCCTGCGGGGCTCGGAGCCGGCACGTCGGTCGCAGCGCTCGGACCGGCGGGCTTCTCGCAGCCGATGGACGTGACCGCTGCAAGCGCCGCAGCGTGTCCGGACGGCGAGGCGGTGGCGGACCTGGTGCTGAAGACCGCTGGCAGCGGAACTGGGTTCGAGGAGTACTTGGACCTCTGCGGGTGCCCGGAGATCGAAGGCAGCGTGGTGGTCGAGCATGCGCTGGTGGAGAACGGGGACCCGCTGCTTGTCTCGATCGCCGGCGGCTTCGGGACCGTGTACGCACCTGCTCCGGGGACGGGCGATCCGGAGAGTGGGGGAAGACAGCCCGCGACTTCGATCCACCTCGCCTTCTACCCTGCATGCCAGCACGGCAGAAACGACCTGCCGATCGCGACGCTTTCGCTGACCCTCGAAGACGTGTCCACCGGGCTTCCCCTGCCGGAGGGGCTTGCGACCACGGGGCTGGAGCAGATGTCGGGAATCGCGGCGTCACGTCCGAAGCTGACCGGGCTGATGGGCAACCAGACAATGAAGCTCGTCACCACCCAAGGAGATGCAGCTCCCATGTCGCTGCTCGTTTTCGACTCCGGCGAGCCGATTCCCGGTTCCACGCTTACCGGGCATTTCGACCTTGTCTACCGCGGCGAGTGCGCACCTGCGGGCAGCTTACTGAGGGTTGTCGGGACGCTGAGCCTGCCGGTGCGGAGCTTGGACGAAGCGTGGACGGCGGAGGAGATGGGCAGCGAGCCCCTGCTCGCATCGCAGTGCGAGACGGTCGCTTCCCAGATGCGCATCGAGCAGGGCCTCCTTTCAAAGTGGAGCGCAGGCATGGTCTCCCTCTCTCTGGACGGCGACCCGGTCCCGCTTGGCGAGACCGGCCAAGCCAGCGCGTTCTTCCAGACGTCCAGCAACTACCTGACGTTGTACTACTACACAGATCTGCTGACCCTGAACGCCTACGTCTACGGGGCCGCGGCAGGGGAGAACCTGCTGACCAGCGCCAACTTCTACTTGAGCGACCAGACGAACTGCTACTTCTACCCCGGGCCCAAGAGCTATGTGACCATCCTGACCGACCCGACCTCCGCGTCCAAACCAGTCCTCACCGGCACGATCGATGCAGAGTTCGTCCGTGCTGACTGGGTCGAGACGAGCTGCGGCAAGCACCACGTGACGGGCACGTTCCACGCACCGATGTGCTGGAGCCAGAACTAAGCCGGCCGAGGCCCGTCAGCCGGAATGGAACATGAGGCCGGGCACGCGCCGGAAATGCGGGTCCGTCCTCAGAATCTTCAGTCTGCGGCGGATGCACACCGCATTTCCCGCAGATCCATGACCTCGTCATCCGCATCGCAGACGAATATCCACCGGCCGGCCGCCATGTCCAGTGATTCGTTTCCGTGGTACGCGGCCGTCGGTTCCGTGGACGCCATCTTGTCTGTCGGCTCGGCCATTCGACTACCGCCCCTCCAACCACGCAGCCAGTCTACCGGCGACGGAGGGCGGGTCAAGGCAAGCCCGGCCCGTTTCGGCCGTTAATGAAACGGTGTGCGTTTACCATTTTGAGGCAGTTCGCCCAGTACAGGTACCCATGGAGCATCTTGCGGGCCGCATTCCGGGCGGGCGAGACGACGTTTTGGGGATGTCGCTACAATGCAGCGCTACTTCTGCTCCGGGATGCGCATGCCGTAGAAGGAGCGGTAGACGAAGACGACGGAGACGGCAAAGAAGATGGCCGCAAGGTAGATGCGGCTGGAAGCGAGGTTCTCCGCCAGCTCGACGGCGAGCAGGCCGAACAGCGTCGTGAACTTGATTATCGGGTTCATGGCCACGGACGAGGTGTCCTTGAACGGGTCGCCAACCGTGTCGCCCACGACGCAGGCAGCATGCAGATCGGTCCCCTTCTGCTTCAGCTCGGTCTCCACGATCTTCTTCGCGTTGTCCCACGCACCGCCCGCATCAGCCATGAATATGGCCTGATAGAGGCCGAAGATCGCTATCGACACGAGATAGCCGATGAACAGGTACGAGTCGAAGCACGCAAACGCCAGCGTCGAGAAGAAGACCGTAATGAAGATGTTGAACATCCCCTTCTGCGCGTACTGCGTGCAAATCTCCACGACCTTCTTGCTGTCGGCAACGGATGCCTTCTCGCCGCCGCCTTCCAGCTTGATGTTCTGCTTGATGAACTCGACGGCACGGAACGCTCCGGTGCTCACCGCCTGCGTCGCCGCGCCCGTAAACCAGTAGATGACCGCGCCGCCCGTGATCAGACCCAGCAGGAACAGCGGGTTGAGCATCGACAGGTTCTTCACCATGTCGGGATTCAGCCCTTCCGTGAGAATCAGCACGGTGGAGAAGACCAGCGTCGTGGCGCCCACGACCGCAGTGCCGATGAGCACCGGCTTTGCCGATGCCTTGAACGTGTTGCCCGCGCCGTCGGCCTCCTCCAGGAAGTCTTTCGCCTTGTCGAAATCGACGTCGAAGCCGAAATCCTTCTTGATCTCCGCCTTGACGTTCGGGACCGTCTCGATCATGGAAAGCTCATAAACCGACTGTGCGTTGTCCGAGACCGGGCCGTAGGAATCGACAGCGATCGTGACCGGGCCCATGCCGAGGAATCCGAACGCAACCAGGCCGAACGCGAACACGCTGGGGGCAAGCATCAGCGTGTCCAGCCCCATGCCGCTGACGTAGTAGGCTATCCCCATCAGCGCCACGATCGTGAGCCCCATCCAGTACGCTGAGAAGTTGCCCGCAACAAAGCCGGACAGGATGTTGAGCGACGCGCCGCCTTCACGGGAGGCCGCAAGGACCTCACGCACGTGGCGGGAGTTGGTGGACGTGAAGACCTTCACCAGCTCTGGGATGAGGGCGCCCGCGATGGTGCCGCACGTGATGATGGTGGAGAGCTTCCACCACAGGGTCTTGTCGCCCGCGAGGTCAGGGATGAGCAGTGCGGACGTGACGTAGGTGACGACGATCGAAATGAGCGAGGTAAGCCACACCAGCGACGTGAGCGGCCCCTCGAAGTTCATCTTGTCCGCTTTGGCGTACCTGGCCTTGGCGACCGCTTCGTTAATGAAATAGGAAACGGCCGAGGTAACGATCATCATGATGCGCATGACGAAGATCCACACGAGGAGCTGGATCTGGATGTTCTGGTACGCGGGACCCGCGGTGGTCTCGTTTACGGCAAGCAGGATGAAGGTGATGAGCGCAACGCCCGTGACGCCGTAGGTCTCGAAGCCGTCCGCGGTGGGACCGACGGAGTCGCCTGCGTTGTCGCCGGTGCAGTCTGCGATGACACCAGGATTACGGGCATCGTCTTCCTTGATCTTGAAGACTATCTTCATCAGGTCGGAGCCGATGTCCGCGATCTTCGTGAAGATACCGCCTGCGATTCGGAGCGCGGCAGCGCCCAGCGATTCACCGATGGCGAAACCGATGAAACAGGAGCCGGCGAGGTTGCCGGGGACAAACAGAAGTATCCCGAGCATGATCACGAGCTCGACGGAGATGAGCAGCATGCCGATGCTCATGCCTGCGCCCGTGGGGATGGCGTACACCGGGAACGGCTTGCCCTTGAGGCTTGCGAACGCTGACCTGGAGTTGGCGAACGTGTTCATCCTGATGCCGAACCACGCGACGCCGTAGCTTCCCAGGATGCCGATGATGCTGAAGATGACGATGATCGCGACGCTGGCCGCGACCGGGATGCCGGTCTCGTGCGGGTCAAGCGGGCGGAGGACGCCGAAGTAGACGATCATGATGATCGCGATGAAGGCCCACAAGATTGCGAGGAACTTGCCCTGGGTGACCAGGTAGGTCTTGCAGGTCTCGTATATCAGGCTGGAGATCTCCCCCATTGCACGGTGCACGGGAAGGTCCCGGACCTTCACGTACATCACGAAACCGAAGAGCATTCCAAGCAGACAGACGAACAGCCCGATGAGCAGCAGGGTGCTGCCCGGTATTCCGCCGAGGAACGGTACGGACGAAAGGTCCGGAAGCTTCAGCTCGGCTTCTCCCGCGGTTGCGGTCGCGGGAAGCAGCGACAGTACCAGTGCGGCCAGTACGGCCACGCTCCCCCCCATGCCTGCCAGCCATTGTGCTACACGTCTCATCAGGTCCCTCCCTGGATGTGAAAGTAGGGCGTAATTGACCGCCTGAGCGGTACTACAACAAGCCGGCAGGGAAGACAAGAAATTATGCGCGCGGGCAAGCGTTCGCTTCCATCGCTTTGAGCGTCGTTCATCCGGCGATGCGGCGTTTGCGGCTCCGGTGCCTGCTCAACTTACCAGCAATGGCGGGTCGGTCGAGTCGCGGGTTCCGTCGGGCGCACGTCAGGAATGGAATGCCAGGCCGGGGACGCGGCGGAAGTGCGGGTCCACCGTGAGAATCCGCAGACCATGGCGGATGCACACTGCCGCGATCAGCCCGTCAGAAGCGGGAATCGTCACGCCCTTGCGGCGCAATACACAAAGCAGCTCTCCGGCGGACACGAAGTCCTGTCTTTCCGTCTCCACGAAGCGCAAAGCACCAAGAAGCTCCTGGACGCGGCGCCCTTCCGGCGCCTTCAGCCCCTGGAGGATCTCCAATTCGACCATGCCGCAGATGACGGCCAACCCCTCATCCATGAGCCGATCTATCGCGTCGCCCTGGGACCCGGCGCCGCCCCTGGCCCTGAAGTAGTCGATCCACGACGACGAATCCACCAACACTCCGCCCGGCACAGCTTCAGCCATTCTTGGTCCTCTTGCGCGACGTCGTGCTCCTGTGCGATGCTCCCGCGGAAGCCTCCCTGATTTCCATTTCCCGCAGATCCGTAACCTCCCTCTCGATGTCGAGCGTGCCGCGCAGCTTCTTGATCGCCTCGATCCTTCGTCTCCGTACCCATTCGGAGATTGCGATCGTCACCGCCCCTGACCTCGACCTGGTGCGTGACAAGCGCATCAGATCATCCATCAGCCTGTCAGATACCGATATTGTGGTCCGCATGCGGCACCTCCGCATCATATCCTCCACCAATAGTATGCTATGTTCACGCACATGGCAATGGCGCTGTGGATGTCACTGCATGTCAGACACTGGGGAAGAGATCCTGGCTGCTCCAGGAAGGCGCCCCGGATCGCGGGCGAAGGGGGTGGCACCGCAGCGAGCGGGTGGACGTGGCGGGAAGGGCCATTTCCGGCTAATTGCTGCTGTCTGACTTACAGGCGTGCGACGCAGCACCCGTCCCACGAAACAGGGGATTGGTCGCGAATCCGGACATGGAAACTACGGCACACCACCGTGGGAATCCGGGCTGCCTGGAAGCCCCTATGGCACCACCGCGGCGAAGACGTACTGACCAGCGGGGTAGTCGCCAGTTGCCTCCGATCGGTTGGCTTCCCAGGCGACGGCAACTCGGCTCTCACCGAACGCGGCGACTGCGACGGGGGTGATGATGGCGCCCATGGCCCATGCGTCGACCGTGCCGTCAGGTCCGGTGAGAACGAATTCCTGGGAAAGAGGGGCCCAATCCGAGTTGATCGCGCGGCCGTGGATTCCTCCTTCTTCCGCCCATCCCTCCCACAACAGGAGCATGGCCCCTCCCCCCAACGGCGCAAGGATCGGGTAGCGCTCCGCTCCGAACTGGGCATGGAGATCCAGCAAGTCCACCTCCCCGACCTGCGGGACCAGCGGGATCCTGGTTCCCCTGGCCAAGACGTCGGGCCCTTCCCAGACGATGTACCCCTCACCGGAGTTGGTGAGGAGCGCGCTCGGATACGGTGGGACATGGATCATCTCGGTTTCCGCGCTCAAGTTGATGAGCGGGGACAGGGTGGCCAAGTTCTCGTCAAACAGACGGCCGACGGCCTTCCAGCTCATGTCGGGCTGCCACGTCAGCGAGCTTGACCACGTTACCAGAAGCTCGCCCGCCGGTCCTCGCGACGCCGACGCCCCGAATTGCGTGTCACCCGTCTCCGGCGAGAGGTCCACTGGCTCTCCCAGGGCACCGAGGTCATCGGAGAACCCCTGGGCGTGCAGAGCAGCCATCTCCTCGGGTTCTTGAGCGGACCAAAGGAGGTCGAAGCCGCCCCCGAGCTTCGGGGTAGCCACCACATCCATGATCGAACCCGGCACTAACGCCGCCGCAACTTCTTTCGAACCCTCGGTTGCATTTGGTGCGAACGAGCGCAGCACGACCGATTCGTGTTCGGACACGGAGGACGTCACAGCCCAGGCGACCAGCACCCTGTCCGACTTCGGGAGTGCAGCGACGGAAATTGATAGGAACTCTGGCGACACCTTGAGCGATGCCGAGGGATCGATGGACTCTACAACGAAGACGTCACTGTTCGGGAGGCCCTCAGGGGTCAGCCAGCTCGCAAGCAAATGGAGCGGCCCATCGCATTCCTGCTGTCCTTGCCAGGCTACGAGGATCGCATCATCCAAGGCACCGATGGCGACCCCGCCTACGGACTTGCAGACGTCAACGTTTACGGTCGCTGACACGTATTCGTCATCGAAGACGAGCGTTGTAGTCTCCGACCGCGACAAGTCTTCGCCTTGCTCAACGTCTCCGTTGTCCGCTGTGTCTCCGACGGCCGGGATGTCGCCGGTGCCGTCCTCGCTCCGGCCCCGGCGATCCCCTTCGGTCCCGGAGTCAGCGCTGTCGGCGCCCGGCAGGCAGGCGCATGTGTTGCAGGGTTCGGAGCATGCACCGATGATCAGGAGTGCCATCGTGGACAGCGCGTGCAGGCCATGGCTGCAAGTGCACGGTGCTTCGGCCGAAACCCGCATGTTACCCTCCCTGCTCGCTGGAGCCACAACTCGGGGCTGGAGAAGATAGTTGC
>Ga0172371_10012593_pt1 | contig 11118 bp, 11 predicted proteins | sample Lak12m_FD_114543 | JGI IMG/M metagenome (GOLD analysis project Ga0172371, IMG submission 114543) | Freshwater microbial communities from Kabuno Bay, South-Kivu, Congo - kab_022012_12m | ecosystem: Environmental > Aquatic > Freshwater > Lake | place: Democratic Republic of the Congo: South-Kivu... | reverse complement strand
CGGTCCAGTTGAATTGCTCCGCTTTGTAGCTTGGCATCAGGTCAGGGGCGGCGCGGAGCACTTCCTTCGACTCACTGTCAGACAGCGTTCGCCAGGAGAGACGCACCTCCTCAGTTTTCGGTGGTTTTCTTCCCCAGGCATCGGCGGTCGATGCCGCTAGCAGAACCAGGAGTCCGACCAGGACCGTCGCGTCAGGGTTCCTTCTCGGAGTCATCACCATTGTCCGATACTAGCACTCGCGGGCGGGGGTGTCAAATCGGCTGGGGTACCGGCTTTCGGCTCACGGCTGACAGCTTGCGGTTTGAACGTGCACTCCTCCGCAGGTCACTCGTCTGTCATGCGCCCCTTTGCGAATACGATCATCCTGCAGCCTGCTCTGCCGGAGGGGTTGCTCTGCAGGCGCACCTTGAGTTCGTGGGCTAGCGAACCGTCCACCTCCTCCAGATTCAGAGATATGGACTCGGGCACGAGCTTGCCGTCGGAGGACTTCAGATTTACCCAGCCGCCCTCGTCCATGGCGATGAGGTTGGGAATGCCGGGATCAACCGGCCAGTGCTCGTTGGTGTACCAGGTGTCTGACTCCGTGGCGAACCAGGGCGAGGACAACACTTCGAGTTGCCACCACGCCTCCGGAGCGTCACTCGTGAGGCCTACCCAAAGGTCGTTGTATCGGGGCAAAGTCACAGACAGAGACTCATTGACTCCCAGTTCGAGCTCTTGCGGCAGGCCATCGGAGTTGTTGGCGGGCCAGCAGAAGCAATCAACGTCGAGGGTCTCCGGGCCGGAATCCTCTACGACCGTGTAGAGCTTGAAGGATGAGGCTATCTTCTCCATCTCACCGCAGAAACCCGGCGTTGCGGCCATCAACAGCAGCGCAGCCGACAGCAGACCGGCGCACCGCGGCGATCCGCACTTCTTGAGTGGGAATTCGTACATGTTACTCCTTCTCTGATTTCGGCGTCCGCTTCTGTCGGACCCCAGAATCGTGTGCAAGCGGCTTCGGTTTCCTATTGATGCGATGACGGCCGCAATTCTAGGAATACCGGGCGGGGATGTCAAATCCGCTGGCGGAATCGCGGCGTTGGCTGCTAGAACTCGTAGGATGCCGCGATTTCCCAGGCGCGGGCAGAGGACATGGCATAGTAGTTGCTGCGCGAAAAGTCGAATCTCAGGTGCCGAGTTGGGTTCAGACCGAGTCCCCAGTAAAAACGACTTCTTTGCAGCCCAAGCGGCACGAATCGTTCCCGCCAGTCCAGATATCCGTTACCATACCACACCTCTGCGCCGGCCCTGACCGCGATGGGGCGTCGTGACCATTCGAGGCAGACCGGCAGGAACAGACACCTCGTCCAACTACGGCTGCCCAGTTCATCACCCAGCCAGCCTTGATGGCGGAGTCCCGCCGCAAGTACGAGGTTCTTCAGCGTATACGTCAATCCGGCGCTGATGTCGTATGAGCCGTCCTTCGTGAAGTACGTTCTCGATACCCAGTCCCCGTAGGTATCGAACTGCCGTTGACGTAGGAGGGTCCGTGTTAGTGACGCTAGGAATCGGCCGCACAACCGGTCGTTGCGTATGCTGATTCGAAGATCGGGGGATAGATGGGTGTACAGTCCGTCCCTGGTCCGCATGAAGGTGTCAGGAGCCACGCCGACAAACCCTACCCACCAGTCCCAAGCTGCATAGAGTCCCAAGTCCAGCGTAATTCCGGGTCTCGTCCAGCTTGCTCCCAATCTGCAGTCGCCGACCGGACCGCACGTGCCTTCGCTCCAAAGCAGATTGTCTGTATCCCCGGGTACCCAGAAGTACGGCCGAGCCGGCATCCTCCTGACCGACATTGGCGAGAAAGACGAACCCACGGTCCAAGAACCAAGGCCTAATGCGACCGACGCCGTTGGGAACGCGTACAGGCCGAGGAGGTCCGCATCGACCGCGCCAACTACCGACAGACGCCCGGGTTTGCACAGAAGGAATCGGATTCTGTCGAGGTTAATCGCATCGACATCGGCGAGCCACGTATGACGGAAAGCATTCAGTTGCGGATACGCCAAGACGTCAGTTGTGCGGTCGTCGATGATGCCCGACAGGTCAGGACCAAGACCATCCAGACGAGCCGAGCCCAGCACCACGCTGTAGGTGAGCAGACCCATGATCACCACTGCGAGGGGCGCCCTGCGAGGCTTCACGGCCATGATTTTGGGGGATTTCGATGACACCTTACTTAATTCCACATCCGTCAAGGGCGGGCGTGCGGCGAGAGGCTGTCGGACTACGGCTCACTGCTCTTCGGGGACTTATCGCGGGCGACTGCGGGGTATTCGTGGCTGCGTCTCCGCTTTCTGGCCTCGGTCGCGCGGACACGGACCTGTTGCAGCCACTGCTCTACCGTGAGCCCGTCACGGATGCGCCTCGCTTCCGCTTCGTGGCGGACTTTGTGCAGCCAGTCCATCCAATCCAGTCCATCAATCTTCATAGTGCACTACCTGTTCCGGTGTCCATATGCGTACGGTCGACAGTCCTTCTCGGGCGTTCACAGCGTTGAGCCGTTGCTCCGCCCAGGCGTTGGCGAGGTGCTTGAGGTTCAGCGACACGATGATGTCCGCCCTCGCCACCGTCGCGTATGCCGCATGTCTAGCGTCGAGCGTCTCAGCCGCCGGGATAACACCTTCTTTGACGTATAGCCCGGCCAGCCTGGAAACCTCGGCGTCGTCCGCGTCCAGCATGACGAGTTGGTCGAGCAGCGCGAGGAGCTTTGAGCGCGTGGGTTCTTGGCTGGCATCGAGTTCTTCCTCAGTCAGGGGAGAAGCGGCCGCGTCCAGCATCCCGAGGGATATCTGCTGGAACATGGTCCTGACCGCCTCGCGCCTGAGCACGTTGTGCGGCTCTTCATCGTAGTAGAAGCCGAAGACCGAGGTCTCGATGTAGAGCAGCGGCCGTTGTTTCACGTCGAAAGGATACTTCTGCTCAGACGAATGTCAACGAGACTGCGACCGGCCGGCCGACGAACTTGGCGACGAACCGGTCGTCGATGTCAGGGTGGAATTCGTCTTCAATCTCAGCGACGTTGCCGACGGGGTAGCATCAGAAGTTGCGAATAGGGGAGGCGAGATAACTCCGGTTCTGCGAGAAAACGGGGCGTGAGTTATGGCCGGAGTCTTGGCCGGAGTTTTGGCTGGAGACTTGGGGTGAGTCGTGAGAGGAGTCTTGGCCGGAGACATGGGGGGAGTTTTGACCGGTGTCTTGGCCGGAGTCCTGGCGGAAGTCGTGACGGTTGTCTTGAGATGAGTCCTGGGTTGTGTCGTGACAGAAGTCTTTGCGGGTGTCATCGCAGCAGTCGTGGGTGAAGTCTTGGCCGAAGTCGTGACGAGAGTTTTGGCAGAAGTCCTGGCAGGAGTTTTGAGAGGAGTCTTGGGGCGAGATTTGGCAGAAGTCGTGGCCGGTGTCTTGGCAGCAGTTTTGAGCGGTGATTTGGGACCCCATATGGCTCCCCCGGGGGTGGGGGACTTCCCGGAAAACTGCACTTTTTTCCGAGAAGTGTCGTATCAATAGCTGTGAGGTGATGTATGAGCAGACGACACAGCCAACCTTCGCACCACAAAAGCCCGCACGAGCTGCGGCTCTGGGCGATTGTGGACAGCCTGGTGACGGATGTTTCAGAGAAAGCAGCGTATCTGGCGTTCGCGCAAGAACTTATGTACGCGCAGCGCCGCTCTGAGCGCCCGGGCAGGTCAGAGTCCAGAGGTCAGAGACCAGAATCAAGAGTTGCCGGGTACACACCGGAACCGATCAAACGCATTGTGATGAAGTGGTTCCAGAGAGGACTTTCGGGTCGACTGATGTGGTTGATCGGGCAGGAGGTTCTGGGAGGTGGATAATGCAGAATTCAGAACTGCGGGCGAGGAACGGATTTCACCACAAAGCCACTAAGACACGAAGCCCGGCGAAACGGACGAAGTCAGATGTCAGAAGCTAGATGCGAGAAGTCAGAAGTGCGGAATCGAAGGGAGATTCCCGACAAAGGCACAAGAGACACGAAGAGGCTTCGGATTCGGACACTGGATCCCTGGAATCCTCGATTCCTTGAACCCTGTGAAACGATAAACGAGACAGGAGGTGGATGATGGAAACGCACGAGAAGTCGCGGTCGGAGCGGATGGTCGAGAACTACGCGGCGCGATTGAACGTGGGGCAGATGGGCGTGCGCCGCGACGGGCTTACCAAGGAGCAGAAGGCGCGCTATGCCGCGAGCATGGAAATGGTGAACGCCGAGCGGAGCATGACCGGCCAGGTGCTGGACGGCCGGGGCGTCGCGACGATACTCCGGCCGTTCTACTTCAGCTTTGCATTCAGCCTGGGCAGGCTCTGCCGGAAGGAGCTGTCCGGCGAGTCGCTGCGAATCGAGGCGATGATCCTCGTTTCGACGTGGCAGGCGCGCGGGCTTTCGCGGGGCGTGCTGATCGCTATTGCCAGGGACGTGTTCAATATGGACCTGGCGAGCGAGGGCAAATGACAAAGGTCAAAGTACGAATGACGAATGAAGCTCGAATGTGCGGAAACGACAAAGTGGCTTGACGGGTGTTGAAGAGGAGGGGTAGAATTTCTATGGTACGTGTTTGGCATCTATCAGGGCGTCCGGTGTGCCGGCGCGCCTTTACCGGCAACGGATCGGCCGGGACGAGAAGGCCGGAAGCCCTGTTAGCAGTTGTTGACCGGTCCGCGGTCGGGCGCGCCGGCAGATTCGGTGTGGCCGATACTGGCGTAACTCAGGAGGCTTATCATGAGCGACGCCGAGCTGGTTAGCGGAATTCTGAAGGGGACGATCGACTTCAGTGTCCTCTTCGAAAGGTTTGTAGACCGGGTGAGCAGTTGGATCGCGCCGCTGGTGAAGGACAGCGAGGATAGAAGAGACGTGACGATCTGCGTGCTCACGAATGCCTGGCAGAGACTCGGAACCTACGACCCGGCCAAGGGGAGCCTGTGCACGTGGCTTTACCGGATGGCGAAGTCGCTTGCCTACACGTTCCTCAGGAAGAAGCGGATACCGACCGTGAGCATGGACCGGATGGAAGGCAGGCGCGAGCCGGCGTGCGATGGTCCCGCACACGAGCACGAGCTGGCCGAGCTGAAGCGATTGCTCTGGCACGCGGTAGGAGAACTGCCCGAGCCGGAACAGGTCATGCTTGAGCTGCACTATCACGATGGGTATACGTGGGCCGAGGCCGCGAAGCTGCGGGGCGTGTCGGTGCGGACCGCGAAATTCCACGGCGCGCGCGGCATCGCTCTGCTGCAGATAAAGCTGCGGGATGCAAAGAAATGGCTGGAGGTGCTATGAAGACAGTCCCCGCCAACCCTGACGACATCGAGTTCACCGACGCCGAGGTGGACATGTTCGGCGACTTCTCCGAGGCGGTGCAGCGGCGCGAGAACCCGGACTTGAGCGAGTATCTCGCCCGCTGCCCGGGGTCGGAAGCGAAGATGCGGCCGATACTGGAGACGGCGCTCCTGCTCGACCGTGAGCTGGGCCGGTTTCGCCGGGAGCACCCGGGCGTGAATCTGAAACGGCTGAACGAGCTCCGGCGGAACCGAAAGAAAGACGGCTAGTCCCTCCCCACGCGCCCCACGGGCCCGGCCGACCGTGCCGGGCCCGCTTTTCTGCACCTTTTTCCCCGAAGGGTCGTATCAATAACACGTAGAACAAAGACCGCTCTTTGACAATCAGGAGAACCGGACGCAAGGGCAGCGATTGCGGTCCGGCGTCGCTGACTCGGGTGAAAGGAGGTGATAGCCATGGCAAGTGACCCGACTGCAAGGCTGAACAACTGGAACCAGAAGTACAACCTCGACCGCGTTACCGCCGTCCTGACGGAGAAGCGACCACAGATGCTGCAGAACATGAGTGCGGTGCTTCCGCTAATCACCTCGATGGAATCGCAGGTGAAGCAGGTCTGCGACGGGGCGGGCGTACCGACCATCATGTACCCGTTCTATCTCGACTTCGGTCGCGAGATGTGGAGGCTGATCCGTGCGGAGATCTCCGGCGAGTCGCTGGCGCATGAAGCCGCGACGTTGACCGCGAAGTGGAAGGCACGCGGCCTGACCGAGGCCGTGCTCGCGGCCATCCGCACCGACGTGTTCAACGTCGGAGCACCGATCGGACCGTAGTCCGGAGAACGGCCGGAGCGAAAATGGGGACGGTCCCACAGAGCGCCAACGTCGAACTTGGCGCGGTACAGTCCCCATTTTCCCATGGCTCGGCCGGAGGCGGGCGGGGCTTCGCTGCCAAGCCTCGCTCGCTTTCGCCCCTCAAGGCGGTGTACGCAACTCCTTCTGGTCGTTGCACGTGCACCTGTCACCCCGTTGGGGCGAAAGCCGTCCTTCGGACTCGCTGCCGGGCCCCGCCCGCGGATTCAATGGGGTGTTGACCGGGGGTTGACAATCCGCGCCCGCGTCATTACCATTGCGTAGTCTCCAGAGCGCGAGAGAATGTCGGGCATGTGAGACTGGTCAGGGTCGGTCCCTGTTGGAGGCTCAGTTCAGCAGCGCTCGCCGGACTCAACAATCCAGAGACAGACCGGTGTTAGCCGGTGTGCGCGGCTCAATCGGGGACATCCGGCGGTGGCGCTGCATCGGCGGCATTCTCAGGGGCCCGTGTTGCCGGCGACCCTGCTGGACGTGCGGAAGGAACTGGGCCCCGGTTTGGAGGCAGTAATGCCTAACAGAATCGCGCTAGCGGTTCTTTTCATCGCCCTTTGCGCTACATACGCACCGGGCGCCGATTTCCACAAAGCACCGTCGGACCGCGCCGGCCAGGCGGCCGCCAGGGTCGAATGGGTCGACCCCGGCAACGGCACCGTCCGGACGCCGGTCGGCCTGCAGAGACCCGGTGCGGCGGTCGCGGGCCTGACGCCGCAGCCGTCGCTTCCGCCCGCGACCGGGGCAGAAGACGACCTCAACTACGTCTACATCGATCCAGCCTTCTCCGGCGCCAACGTGTTTCCCTGGTACCCATACAGCACCGGTTTCCGGTTTCAGATGTTGTACATGGCCAGCGAGATCGGTCGGTCCGGGTCCATTTGTCAGTTGGCGCTGTGGAAGACCTACTCCACCGACCAGGGCAGATTCCCGAACGTGAGCGTCAAGCTGTGTCATACCAACGTGAGCTCACTCTCCACTGCCTTCTCCGACAACTACGGCGGAAATGTGCCGGTCTGGGTCTACCACGCCGCAAATCTGATTCGCGGCACGGGGACGGCCGGCGCCTGGGATACGATCGACCTGCAGAGGAAGTTCGCCTACAACGGCACCTCCAATCTGCTGGTCGAAGTCACCTGGTTGGGTTCGGCATCCGGCTCCTCTCCAGCTTGTTGGTACAGCAACGACTTTCTGTCCAGATACCGTCGCGTCTACGCGGCCAATACCACCGACACGCTGACCCCGTACGGTTCGCGCGACGCGGAGTACTACAACACGCGCATCGGATTCTGCGGCGTGGCGAACGATGTCGGCGTGTCGAATATCATCTGGAAGTCGAGCGGCGGTTGCCTCGCGTTTGGCGACACGATCTGGCTCAGGGCCGAAGTCACCAACTACGGCACGCGGGCTCAGACCGGCGTGCCGGTGCGCTGTCTGATAAGGGACAGCGTCAGTGGGACGATGGTCTACAACCAGGTCGTCTGCGTTGACCTCGCCGTCGGCGCGGTCGATACGGTTGACTTCCCGGTGCCCTTCACACCGCCGGCGATTGAAGCCGTGTACATGGATACGATGCGGACCGAGAATCCCGGCGACCAGAACGCGGCCAATGACGCCGCAGTTGCGATTCACCGCGTGACGGAGTGGTGTTCGAGGTGCCTGACCTACAACGACGGGGTGTTTGAGGACACCTTCTCGTGGCAGGAACCGGGCAACGAGATAGCCGAGAAGTTCGCCGTGCCGATGTCGGCGGTGGCCATAACCAAGGCAGTGGTCTGGTTGACCAGCTCCACGGGAGCGGACTACGACGCGGAAGTCAGGCTGTACGGAGACGATGGCGGCAGCGGCATGCCGGGAACGATGCTCGATGCCTGGGTCGGCAAGCTGCACACCTCGGTCTGGCCCAGTTTCTACCGGAATGAAGTATACTTCGACCCGGCGGTGGTGGTGAGCTACGACAGCTTCTTCGTTTCCTACTACCAGACAAACATCACGCCCAACTACCCATGCGTCGGCATGGATTACACCGCGCCGGTCACGATCGGGAACGACTGGGGCCGGCACGATGGCGTCTGGGGCGTATCGCCGTCCGACGCCGGGATGGACTTCGGAATCGAGGCGTGCTACGAAGCCCGGCTGCTCGATGCTTCGTGTATCGACATCACGGTTCCGCCTCCGGTGATCGACATGAACACGACTTTCGACCCTGAGGTTGTGGTCAAGAACGTCGGCCTGAAGAACGTCAACAACATCCCGGTCGAGTTCCTCCTTGCCCGGGCCGAGGACCCGGGCGACGTCATCTGCCGGCTTAGAGCCAACAGCGGTCCGGTCGCTGCGAACGGCGAGGTGACGGTGACCTTCGCGGGCGCCGACCTCAAGCCTGCTCCCGGATACTACGTGATGACGGGCATCTCCGAATTAACGTACGACATGGAGCCGCATAACGATACGTTCTCGACGCCGCTTCTGGTGCGGTACCTGGACGTGGGGGCCGAGTTGGTGAGCCCGCACGAGTGCGAGGCCGCCGGCGCCGTGCCGGTGGAGGTCAGGCTGACGAACCTGGGAAACGTGCCCGTAATGCTTCCGCGCCTCGACGTGACGATTGAGCCGGGCGGCTACGCCGCCTATGCGCAGAACATCCCGCTCGCCGTCGGTCAGGTCATGGTCGTGACCCTGAGTCCCTGGGTCAGTCCGGGCGCTGGCCGATACACCGCCACCGCGTGCATCACCTACCCCGACGACATGAACCATCCGAACGACACCGACGTCGTGGTGGTACACGGCAGCGGGGCACCGGGCTGGACGGAAATGGCGCCGGTGCCGCTGGGACCGCAGAAGCGGGCCATCAAGGACGGCGCGTGGCTGGCAGCCAGGCCCTGGGATGACCACGTGTACGCCATCAAGGGCGACCGCACCGATGAGTTCTATCGCTACGACATCGACGGCGATTCGTGGCACCTGCTTGCCCCGATTCGCGAGGGCCGGGAGCGCAAGCTGCCCTATGCGGGCGCGCGCGGCGTGCGGGACGACAGCGTCTACATCTACGCGACCAAGGGAGACGAGACGCCGGGATTCTGGCGCTACGACATCGAGCACGACGCGTGGGCGCAGTTGGCCGACGTGCCGGAGAAGCCGAACGGCAACACCAAGGTCGAGGCCGGGACCGACGTGACGTACGTGCCACGCGACCCGGGCTGGTGCACCCCGCAGCGGGACTCAGGCCGCGGGTACGTCTACCTGCTGAAGGCATACAGCGGCGAGTTCTACCGCTTCAACGTCACGACCGGGCTGTGGGAGGAGCGCATGCACGCTCCGCCGCAGAGCGGCAACACGCTGTGGAAGTCGGGGTCGTTCATCACCTATGACGGCGAACAGACCATCTACGCGCAGCGTTCCTTTGACCGGCCGAAAGGCGGCGTCGGCAATGAGATATGGACGTTCGACCTCGTCACCCAGGAGTGGAGCGCGAACCCGCTGCCCGGAGTTCCGGGAGAGCCGGGGACCGCATCGCAGGACGGCGGCTGCGGCGACTGGTCGATTGGCTCAGTCTGGACGCTCAAGGGCGGTGATACACGCGAGTTCTGGCGGTACACACCGCCGATGGACTGGCAGGCGCTCGAACCGATGCCCGGACAGGGCTGCAACAAGCAGCCGCGCAACGTCTTCTGGGGCGCGGATATCATCAGCCATGCCTGCCGGACGTTCTTTGCCTTCAAGGGCCATGATACGCCCGAGTTCTGGCGCTTCGTGTACTCGCCGGAGGCGTCCGGCGGAGGCAAGGCCGGTGACATCAGCCAGGGCGGAGAGGTCGGTATGAAGCTGGCCCTGTCGCCCAGTCTGGTGACGGGCAACGTCCTCCACATCGAATACGGCCTGCTCCGGGCCGGACCAGCGACCGTGACTCTTGTTGACGTCGCGGGTCGAGCGGTCGGCCAGGGCAATCTGATCGGTGCTCGAACCGGGGACTTATCCCTGGACCTCAGGTTCCTCAGCGCCGGGGTCTATCTCGTGCGGCTGGATGACGGCCGGTCTGCCGTCACGCGAAAGCTCGTGGTCCAGCGCTAGGCGAGCCGACCCGGAGAAAGAGGGCGGGAGCCGCTGCTGGTTCCCGCCCGGTTTCTTGACTGCCGGGCAGTTCCTGCTAGAGTCTCGCAGCTATGAAAATCCACGAGTATCAGGCTAAAGAGATATTTACCGCTTTCGGGATTCCGGTTCCGCGGGAGCGGGTAGCGGCGAACCCGGCTGAGGCGGCGATGCTCGCCCCGGAGCTGGGGATGCCGGTTGTCATCAAGGCCCAGGTGCTGGTCGGCGGCCGCGGCAAGGCTGGCGGCGTGAAGAAGGTCGAGAGCGCGGACCAGGTCGAGGTGGTGGCCAAGAACATTATCGGGATGGACATCAAGGGACTGCGGGTGAACAAGGTGCTGGTGTCCGAGTGCGTCGACATCAAGGGCGAGACGTACGTCGGCATCATCATCGACCGCGCGATCCGGGCGCCGGTGCTGATGGCGTCCGCGGCCGGCGGCGTGGAGATCGAGGAGGTGGCGAAGGCGACGCCGGAGAAGATCCTCAAGGTGGCAATCGACCCGGCCGCAGGCCTGCTCAGCTTCCAGGCGCGGAACGTGGGCATGGCGCTCTACGGCGACGCGCACTGTCCGACAGGGGCCGCCGAGGCCAAGCTCGCCCGGGAGTTCGCCGGTATCGCGCAGAAGCTCTACCGCATTTTCCTCGCGAAGGACTGCTCGCTCATCGAAATCAATCCGCTGGTGAAGCTCGGGTCGGGGTCGCTCCTCGCGCTCGACGCGAAGATCAACTTCGACGACAACGCCGACTTCCGACACAAGGAGTGGGAGGAGATGCGCGACCTGTCGGCCGAGGAGCCGACCGAAGTGGAGGCCAAGGCCGCGGGCCTGACCTACATCAAGCTGG
>Ga0172371_10012592_pt1 | contig 11118 bp, 13 predicted proteins | sample Lak12m_FD_114543 | JGI IMG/M metagenome (GOLD analysis project Ga0172371, IMG submission 114543) | Freshwater microbial communities from Kabuno Bay, South-Kivu, Congo - kab_022012_12m | ecosystem: Environmental > Aquatic > Freshwater > Lake | place: Democratic Republic of the Congo: South-Kivu... | reverse complement strand
GATAAATAAAAAATACAGATAAAAACACTCTTCGCTTTCCATGCGGAAGATTCTATCATCCCGAAGCCTCGGGATTCCAGAATGACAAAAAGAAAAAAACCGTTCCGATATACGTCGGAACGGTTTTGTTTTTTTTGTTAAACTCGCCGCAAACTACGGCTAAAAAGAAGGAAGGCACTTGACACAACCATCAAGCAAACACCAATCATGTACTCATCATCAACCTTCAAAAGAAAAGCGAAGACAAAAAACGCCAAGGCCCCGGAAAGGATGGTAACACTTTTGGGAATCATCTGCAACACCAGCCTCTTGAAAAAATTCAAGAAAACCGCCGGCATCAAAGTCAATTCAAGCATTATCGCCAAAGCGGCCACTGCCAATAAACGATAATCACCTGATGCATGAAAAGAAAATAAACCGACCACACAACAAGCTAAATTAACCGTAAGTAAAAAATACTTCCACATAATTTTTGTCATTATCTTGGAAACAGCCGACACCAAAGCCAGCACGGAACAAACAATGAATACTTGCCCGGCAAAATTAGGAATCTTGTCCATATCCATCAACAAGGCGCAATAGATAATCAAAGCAAAGCACAAAACCGTTTTCATTTTGCCGACTTCGTTTGCCGCCGTTGACCAACCCCACTTTTTTTGCAAACTTCGGGAAATAAATTGGCCAAAAAAATCCGAGCTCAAAAATAAATAAACCCAAAAAAAATTAGCCTCAATTATCCCCTTTTGCAAGAAAAATAAAATCGGAAAAACATAAACCCCCTTATCACACAAAGGGTCATACCACTTACCAAATTCCGTTTCCAGTCGGCAAGTTCTGGCCACCAAGCCATCGACGCCATCAAGAGTCGCCGAAACGGTAAAGATAAAAATCCCCAGAACATGCCAGTCAAGATAAAAGAAAATAAAACTGGCGAACCAAGCCATCAACATTCTGATGGTGCAAATATTATTCGGCTGCAAATATCGCCACGCACTATTACCTCTGACTAATTCTTGAATTTTTTTACTCTTGAATAAACGCACAAAACCCAAATACATCAAAACCGAAAAGCTTGTCGAAAATATCACCGCTTGCGTTGTCGTCATTTCCCCTCCTCCTTATATTGTAAAGATCGATTTTTAATATTTATTTAAATATCAATATTTACCTTATACACCAAAAAACAGCTCTTGTCAAAATTAAATTTATTTGTTAGAATATTAATATATAAAGTGCCATAAGACTTGGCAGTTTTATTTTTGCTAATATTGGCACAATTTGTGCTCATATTTATTGTTAATAAATAAAAAAAACGCGCTTAAAGTCGCAGATCCGCCGTGGCGGACTCAGCCCAACGAATATAAGTAAATAAACACTAAAATAACCGATAAATGCGCCTATAGCTCAGCCGGTAGAGCAACAGCCTTTTAAGCTGATGGTCACAGGTTCAAATCCTGTTGGGCGCACATCGCTTGTCATTACCGCGAAGGCGGTAATCCAGGCTCCACAATGAAAATATTTCAAAATTATAGAGACCCATGACAATATAAACTTAAATAAAAGATAATATTCATTGAATTTATTATATCTAAATCCAATATTCGAGGTACCTAGATTCCCGCCTTCGCGGGAATGACGATGTTATGCCACCTTAGCTCAGCTGGTTAGAGCGACTGTTTTGTAAACAGTAGGTCGTCGGTTCGAATCCGACAGGTGGCTCACGAAGAACACATTAAAATACCTAAAATTAGGTATTTTTTTGTGGTCAAAATGTGGTCGAAATGTGGAAAAATATTCTTGATAAATTCCCTCAACTAGGGTAATATAATCTTATGACAAAACAAGACGACATCGAAAAAATCCCCCCCCAAAACATCGACGCCGAAATGTCCTTTATCAGCTCCCTACTCCTGGACAAAGACGCGATGCTCAAGGTTTCAGACTCAATTTCCGAGGACGATTTTTATAAAGACGCCCATCGCATTATCTATGCGGCTATGCTTGAGCTTTACAATAAGCACGAACCGATTGATATTGTTAGCGTAACCAACAAACTTAAGGGCAAGAAGCAACTCGACGCTATCGGCGGTCGCACTTATCTCGCCCACCTTACCAGCTTTGCCGCTACTCCGGCCAATATTACCCACTACGCAGAAATCATCCAAAAGAAAGCCACTCTGCGTCGCCTACTCAAAAGCGCCAACGAAATTAGCGCCATGGGATACAATGAGGACGCCGATTTGGATGACATGTTGGATCAAGCCGAACGAAAACTTTTTGGCGTTTCGCAAAAATATTTAAAGAATGCTTTTGTGGGCGTAGACACTTTACTCAATGATGCTTTTGACAGAATTGATGAATTACACAAACAGGGCGGCAAGTTGCGTGGTATCACCACCGGCTATCCCGACCTGGACAAGATTCTTACTGGCTTACAAAGATCGGATTTAATTATTTTGGCCGCTCGTCCTTCGGTTGGTAAGACCACCTTCGTCATGGATATCGCGCGTCAAGCCAGCATCGTGGGCAAAGCCGCGGTTGGCGTTTTCTCACTCGAAATGAGCAAGGAACAATTAGTCGATCGTATGCTTTGTGCCGAATCACGCGTCAGTCTTTGGCGGATGCGCTCTGGCAATCTGTCAGACAAAGAAGGCGACAACGACTTCGCCAAAATCAATGAAGGCATGGGTCGTTTATCTGAGGCAAAAATATTTATCGATGACTCCCCCAATTGCGGCATCATGGAAATCCGCAGCAAGGCGCGCCGATTGCAAATGGAAAAAGGTTTGGACTTATTGATTATCGACTACTTACAACTTATGGAAGGTCGCGGCAAGAATTCCGACAACCGTGTCCAAGAAATTGCCGAAATTTCGCGCGGTCTCAAAGGCATCGCACGCGAACTCAATATTCCCGTCATTGCCCTTTCCCAGCTCTCTCGTGCCGTGGAAGCCACCAAACCGGCGATTCCGAAATTATCCCACCTGCGCGATTCCGGTTCTATCGAGCAAGACGCCGATATTGTAATGTTTATTTATCGCAAGGCGGCTGACCGTAATTTCAATATTGAAGAACTAACTCCCGAGGAGCGCCATCGTGGTGAAATCCATATCGCCAAACATCGAAACGGCCCGACTGGCAAGGTTGATTTATTCTTTGACGAAGAATCGGTTAGTTACCGCAATATGGAAAAAATTTTCAGAGATGGAATATATTAATGCCATCCGTCATTCCCGCGAAGGCGGGAATCCAGGCACCACAATAAAAATAACATAAATCATAGAAACCAAATCTAATAAAGATTGTATACAAAAAATATTATTTTAATTAATCTACTATATCTAGAACCATTATTCGAGGCACCTGGATTCCCGCCTTCGCGGGAATGACGACTCGATGGATACTAAAACTATGTTCAATAAACTAAAACAAATCAAAGACTTACGTGACCAAGCCAAGGTAATGCAAAATGCCTTGTCGGGTGAATCAGTTACCGTTAATAAAAAAGGCTTAACTGTCGTTATGAACGGCAATATGGAAATCACTTCCGTAAAAATAAATGAGGAAATTACCAAGGATAGACTTGAAACTCTAATCAAGGAAAATACCAATGACGCCATCAAGCAAATCCAAAAAGTCATGGCCAAGAAGATGCAAGAAATGGGCGGCTTTCCCGGTTTGTCATAAAATAATACACCCCACCCTGGCGGGCACCCCTCCTCCCAGGGCGGACAGGTCTCTGAGAGGGGAATTATATGTATGAATTATCCCAAGGCGATACAAGATTTGATCAGTCATTTGAAAAAACTGCCCAGCGTTGGACCGAAGACGGCTGAAAGGTACGTTTTTTACTTACTTAATCAGCGCCAAGATGACCTGCAACAATTCGCCAAGGCGATTGCCGAGCTCAAGGATAATATCACTATTTGTAAAACTTGTTTTCAAGTGTCAGAAGCAAACCCATGCTCAATCTGCGCTAACCCCAATCGTGACAATCACACCATCTCTGTCGTTGCCAATACGCGTGACCTGCTCACAATCGAAGCAACCAAAATCTACAACGGCAAATACCATGTCATAGGCGGTCTGATCGATTCCATAAGAAATATCACCCCTGGTGATTTATATATCAAGCAGCTCGTTGAGCGCCTTGAAAAAGAAAAAATAAAAGAAGTGATTTTATCCTTAAATCCAACCTTGGAGGGTGAAACAACTTCATTGTTCATTTCAAAATTAATCAAAGCTCACAATCCCAATGTGCGCATTACTCGTCTCGCCAAAGGTCTACCCTCAGGTTCTGACTTGGAATACGCCGATGAAGTAACGCTCGCTAATGCCTTAAAGTATCGCAACGAACTTTAACCAACTTAAAAGGAGGTGGGGGTCATGGCAGAAAATTGTGATCACAAAAAAGAAGACGTCGACATTGACATCCAAAACGCAAATCCGCCAATTATCGGCAACAACGACACCTTATCAAAATCAACCATCGTTGCCATTTGCCTTGCCGGAGCCGTAACGATAATTATTCTTGCGTATCTCAATTCAGGTCTGAGTCACTAGCGCCAAAAAAGACAAACAAAAAACCCGTTCCGATGTTTCTTCGGAACGGGTTTTATCATAGAGAATTTAGGCAATCTTTTTGATCTCAACCTTGGTAAAAGGTTGTCTATGACCGGTTGTTTTCATATAACGAGTCTTACTCTTATATTTCACCACTGTCACTTTGTCATCCTTGCCAGTTTCAACAACTGTGCCTTCAACCAATTCACCAAGTGATGGTTTGCCAAGAGTGACATTTTCACCCTCAGAACCGGCTGTCATCAATGTATCGAATTTAACAGTTTCACCTGCTTCGGCATTTAATTTTTCAATTTTGACAATTTGACCTTCTTTAACTTTATACTGTTTGCCACCAGTTTTGATAACTGCAATCTTATTAGACATATTTTGGTTTTTAGAACAAGGCTAATCGGGTAAGCGCTGTTCGATATTTAATTTAAAATTCTTATAAAAAAATACCGCGAACTTATTGCGGTATTTTTATTATACTAAAATAGAGAAAAAAGTCAAGAAATTACTTCCGAATTGCCTTCGCAATAGCAGTAACAGCTTTTTTATCTGTAACTTTAGGTAAAATATTGTCAGAAGTGGGTTTTTTGACCGTATACGCCAAGGCAATGGCCGCTGATATCTTCATGGCCAAAGTTACCTTTTTGACCCCGGAATCCAACAGACCTCGAAATATGCCCGGAAAAACCAGGGCGTTATTGATTTGATTGGCAAAATCAGAGCGTCCGGTGCCGACAATAGCCGCGCCGGCTTTTTTAGCAATATCCGGCATTACTTCCGGAACAGGATTAGCCATGGCAAAAACAATCGGCTCGGCGTTCATCGACTTAATCATTTCCGCATTAACCAAATTCCCCTTGGACACTCCGACAAAAACATCGGCATTTTTCATCGCCACATCGAGTCCGCCCTTCAATTTTGTCTTGTTGGTTTTTTTGGCCATCTGCACCTTGTGCATATTCATCCCCTGACGTCCACTATAAATAATTCCCTTACTATCCAAGATGATAATATTTTTCACGTTTTGTGCCAACAACAATCTGGCAATCGCAAAACCAGCCGCGCCGCCACCATTGATCACCACCTGCAAATCCTTCATCACCTTGCCAGTCACCCGACAAGCATTGATCAAGGCCGCCAACACGACAATCGCCGTGCCGTCTTGATCGTCATGGAAAACCGGAATTGATAATTCCTTTTCCAATCTCTCCAAAATATCAAAGCAACGCGGTGCCGAAATATCTTCCAAATTAATCCCACCAAAACTCGGTTCAATCAATTTACAAAAACGAATAATCTCTTCAGTGTCCTTGGTGTTGATACAAAGCGGCATCGCATCGACACCGGCAAACTCTTTAAAGATGATCGACTTCCCTTCCATCACCGGCATCCCCGCCTCTGGACCGATGTCGCCCAGACCCAAAACCGCCGTGCCATCACAAACGACCGCAATCTGATTTTTTCGATTGGTCAGCTCCCAACTCTTTTTCTTATCCTTGGCAATCTCCATACATACAGCTGCCACACCGGGAGTATATGCCATCGACAAATCTGCAATCGAGTTCAGCTTCACCTTCGAATTGATTTCGATTTTTCCGCGATTCTTCTTGTGCAGAGCAATCGCTTTTTTGTTGTAATCCATAAATTTATGTTAATTTAAATAATTAGTTATCTTCTGATTAATTTCTATAATTATGTATCCATTATTTGTGGCGCCTGGATTCCCGCCTTCGCGGGAATGACGAGTGAATATTAATCAAAAATAGAATAGCGTTTCTCAAAAAATATCACCAAAATAAAAGTGGCCACTCCGGAAATAATCAAGGCCAGGACTGATGATTCGATAATCGTAAATAGTGACAAGAATAAAATGAATAACAATATTATCAAAATCCGACCAATGTGCATGTACATTTCTCGATTCATGATATTGTTCGCCATATCGCCATTCGCTTGCTTGTAAAAACTGCCGTCCAACGCTACGGTTAACAAGCCGTTAAAGACACCGCCCATGGTTTGAAAAGTGGTAATCGAAAATATCGTGGTTGAAACAGCACGCAGGATAAGCGAAGTCCCCTGGCCAACCGCTCCGAATTTTCCAATCCGATTTGAACCGTTCTTGTCTATATTTTTTCCACCCAAATAACTGACCAAGGCATAAGCCGAATTGGAAAATAAATACAAGATACCGATTGAGATCAATTGCACCGAAATAAAAAATAAAAGAATCGGCCAAAAAAATCCGGTCGCTACTGTGCCCATACCTTGAATGATAAAAATCATATTCTTGCGCATTTTGCCAAAGTCGAATATTTTCTTGAATTGCAAATGGATATCAATATCGATATTGTCTGCCGACAACAAGACCATGGCTGCCACAAAAATAAACAGGGCGCTGATAAAAAAAGTGCCGTAAAATCCCAACAAGGTAATCACAGTGGCGCCGATCAAAGGACTGACAATACTCATCAAGGTCGGGATACCCATCAGCATTCCTAATTTTTCGCCCTGATGCGCAGCCTTGGTCGCTTTCAAAAAATAAACATGGTGGGCAGTCCAATAAAAGGCCGACGCCACAATATCCATGGCGCCCAGCAGCAATAAAAAAGAAAGGCCGTTGGTATTTTTCAACAAAATACCGGAAAATGTCAGCACTAAATAAAATAAAACATTGAGAAAATAACTTGAAATCAACATGCGCTTGATTCCGAACTGAGCGATATTCAACAAAGAGAAGTAATGCATGCAAACTACGCCCACAAAGAGATACAACTCGTAAAAAGCGATTTGATAAACGCTAAAACCCAAATTTTTGTATAAAAAAATCGGCACAAACAAGGAAATCATCGACAAGGCAATCAAGCGTAAGGTGTCGGCGATGACGAGATTATTGTATTTGTTGTGCAAAAAACTGGACAGATGGATGTGTTTGGCGATATGTGATTCGTGGTGATATTTATGCATGCATTTTTTAAAGTTTATTATATTTATTTATAAGCAATTCCACATCAGTCTTCTCAAAATCCGGCCAATACTTATTCATCGCGATAAATTCACTCTCGACTGATTGCCAAAGCAAAAATCCGGACGACTTGTGCAAACCGGCGAGGCTAACAATCAAGTCGGGATAAGCGATTTCATTTTGGTAAAGATATTTCTTTATCAAAGCCTCACTGATCAGCTCCGGTTCAAATTTTTTGTCGATTATTTTTTTGACCGCCTCCACGACTTCACGTCGACCATTGTAATTGAAACAAAAATTCAAAATCCCATTGACGTTATCCTTGGTAGCACCGACAATATCCTTAAAAACATCAGCCAGGTCTCCGGGCAAATCGTCAGTTTCACCACTAAACAAAACTTTGTAGCCCAGTTCATTGAATTCGGCCAAGTTCTCGGTAAAGAATTTCTTCGCCTGTTTCATCAAAAAACTTAATTCCTTCTCGGTCTTGCGCTGATCATTGATCAAGTAAAGCGAAAAAGAAATTTCCTTGACTCCTTTTTCAAAAAACCAAGCCGGCGCATTTTTCAAAAGCTCGTAAGATTTTGCAAGACCGTGCTCAACAGCCAAATTTCTTTCCTTGGCCCATTCTTCATTGCCGCCAAGCACGATGCCAACATGGCGCGGAATTATATTTTTGTTATCCATTATTTATTTAGTTATTTTAATTAATTTAATCTTACTTCGCCACGCCGCAGCTTTTAGCGAAGGCGGGTTTATTGTTATTTAGTTATTTAGTTATTTTTACCAACTTAATCTTTTCACCCGCCCCGCTAATAATTTTAATATTACCCTTACTGATTCCAAATTCCCTAGCAAGGAATTTTACCAACTCAATATTCGCCTTGCCCTTTTCCGGTGGCGCGGCGATGTCTATTTTCAAAACCTCCTCCTCGCCGTCTAGCATGCCCTTCACTTCAGTCTGGCTTGCCCCCGGTCTGGCCTTGATTTTTAGATAGACTTCATTGTCACTATTTAATTTCGCCTGATATTTTTTCAACATTTTTTCTTTCACTAAAAACTATAGCATTAGGAATATTTCGTCCCGGGCCAAGCATCATCTCGCCGTTATAAAATAAAGCCTCGGAATATCCGCCGTCCATATTCAAGGCATACTCCATGCCCAACTCTTGCATGATATAGCCCAAATCCGGAACAGTGGCATTACGCGCGACGACCAGATAAGTTTTGTTATCCTTGTAGCCGATAGCATTGCGGAGGCTTTTGGCCGTTCTTTGCTTCGCGTCCAAGCTCCAATCGATCAGATAATTCATGTAGTTCTCTATCAAGCGCGGATTATCGCCGATAGCCGCTTGCAGCTTCACCCCGTACGCCTCCAAAAAGGATTGCTGGACGGTTTTGCCGCCGTTACTCTTATACCAATCCTTGACCGGAAAATCACGACTATCTTTGAAGTAATAAAATTTATTATTCTCATCCCAGGCCATGATCGGACCGGTCGTCCAATATTTCAATTGATGCACATTTACCATCTTGTCCAGATTTTTATCATAAACAGGATAGAAATAATAATTCGTGCCATCACAACCGGAAGATGAACAAAAATAGGTTCCGTTCATGGCAGCAAAGCCGTCATTCTCGATTACGAAATCCATCAAGGTCGCACCGCCATATTTACCATTCTTAGCTTCCGTCGGATAGGGCTCAGCTACGGGTGTGGTAATCTCCAATTTCGGATTACTCAAATCGATCTCAACGACATCAATGCTAAATACTTGATTATTAACCGTTATTTTTTTATTTTCATACTTACTATAACCGTCGATTGACTCACTCAAGCCCGGCTTGTGAATCATCGCCAAATCCTTTCGACTGATTCCCAGTCCCAATTGGCGCATCACAGCAAAAGCATCAGCCGGACGACCCAGGTAATATTTTTTCAAATCCTTCGGATAAATATACCAAGCCTCGCCGTTCTTCTCCACTTGCAAAATTATTTTTCCGGATAATTTCTGCGCCAAAGACAAGTCAACTCCACTGCTGGTCGTCGCCAGACTGGCAGTAGCCGTACTAGTGCCAATAACAGGCGCACTCGTACTCGCTATCGGAATTTTTTGAAATTCGGTTTCGTTGATTCCCAGACCCAAAGTCCGCATCAAAGCAAAGGCATCATTCGGACGCCCCAAATAATATCGTTTTGCATCCGCCGGATTCACATACCAAGCCTCACCATTGTTTTCCACATCCAAAAGAATCATTCCTGCCAAACGCGCATCCGCTGACACATTGCTAGCCACTACCAATAACACCAAAACAATTAATATAGACAATATTTTATAATATTTTTTCATAATATTGTGATGATAATTAAATAACATTCCACACTTCGAATTATAACATATTATGATAAAAAAAACAGTCCCGAGAACTGAACTCGGGACTGTTTTACATTTTTTTATACTATTTAGTAAACACCATTCCAATAATTGAGGTGTTCAAATATATAGAATCTTTTTATTTTTTTCCGCAATTATGGCAGTGAGCCAAGTATCTAATTTTAAAATTCCCGCAATTTTCACATTTTTCTTTCAGTTGCAAACCACAATTAGGGCAAAAATTATGATTAGAATCAAGAGCAAAGGAGCAACCTGGACATTTTTTATCCTTTATTCTCCTAATAGCCACTTTTACCGGACTATATACTTTCTTTTGGATATAATAAACAATGCCTCCAAAAAGAGTGATTACCAAGATTACGGAGCCATAGTAAATAACGTAACGTAAAAAAGGAATTTCTAAAAATAAGTCAAAGATCCTGCTAAACCACTTCATCGGAAGCACATCATAAAGAAAAACTCCCATAACCTGGAAAAACAAGATAGAAAAAGCTGTTGCGAGGGATGTTAAAATAATCGTGTAGGGACTATCTTTTCTTTTTAACTTAAAATATAAATAAAAAGAAAGGATAAAAAACGGAAGAACGAAAGCAAGTGTAAGCAGGAATATTTTTAATTTATACCACGAATTTACTGTTTGATAGTATTCAAGTGCATCATCATAGCTTTGTCATAACAATTCGTCCCTCTTTATATGTAGTTTCAAATGTATTAATATCAATAGGTTGAGCTAGTTGGATATTATCCGACGAACTGCGAGATATAACATCGTCTATCACAAAATAACCTGGAATAATTTCTTTATAATCAATTTCTGGTTCGTCAAAATATATTCCAGATTTTAATTTAAGACTTAACCACCTAAGAGCATTTAACATTTTGCGCTCGTCCAATCCCTCAGATTTATCCAAAACTATTTCTGCAGATTCCAGTTATAGCTCAGTCGATTTACTGTTTGCATCTTTATTAATTTCTTTAAGAGCACATTCAACTCCCTCAATATCAAAAGATCCTGCTTTAATATCAACATTTTCCGAAGTTTTAAAATTGATTGTTATTTTCTTTTGAAATTTATTCATATATTTACAATTAAAAATCGGAAGATTCTATCAGTCGTTTGCACTCCTTCCAGAATGACAATGTTATATTACGGATACTTCGCAAAATACCACTCCAAAAAATCATGCG
>Ga0172371_10012590_pt1 | contig 11122 bp, 10 predicted proteins | sample Lak12m_FD_114543 | JGI IMG/M metagenome (GOLD analysis project Ga0172371, IMG submission 114543) | Freshwater microbial communities from Kabuno Bay, South-Kivu, Congo - kab_022012_12m | ecosystem: Environmental > Aquatic > Freshwater > Lake | place: Democratic Republic of the Congo: South-Kivu... | reverse complement strand
TGACCGTGAAGCGGAACCGGCCCCATCCGATTCCATGGAGAGCACCCATAAAAGGCACTGCTGCCATCACAATACCAGCTTTCCGGATAAAATCCCGTCGGGTTGAAGATTCCTCTGCCGGTGGAAGTGGCTGCCTGAACTTCTTTTTTGGCCGGAACTTCATGATCAGGCTTTTAATGTCATGAGCCAGCTCAAAAAATATGTATACCAACTTAACCAGGAATTGAGTCACAAAGATCCCGTCAAACCGCATGAAAGTTGCGTATCGTTTCAGATCTCCGGGGGATTTCTCATAATAGAGATACAGGATGATGATTCCCAGGATCATCAGGAGGCTGAAGGCTCCATAACCTCCTAAAATAAGCCATCTGACGAGTTTTTTCTTTCCGGATGTGACCGCGGCGATACCTTTTAAAACATAGAGATCAATCAGGATAAGGAAGGGAATGATAAAAACAACGGAGTGGAAGGATCGCATCTAAAATTCGGCCAAATGGAACAATCTTTTTATCGGATACGTTAAAAAATTTCGGGTGCAAAAGTATAAAAGATTCTTTGATTTTCAATTGGTTTTCAATAACAAAGGGAGGGATTATGGAAAACTTATTGCAACGGTATCTCGACATGCGGGTAGCCAATGAAAACCGCGTTTCCACGCAGGGGCCGGTGGTTACCATTTCGCGCGAATATGGCTGTCCCAGTAAACTCCTCGCTGACATGCTTGTCAGTCAAATCAATCTGGGCCTCAATCAGGCGGGTAAACAGGGGCATGCCTGGCGATGGATCAGCAAGGAACTTTTGGAGCAGGCTGCTGTTGATCTCAAGGTGCAGCCTAAGGATATTACCTATGTTTATAATTACGAAGAGCGAAGCTGGGTGGATGATTTGCTTGCCGCAACTAAAAAGGACGGGAGCTATCGTTCTGACAGGGCTATCAGGAATGCGATCGGAAAAGTAATCCGGTCCTATGGTGAATCAGGTCATGTGGTGATTGTTGGCAGGGCAGGGATGGCCGTGACCCGCCAGATACCTGAATCATTGCACATAAGGCTTATCGCTCCTCTTGAATGGAGGATTGCCAGGATCAGCGAGGTGTATAATCTGGGCAGGGATGAGGCAATGAACACCATTCAGCATAAGGACGATAACCGCAGGAAGTTCCTTGAGTTTTTTCTGGGTCATGAATTCCGGTACCATGATTTTGATGCCGTTTTCAATTGTGCCTCCCTGAGTCTTGAACAGATCTCTGCGGCGGTGAGGCAACTCATGATTGGTAAAAAACTGATCTGATCAGATTTTAACGATCGAGGATTCAGGCACCCAGGCTTCATTACCGTCAGGAATTCTGATCCTGATCCATTCGCCCATTTTTTCCATAATCCTGACCTTTAGCCCTTCATGAATGACAAACAGTTCGGTTCCACCGGCATCCGGCGAACTTTTGGCTGTTATGGTCGGTGTAAAAACAATCGCCTGCTTTCCATGCCGAACCCTATGGTTTTCAATTGATCCCAAAAAAAGGGAAAGGAAAAAAAGGAACAGCGTCAGGGATCCCAATGTGAGGCCGGATCTTCTGAGGCGGCCACCCCGGGTTGCATAGAGGAACACCGCAATAGTAGCAAACAAAAGAGCAAAAACCACAGTCAGGATACCCCAGGTTCCAGGCTTCAGGGCTGAGGCGGCCGATCTGATCCAGGTTTTGACAAAAAACTCCCTGACGGGGTTTATCTTATCCACCACCATCTGATTTGCGAGGGTGAGGTTAAACCGGGTATCCTCATCCCTTGGGTTGAGCAACAGGGCTCGCTCATAATAGAGAATTGCCGATGGGATCTGTCCCAGTTTATAATATGTATTCCCAAGATTATAAAATAGTTGAAAGGAAATCAATCCGGAGTTCTCAATCCTGAGATATTCATCCCGGGCTCCGGCAAAATCATTATTCAGGTACATCTGGTTCGCCTTTTCCATGTGAACCTTAGCCACATCCTGCTGTGCAAGAAGACCTAAAAATGCCCAAAGGAACATCAGGGCGGAAGCACTTGCTTTCCTGATCATTTTGCTACCTCCTGTAAGTTTTTTCAATCCTGACAATGATATCTTCAGCCTCAGCGAGCAACGAACGGAAATCCGCCTCGCCCGAGGGTGGGGCATACCGCAGAAACTCAACTGAGTCAATTGTTTTCATCAAGCCGCTGATGATTGTTTCCTCGAGGCCTTTCTGCGCCAGTAATATTTTGATATTATCCCTGTTGAGATCAATCTGTCCGAGATTGAATTTATTACTGATATAGCCGAACAGGCCCCTGGTCAGTGCTTCGAGGAACACTTCGGAGTGACCGGTTTCCAGGCTCACCCGTGCTTTCTCCAGTTGTTTGCGGCTTACTGCAATTGCTTTTCGGAAGCGGCTGCCTTCAATATCCGTCTGATTCCTGAACTGATTCCAGAAATAGAACAGCACCAGTGCACTGATCAGAAAAATGGAGATCAATGCGAGCCAGAATCCTGCTGAACCAAAGAAATACCTGCTGGCTTTGCTGAACTTCGTATTATCACTTTTTATAAACCGGATATCCTGACCGATCACTTTTATATCTTCCTTGCCTGGCGTGCTGATAATGGTTGCCTCATTGTCATTGGCCCCCTTCTCGACAGTAAGGGTCATCGGACCGGCGGAATACGACTGATAGGTTCCGTTGGTCGGATCGAACCAGGAAAAGGTCCAGACCGGAATTTCGAAGGAGCCAGCATGCCGTGGAACAATCAGATATTCAAAAGTTTTGGAACCTGTGACCCCGTTATTGCCAGCATCCACCTGATCGGTGATCTTTGGATCGTATATTTCAAGATCGCCGGGAAATCTGAAGGCCGGAAGTTCAATGAGTTTAATGTTGCCACTCCCTTTTACAGTTACTTTTAAGGTAACCGGTTCATTGGTCATGACTGAGGGTGTGTCAAGAGTGGCGGTCACGCTGAATTTACCGGCCGCTCCTGTAAACCCTTCGGGCTGGCCGGCAGGAAAAGGTTTGACATTTATTTCCACCGGAGCACTTGAAATCTTTTTTGAAACGGTTTCATATGAACCAAAAAAGTTGTCGCCGAAGAAATCGTCAAAGGGCGATCGCTGACGCCGGCTCTGAACATTGACAAAGCATTCGATCTGGAAGGGATCGATTACGATCCTCCCTGTTTGCTGGGGTATCAGAATTGATTTCTTCAAAACACCCACATTGTACAATTTGCCGTTATAATTCACCCTTTCCAGACTAACCTGTCCGGGCACATCAATTTCCTGGTTCCAAAAACCGCTGAAATCAGGTATTTTCATTTCTCCGAAACGGGCCAGGTTCACCCGGGTATATACCTTGATTACTGCTAATATCTGCTCACCTTTATACACCTGTGTCCGGTCAACCTCTATCCTGACGAACAAATCCTCGTTTGAAAGCCCGCTTTGGGACTCGCCCGATTGTCCGCCCTGCTGCTGATTGCCCGATGCTCCGGCTTTCAGTACTTCTATCCTGACTGGTGCGCAGGTATACGTTTTACCCTTGAAACTGGCTGAAGCGGATGGAATGGTGAAGATTCCTTCAGTGGTTGCCTGGAGTGTGTAGTTGTAAGTATAACTGACGGTTTGCGATACCTGGTTGTTGATGATCTGGGTACTCATGCTGGTTGAAAGCATTGGGCCGTTGAACAGGAATCCGTCGATTTTGGGTCCGTTGAAATTGTCAGCTTTTGCATTAATTGAATAGGCAAGTCGGAAAACCTCGCCTACAGTAACCACCTTGGGGGCCTGTACCGAAAGTTCAATGCTTTCCTGCGGTATTCCGGCCATCCAGTGCCCCTGCCATAAAAGTAGGAGGGTGACAATCAGGAATTGTTTTAAGGTTCTCATTACCAATCTTTAATGCTTCTTGTTCGGGCGGCTGCCGCTTTCTCTTTTTTTACTTTCTCCTGCACCTTTTTTTCATCATTTGCCAGGGCTTCAAGTAATCTTTTAGCATCCTCCCTGGATATTTTCACCGGCTGCTGCTGTTGCTGCTGTTGCTGTTGGTGCTGGGATTGCTGATCATTCTTTTGCTGGTCCTGCTGCTGGTTTGGCTGATTTTTCTGATCCTGCTTCTGCTCCTTATTATCCTCGCCGTTCTGGTTGTTTTGCTGCTGTTGCTGCTGTTGCTGCTGTTGCTGCTGTTGCTGCTGTTGCTGCTGCTTTTTCAGGTTCATCGCGTAAGCGAGATTATACTTGGTATCAAGGTCTCCGGGATTTCTTCTCAGGGCTTCCTTGTATGCATTGATACTTTCGTCAATCTTGCCGGCCATCAGCTGCGAATTCCCAAGGTTGTGGTAGGCCTTTGATGAATTCACCTTGTCAATTTCCCTGGCACCCGCAGTTTCAAACTGGGTGGCAGCTTCATCATACTTCTCCTGCCTGAAGAGGGCATCTCCCAGGTTAAAGGTGGCCGTATTATTCCTGGATTCCTGAGCAAGCGCCTTCCGGTAAGCGTTTTCTGATTCCGGGTATTTTTCGGAATTGAAACTCCGGTTCCCGCTGCGAATCTCCTTTTTAACAGCTTGGCCGTTTACTGAGATTACCGAAATGGCAGCCAACAGACTGATAACTATTCGTTTCATGGTTTGTCAGCTTTGGGTTCAAAAATACGTAAGTTCCTGATCCAACGGCTTTTTCTGAATGAGATAAAACTGTCAATAAGGAGAATGAGCAGAGCCATACCGGCATAATAGAGGAACTGCTCGTCATATTCGGAATACACCTTCATCTGGATCTCCTTTTTCTCCATTTGATTCATTTCATCCAGGATATTATTGAGTCCGGTACGCGAGGCAGTGGCCCTTACGTATATTCCATCGGCTGCGGCAGCTATATTCCTGAGCAGCTCTTCATTCAGTTTGCTGATGATCACATTGCCACTGGCGTCTTTCCTGAAATCCTGGCGTCCATCTGGTCCGTTCATCGGTATAGGAACCCCCTGCGGTGAACCAATTCCGATGGTGTGAACGCGGATCCCTGCAGCCAGGGCCTCCTTGGCGGCCTCCTCAGCTCCCTCTTCATGGTTTTCTCCGTCGGTGATGATGACAATCGCCCTGCTTTTTTCGGATTCAGGTGTAAAGGATCGCATGGCCAGTTTAATGGCAGCACCGATCGCGGTACCCTGTTTCGGTACGATATTCGGACTGATAGAGTTAAGAAAGAGCTTTGCAGCTGCATAATCCGTGGTTACTGGCATTTGGATGTATGCATCCCCGGCAAACACAATCAGTCCGATCTTGTCATTCTCCAACCTGTCAATGAGCCTGCTGATGGCCATTTTTGCATTTTCCAGCCTGTTTGGCTGAATATCCTCGGCCAGCATGGAGTTGGATACATCCAGGGCAATGATCAGCTCAATGCCTTTCTTTTTGACCTCAGCAAGCCTGGTACCAAACTGCGGCCTTGCAAAAGCAATGATCATGAGTCCCAAAGCGGCCATCCACAGCACCAGACGAACCTGCGAGCGCGAGGATGACACCTCCGGCATCAATCTGGTCATAAGCTTTTCATCGGCCCATCTCAGCATCCTGCGTTTGATCACCGATCTCATCAGGTAAAAAAGAAATACCAGTACCGGTATGGCCAGCAGGCCGATAAGGAATCTCTGATCTCCGAATCTGAACGCACTTTCCATTTTCCTAATCGGGATTTTGCTTGAGAATGGTCAACCTTAACAGGATTTCAACCAGGAACAGCGCCAAGGCTATCCACAGAAACTTCTGAAACTCCTCAGTTTTGGTATTGATCTCCTTTACATCGATCCTCGACTTCTCCATCTGATCGATTTCCTGGTAGATCTCCCTCAATTTCTGATTGTTGGTAGCCCTGAAATACTTTCCACCGGTCAATCCGGCGATATCCTGAAGTACTTTTTCGTCAATCTCAACCTTTACATTCTGATACTGAATTCCAAATGCAGTCTTGAAAGGATAGGGGGCTGTACCCAATGACCCTACGCCCACTGTGTACACTCTCACCCCATAAGTTTTGGCTATGTCCGCGGCGGTTACCGGGGCAATTTCTCCCCGGTTATTCATTCCGTCAGTCAATAGTATGATCACCTTGCTTTTTGCATCAGAATCCTTGAGACGGCTTACCGCATTGGCAAGCCCAAGCCCAATGGCGGTACCGTCTTCAATAATTCCGCTCTGGATCCCCTGAAATAAATTCAGAAGAACGGCATGATCGGTAGTTAACGGACACTGGGTGAAGGATTCGCCGCTGAAAACCACCAGACCAATTCTGTCGTCAGGCCGGCCGTTTATAAACTCCGAGGCAACCGTTTTGGCAGCTTCCAGCCTGTTGGGCTTGAAATCCTCGGCCAGCATGCTGCCCGATATATCCAGGGCCATAACAATATCGATCCCTTCGGTGGTAACATTCTCCCATGAATTGGAGGATTGTGGCCGGGCAATCACCAGGATGAGCAATCCGGCCGTAAGTGTCCGCAATATAAACGGAGCATGGACCAGATACTGCTTCCAGGAGCGTGCAGTATTCGTAAAAGGTTGCAAGCCTGATGTTTGTAATGTCGGGTGATTTTTACTTCCCCTGTATATATACCAGGCGACCATTCCGGGAATAATCAGAAGCAGATAGAGAAGATCGGGATATGCAAACCGGATTCCGCTCATTTTTCCACCTCCTTTTCCGGTTCCCTGAGGTTAACCACCGGTTTGGTTCTTAAAATAAAATCATAGGCTGATTTCTGACTTGATTCACTCTCTTCGGCATCCGGGTTCCATTTGGCGAATTTTACCAGATCTGCCAGCTGGAGAAGTTTCATCAGTTCAATTCGCAGATTTTCCGGGATCAGACCGTTACGGTTGAAATCCTCCATAATCTCCTCTGTGGTCTGTTCCATTGCCGGTCGCGAAAATCTCAGTTCAATGTAGCGCCTGATAATATCAGTCAGCCGGCTGTAATATAATTTGGTTTTACCTTGCTGCCATAGCTTTTCGCGTACCAGCTCATCAAGTTCCCCCAGGGCCCAGATATGGGCAGGAACAGGCAGAATCTCCGGCTTAACCGGCTCCTTCACAATAACCTTCCTCTTTCTTAAATACCAGATATAGAAAACAATGAGTGCCACTATTAAAAGTCCTACTATAATATAGGGGAGCACCTCGGAAAATGTTACCGGCACTTCGTACGGCAGTTTAATATCGGTTATTCCCTTGGTTGTGTCGACCGGGATTCCCATAACCTCGATACCAAGAGCTTCGGTGAGCGAACTGTCTGTTGCCCCGGAGGCTTTGAAAACAAAGCCGGGAATGACAAAGAAGCCTGTATCAAAGGAGGTGAGCAGAACCCTTTGTCTGAGCCTGAGAACATTGCCGCTGCGGGTCAGTGTATCCACCGGTGATGCTGACAAAATCTCAATTTTTCCGGCGATGGAGTCACGGAACGGGGGAAAGGTCACATTGACACCTGAGGGTTGTTCCAGTTCCAGCCAGAGGTTTACCTGGTCGCCGATCAGCATGCGGGTTGTGTCGATCCTGGCAGTCGCTTTAAGCGATTGGGCCTGGGCAGGCCTGATCGCACCCAGGATCATCATGATCGTGAGCGGAATGATTACATATTTCATGCTCATTTTCATCGGTGACCTCTTTTTTCAAACAGACGAATCAACGGATTGACGTAGTCTTCCGAAGTTTTTAACGTTACATGGTCTATGCCGCTTTTCTTGAAATTCCTCACCAGTTCTTCCTGAATCTCTTTCCACCAGTTTGAAAATTTATCCCGGGTCTTCCTGCTGCCGGTATCGATCCAGCGGCTCTGGCCGGTTTCAGGATCGAGCATTCTGACCAGGCCAACATCAGGCAGAACCGTTTCACCCGGATCGGTTGTCTGCAATACCACAAGATCATGTTTTCTGCTGGCAAGTTTCAGGGAATCGGAGACCGCCTTTGTCTCTTCCCTGGATTTCACCATGAAATCGGAAATAACAAACACGGTGGATCTTTTCTTGGTCGCATGGGTAAAGAACCTTACAGCTTCCGGAATATTGGTTCCGCGACTGACCGGGGTGAATTCAAGCAATTCCAGTATGATCCTGAGAATATGCTTTTTCCCTTTTTTGGGAGGAATGAACCTTTCAACGTGATCTGAAAAGAAAACCACGCCGATCTTATCGTTGTTCTGAATGGCTGAAAAGGCCAGAACGGCAGCCAATTCTGTCATCAGTTCCCGCTTGAATCTGGACCTGGTGCCGAATTCATTAGACCCTGATACATCAACCAGCAGCATGACAGTCAATTCACGCTCTTCCTCAAAAACTTTGATAAATGGCCGGTTGAATCTGGCGGTGACATTCCAGTCGATATTCCTGATGGGATCACCGATCTGATATTCCCTGACTTCACTGAAAGCCATACCCTGGCCCTTAAAGGCACTATGATACTGGCCTGCAAAGATCTGCTGGGAGAGTCCGCGTGTTTTGATCTCAATGCGCCTGACCTTGTCTATCAGCTCGGATGCGATCATGGAACTTCAACCTGATTCAGAATTCCTGTAATAATATCTTCAGTTTTAATATCCTCGGCCTCTGCTTCATATGTCAGGCCAATCCGGTGTCTCAGTACATCATGGCAAACCGCCCTGACATCCTCCGGGATCACGTATCCGCGTCTTTTTATGAATGCATAGGCTTTAGCAGCCTGTGCAAGACTAATGCTTGCCCTGGGACTACCGCCAAAACCGATATAGCGCTTATAGTCAGGAAGTTTATAGTTTTGAGGCTCACGAGTGGCAAATACGAGGTCTACGATGTACTTTTCGATTTTCTCATCCATATAAACCTCTTTGACCACCTCCCGGGCCCGGATGATTGATTCGGGGCTCATCACCTTGTTGGCAACCGGAAATTCCCTCCCAAGATTTTGCCTGATGATCAGACTCTCCTCTTCCTTACTGGGATAGCTGATCACCACCTTCAGCATGAACCTGTCGACCTGGGCCTCGGGCAGGGGATAGGTCCCCTCTTGCTCAATCGGGTTCTGTGTTGCTAATACCAGGAATGGCTCCTGAAGCGGGTAGGTGTGGGTGCCAATGGTCACCTGCCGCTCTTGCATAGCTTCCAGAAGTGCACTCTGGACTTTTGCCGGAGCCCTGTTTATTTCGTCAGCCAGGATGAAATTGTTGAAGATCGGTCCCTTACGAACCAGAAAATCTTCATTCTTCTGACTGTAAATCTGAGTACCGATCAAATCGGCAGGCAGAAGGTCGGGGGTGAATTGGATCCTTGAGAAGCCTGCATCTATGGTGCTGGCTAATGTTCTGATGGCCAAAGTCTTTGCCAGACCGGGAACCCCTTCCAGGAGCAGATGCCCATTGGACAAAAGTCCGATCAACAAACTGTCAATCAGATGTTTTTGTCCGACAATCACCTTGTTCATCTCCAGGGTGATCATTTCCACAAATCCGCTTTCCTGCTGGATCTTTTCATTGATGAGCCTGATGTCGGTTGAATTCATGACAAGTGCTTTTTTAACGTGCCGAAAGTAGCAGAAAGGTCTATTAATAATTTGATATTTTTGTTAACGTATGTTAACCCCAGAGAGCGATCATTGCCGCTATTTCGTTGAACTTGCGTTTGATGGAACTGAATATTGCGGTTGGCAGGTCCAGCAGGGGCAGCCGTCTGTTCAGGAATATCTTTCGGGATCTTTCTCCACCCTATTAAAGGAGAGTGTTAGTCTGACCGGCTGCGGCAGGACTGATTCTGGTGTTCATGCTTCCCATTTTGTTGCGCATTTTGATATTTCCAGGCCGATTAAGGATCCGGAGCAGATGGTTCGCCGATTGAAACGATACCTCGGGAAGAGTGTCCGGGTTGACCGGATTGAGCCTGTCAGACCTGATCTCCATGCCAGGTTTCAGGCTGTCTCAAGAACCTACCATTACCTTATCGACCTGAATGGCAGTCCTTTTCACAGCAGATATTCCTGGAGGCTTACCCTTTGTCTGGATATCGGCAATATGAACCAGGCGTGCCGTTACTTAATCGGTAAACATGATTTTACCAGTTTCACTAAACTTCATTCGGATGCAAAAACCCCGTTTTGCACAGTTTACGAAGCCGGTTGGGAGCAGAAAGACGGCTTTTTGATTTTCAGGATTAGGGCCGACCGTTTTCTCCGGAATATGGTGAGGGCGATTGTCGGGACCCTTGTTGAGGCTGGAAAAGGAAAAATCCATCCTGAAAAAGTATTGCAGGTCCTGGACGAAAAGAATCGCTCGTCCGCCGGAACCTCAGTCCCGGCATGCGGATTATACCTTACGAGAGTTGATTATGAACCCGTGGATTTCAATATCCATCCGGTTTCGCCATTCCCAAACCTGATAAGAGTATCCTAGCGGTCATGCCAGATCTGCCAGGAGGCTTCTGCCTGTGTGTGCAACATTCTCAGTCCACCTTGCACTGAGGCTCCCCGTGACAGTCCCTCCTCCATGAAAAGGGTTTTTTCCGGGTTGTAGATCAGGTCGAACATGAAGTGACTACCAGTAACATACTGATAGGGAATATCAGGCTTTCCACCGGTGGCGGGGTGCATCCCGAGCGGGGTACAGTTGATCAGCAGCTTTCGGTCCTTGAGGATCTCTCCGGTAACATCGTTATACCCGATCCGGGCAGGCTCAGGGTTTCTCGAAACCAACAGATAATCGATTTTGCGGATCTCAAGCTCTCTGCATACGGCTTTGGATGAGCCTCCGGTGCCGAAAATCAGGGCCTTGATACCGGGAGGCAGACTCCACCGATCCAGGCAGTCCCTGACCCCGATCAAATCGGTATTGAACCCCTTCAACCGGATAATTCCTTCGTTTCGGCTGATTCTGATAACATTAACGGCGCCAATAGCTCCGGCATCATCATCAATTTCATGAAGATAAGGTATGACTGCCTGCTTATAAGGGATTGTTACATTCAAACCGGCCAGATCTGTAGTTTCGTGGATCAGGCCTGGCAAGTCGTCAATATTCTCAATGGGAAAATTGAGATACTTGTATCCGGATATGCCCTCCCGATTGAATTTTTCAGCAAAGTAGCCGGCGGAGAATGAGTGGCCG
>Ga0172371_10012589_pt1 | contig 11122 bp, 10 predicted proteins | sample Lak12m_FD_114543 | JGI IMG/M metagenome (GOLD analysis project Ga0172371, IMG submission 114543) | Freshwater microbial communities from Kabuno Bay, South-Kivu, Congo - kab_022012_12m | ecosystem: Environmental > Aquatic > Freshwater > Lake | place: Democratic Republic of the Congo: South-Kivu... | reverse complement strand
TACTTCTTTTCTGCTCATTATTATCTCCTCTTGCATAACCAACCTCCTTTGAAAGAGGACATAATCGCTTTGCATTTAAACAGGACATTTTTGCTTGGCTACAACAAACGGCTGCCCCTTCCTTGACTTTTCCTTGGCTTGGTGCGAGTAGCTGCGCCCACCTTCTTTCAAGGAAAGGCAACAATGCAAATAAAAAACATCTTGAAACGGGGTTTTTCCCTATCTTTCGAAGTATTCCCGCCTGTTAGAGAAGGCAATCTGGAATCCCTATTTACGACGATTGCGGAACTACAAATCGTTTCCCCCGATTTCATTTCTGTAACTTATGGTTCAGGGGGAGGGAGCAAGGATAAGACGGTTGCTATTGCCGCCCGCATCAAGAGTGAATTCCCCTGCGAAGCGCTTGCCCATCTTACCTGTGTCGGTGCCAGTGCTTTGGAGATAAAAGCAATACTCACCCAACTTTCCGGCGAGGGGGTAGAGAACATCCTGGCTTTACGGGGAGATCCCCCCAAGGATGAAAAATTCTTTCGCCCCTCCCCTGGGGGCTTTTCCTTTGCCAGCGAGTTGATCCATTTCATAAGGGAAAATTGGGAAGGGGGCGAAATTTGTATTGGCACGGCGGGTTATCCCGAAAAACATCCCGAAGCCCCTTCGCTGGCGGTGGACATCGAAAATTTACGCAACAAAGTGGCGGCAGGGGCGGATTTCATAACGACGCAGCTTTTTTTCGACAACGATGTGTATTTTCGCTTTGTAGAAGCCTCCCGCCGCAAGGGAATTACGGTTCCGATCATTCCGGGTATTTTCCCTGTACTCAACTACGCCCAGATTACGAAGATAGTTTCTCTATGTCATGCCAAAATCCCGTTGGAGTTGGGGGAAAAGCTCAACCGTTTCCGCGATTATCCTGCTGAAACGGAAAAATACGGCATCGAGTTTGCGATAAAGCAAACCGAAGGGCTCATTACTGCGGGAGTGCCCGGTTTGCATTTTTATACGATGAACAAAAGCAGTGCGGTTTTGCCAATAATCGAGGCTCTCGATTTCCCCAATCGCTCCTACGAGGCAATTCGCACTGCTAAAGACAAGCGCTAAAGCCAAGGAAGGGCGGGTGCGCTTCGCAATAGGCGCTGCCTCGTTTCTGGCATTCTGGCGGGCATGCTCCCGTCCTATAGCCACCTAGAACCATCCCCTATTCTCTCCTACCCCTACCGCCTGCCCGCCCCTCCGACGAGTCCCCTAAAGAGGTTGGTGTCCCGCTCGCTAGCGCTATGATGGTGTTTATTCTGCCGCTCGCAGCGCTTCGCGCAGCGCTTCCTGAATATAGCCGTTGCTGGCGAGGATATGCGGGGAGGCGAGGGAAAAGGCATTCCCTGTCAAATCGCTTACCTGTCCGCCCGCTTCTTTGACCAGCAAAGCCCCCGCTGCGGTATCCCAGGGCTTGAGACGCAACTCCCAAAACCCATCGAAACGCCCGGCAGCGAGATATGCCAAGTCCAAAGCCGCCGCTCCCGCGCGTCTAATAGCGCGCACTCTCTTAGCCAAAATATTGAAATAATTTAGGTTGTTATCAGGGTTAGTGCGAATATCGTAAGGAAAACCGGTGGCGAGAAGGCTCTTGTCCAAGTCCTTGTTTTGGGAGCAAAAAATGCGTCTTCCATTTAGAAAAGCCCCTCTTCCTATTTGCGTGCTGAATAGTTCCGACAGCATGGGATTATAGATGACGCCCAACTTTTCTTCGTTATCGATGCGCAAAGCGATGGAAACACAAAAAACGGGATAGCGATGTGCATAATTGGTGGTGCCATCGAGGGGGTCGATTATCCAACAGTTGGCAGGAATGGTGTTACCTGTGGCAGTTTCTTCCGCTAAGCATTCTATAGTAGGTGCTGCTTCCCGGAGGGAAGCGATTATCATAGCTTCCGAAGCCTTATCCGCCTCGGTAACGATATCTATTTCCCCCTTGTATTCGATTCGATGCTGCATATGTATCTTGGCTCGCAGCATATCACCCGAAGCCACTGCCGCTTGCTGGGCAACGGCGAGCAAATCTGAAAGGTTTTGCATTAGCGCCTCCTTATTTTTTCTTTGCAACTAACACAAAGGGAGCTTCTTACCAGTATTTTCCTGGAAGTAAGGGGGGGGGGCAAGTGTCTTTTGTTTTCTGTTGAAGGCGGGGGTTTTTGATGTTATGTCCCGCCTAATGTTTAGATAGGGGAGGGGTTTGGTGGGGAATGGAAAGACCTGATTACAAAGGGATTAGGGAGAGCAAGGGCATTGCCCTCAAGAGTATTTTTGAAGAGACTAGGATCAGCATCTTTAATTTAGAGGCTATCGAAAAAGGCGATTATGCCGTGTTGCCCGCTCCTTTTATCAGCCGTGCTTTCATCAAATCCTACGCACAAGCTATTGGTATCGACCCGCAAGGGCTTCTCGATGAACATGAGGAATTTCTTCAACGAACGACCGTTGCGGTTTCTGCCAAAGAAGAAAATATCAGAAAGTCCCTCTTCGTAGTCCTTTTGCAAAAGCTATTCCTTATCATAAAACAGAAAAAAAACAGTTTGTTCCACGCTGGTGTTGCCTTTGCCAGTGTGTTTGTGCTGCTGATACTGATGCTCTTAGTGCCTAAATTCCTCTCGCAATTTTCTGTATCCACAAATGCCCCTGCAAAATCTACCAACGATACCGCCACGGAAAGGGTTTTACTCATCAAGGCATCCGAAAAGGTCTCCGTGAGAATCAAAAAAGACGACTCCCCTGCCGCTGAGTTTATTCTTTTGCCCGGGGGGTCTCTAGAACAGAAGGCTAGGGATTTCTTCGTCGTTGAGATAAGTGATGCTAGTGCGGTGCTGGTTTTCTTTCAGGGTAAAGAGGTTAAACACTTAGGCAGAACGGGCGAAAAGGCAAGGTTGGTATTACCTCCCATTGCCCCAGAAGGGAGCACCACTGCTCCCAGTGCTCAGGAAGTGGCAGCCCCCATTACCACTGAAAACAAAAATTCAGCTGTGGCTTCCCCATCAGTACTAACTAGGCAGCCCAAAGTTGGCTTAGAGGCGGAACAAGTTCAAGCTATCCCGCCCCCACCTGGCGGGGCGCCCAAAGCGGCGATGGAGAACTCTTCACAGCAGCCGCTGGCGCCGGTGAAAAGATAAAGTAAGTTAGACAGTTTTTCCGTTTTTAGCCTTGTTGAATAAAAATCACTCATAGGAAGAGGAGCAAAGGAGGCTTTTATGTTTGGGTTGGGATTGCAAGAGTTGGTGGTAATTTTGGTGATAGTCCTGATCATCTTCGGGGCGGGCAAGCTGCCCTCCGTTTTTGGAGCATTGGGTAAGGGGTTACGCAACTTCAAACAAGCTGCCAGTGGTGAAGATCCCGAGGCACGAGCCAAGCTCGAAGAACCATCCAAAAACAACACAGACCCCCATTAGAGAACAACGGGTTGTTATTGGTTATCGGTATTGTCCTGCATGAAGCGATAGACACTGGCAGGTAAATGGAAAAATCTCCCCAATACATAGGCGCGCTTGTTGGCGCCTTTCTAATTGGTTTACTCGCCGCTACTTTACTTATAATTCTCACCGTGCCCCGCCTTTTCTATTTGGGGGAAGGCAGGGTATCGTCTTTTTCTGGCATCACAACCAAGGCGCGAGAAACCGTTGTAACTATTTACGCCGCAGGCGCCGCCGGGCATATCCCTGCCGGTGGTAGCAAGCCCATGTTGCTAACCGAGCGGCGTTCATCAGAGGCGCTTTCCCCTTTTTCTGCAGCTGTGCCACAGCGACAGGATGTCCTGGGCGCGGGATTGATCATCAGCGAAAGCGGTTACATCCTCACTAACTTTCATGTCCTTGGAGAAGTGAAGCAAGTTCTTATTGTTACTTATTCTGGAGAACGCTTGCTAGGGCAGTTGGTAGGCTCGGACCCTGATTCTGATTTGGCGCTGCTCAAAGTTGCCGCCAAAGCTCCTCTGCCAAGTGCTATTCTTGGTGATTCCGATACCGTAAAAGAAGGCGATTGGGTAATCGCCATTGGTGGTCCCTTAGGTTTCGAACATAGTATAACCGTTGGTGTCATCAGCGCCAAAGGCAGGGCAATTGGCATGGGGCTTTATGACGATTTTCTTCAGACGGACGCTTTTATGTATAAGGGCAGCAGCGGTGGTCCCCTTTTGGACACCGCAGGTAAGGTTATAGGAATCAACACCGCCTTGTTGAGTGAAGGCAAGGGCGTCAACTTTGCAATACCCATTAACATTGCCAAAAAGGTAGCTGCGGAATTGATTACCAAAGGCAGGGTGATACGGGGGTGGTTGGGTGTTGTCATTAGCGATATTTCCAGCAATACCCTTCCTGCTCAGAGGGGAATTTTGGTGGTAGATGTTTTCGAAGGAAGCCCCGCTGCCGCTGCCGGAATACAACAAGGGGATCTAATCGTTGGCGTAGAAGACAAAATTTTCAACAACTCTAGAGAATTACTACTTTTTGTTGCCGATTGGGGTGTGGATAAAAATCTCAAGGTATCTCTGCTGAGAGCGGGTCAGCCCTTGTTATTGGAGGTGCTGATTAGTGAAAAAAAATCGACACCGCTAACGGCTAAACCGAACATCCCTACGGCAAATCCCCAATTTTGATGTCCAATACCCAGCCTGCCCCTGCCCCAAAACATCTTTGGACTATCTATAACCTCCTCGATGCCTATTATGGTGATTTGCATTGGTGGCCTGCCGAAAGTAAATGGGAGGTTATCGTCGGGGCAATTTTGACCCAGAATACCGCGTGGGTGAATGTAGAAAAAGGGATTGCCAACTTAAGAGCAGCGGGGCTTTTGGAATCACCCCAAAACCTCCATAAAGCAGAGTTGGAATTTATCGAGCAGCAAATCAAACCTTGTGGTTACTATCGTCAAAAGGCGTTGAAGCTGAAGGCTTTTACTAGTTTTTTGGAAGAGCAGGGGGGATGGAAAGCCTTTCTTGCCCGTGCTTCTTTCGTATCACTTCGTGCTGATTTGTTATCCATCTGGGGTATAGGTAAGGAGACGGCGGACAGTATTTTGCTCTATGCCCTGGATATTCCCGTTTTTGTTATCGACGCCTATACCAAGAGGATACTGATGAGGCATGGTTTGTGCAATGAGCGGGCTAGCTACGACGAGCTACAAGATTACTTCCACACTACCCTTGCCGATGAAGGGGATTGCTATAAACAGTTCCATGCCCTTTTGGTCAATGTGGGCAAAGATTTTTGCAAAAAATCACAACCACATTGTGGGGAATGTCCTTTGGCTAGATTGGGCACATTCGTTGGAGTGGAGCAAACCCCTCCCTCCGCTAAGAGAGAAAACTAGAGCGAGCGGCGGTGCGCTCGCCGCTCGCTCTAGTATAGTTTGCTTGGCTTACCTAGTTCGTAAGCAGAATTAGTGCAGTTTGCTGATGATATTGTTATTGACCCAATTGCTATCCCACCATTCTTGAGGATCAACGAAATCACCAAAGATCATTATCGAAAAGTGAAGGTGATCGCCGACCGCAAGCCCTGTCGAGCCGCTTTTACCTATGAAATCACCCCGTTTAACAAAATCATTTTCTTTTACATCTATTCTAGAGAGATGTGCATAAAGAGAAAAGAGCCCCTGTCCATGGTCGATGATGACGGTGTTCCCATATATCCCTAAATCACCACAGAAGATAATTACCCCGGTGTTGGCTGCTTCCACTGGTGCATTGGCGGTGGAAGCGAGGTCGATTCCCAAGTGGCTGCTGTTACCTAGCAGTGCTCCTTTGCTGGTATAGGTGCGCTGGTCAGCAAAATTGGCTTTCGTCGTGGCACCTTGCATTCGCAAGAATGTCCCTTTCCAAAGAGATTGCAAGCTGCTTACGGAACAAATATTTTTTACCCTTGCATCCGATTGCAAACGGATTTCCTTGTTGACCAGTTTGAAAGCTTCTTCATCACTCAAGCCGCTTAGTTGTGGGTAATACCTTTCCAAAATTCTAATTTTGTCGAAAACCTCCTCCTCGACCGCAACTCGGTCATGGCGTAGGTTTTTCCTTATCACCTGGAGAGGGATGTTTATTTCTGCCTTATTGCCAGAGGCGTCTTCGGCGATGACACTTGCTTTTACCCTACCGGTGTTATCGATGGGCAGGGTAAAGAAGGCAACGAAGGTGTTGTTGTTTTCGTTGGCTGTTGCAAATCCCCTATAAGTGGAATTGCCAATGCTAATCCAGCTGCTCGAAAGCGGTTTGGATGAACTATAAGTTACCACCGCGGAGCCGCCCGGACGGATATAGTTGGGACTTCCCGAAAGCAGAGAGAGCTGCGGTGGTGTTAGATCTACCTGTATCTCTTTTATAAACAAAGCCTTGTTCTTCCATAGGGAGCGATCACGAACGAGCACTTTTAGCGTTGCGTTGCCTTCGACGAGCCCTAGCTCGGCGGCTTCTACCAGTAAGGGGATTGTTGCGGTGGTGCGCTTTTCTTCTTCGAAATCTCGTAAAAATAGGGAGTGTTTCTTCCCCGCTTGGATGATTGCGATATCGACGAAGCTCAAGCCGCTATTTTTATCGGCAACTTTTATTTCTAGCTCTTTTTGTGTCCCGATTGAGGAAACATCACCATGTAGTTGGATGCTAGGTGCGCCTAGTTCCCCCCAGGGAGAAAGAAGGAACGCTAATGCCGCTGCTGTTACCAATACTATTGCCGCCAATAACGCTCTGTTTTTTAATGTGTTCATTGTAGTGTGCCCTCAAAGTTTTTTCTAGCTAATGAGAATTTTACTCCCCTCCCAGCCTTTGGATTATCCCCTGATACCCTTCTTTATCCTTATATATTCATTGCTCTGTAACAGACCAGAAACTCTATCTTATTTTGATATTTTGACCAGCACGCAGCAAATTGCTTTGCAAACCATTTAGTCTCTTTATCGTATTTATAGGAACCCCAGACCTGCGTGATATCGAAGAAAGGGTGTCGCCGCGCACCACGCGATAGTGCGTTCCCTTTATCGGTGCGGATACGCCCGAGTGGGTTTTAAGGGGAATGCGCAGGGTTATCCCTTGCCCCAAACCACGGCGGAGGTTTGCCCGATTATGGCGGCGAATTTCACTAACGGTTGTCCCATATTGTCTGGCGATGGAGGTCAATGTTTCGCCCTGACTTACTCGATGCTGAGTAAAGACCTGTCCCCCGCTCCCCCTCTCGATTCTCCTCCATTCGGGAACCTTGTCGATTATACTATCTACTTTAGGGTAAGCCTCTCTAGGCACCTTTAAGGAGTATTCCCGATTGGGGGTAGCCCTGAAGCGTAATTCAGCGTTGAGCTCAACGAGCTCATTTTCATCGATATCGGCGAGCTTGGCAATATCCTCCAATCGCATAGGCTTATCCGTTTTCAGGACCCGATATTCCGGTGATGTTTCTGGCAGGCTCGGCAGTTCGAAACCATATTTGATGGGGTTTTTAACGATATGTAGTGTCGCCAGAAAACGAGGCACATAACGAGCCGTTTCGCGAGGAAGCTGTCGGTATAAATCCCAGAAGTAATCGGCGTGTTGTTCGGTCTGCCTCCTAATGGTGCGCATTACCCTGCCTTCTCCGCAATTATAAGCCGCGAGAACGGTCAGCCAATCGCCGAATAAGCCGTGTAGATCCTGCAGGTAATTGATAGCGGCGCGGGTGGATTTTGAGGGATCCATCCTTTCGTCGATCCAGGAATCCCTTGCAAGTCCATAGCGATAACCCGTGGAGGGGATGAACTGCCACAAGCCGAGCGCGCGTGCCCTAGAAAGGGCGTTGACCTTGAAACCGCTTTCCACCAGCGGTAGCCAAGAAAATTCTTCGGGTAGCCCTGCTCTTCGCAAATCTCTCACGATAGCGGGGCGATAGTTTGCCGAGCGCAGGTAAGAAGAGATGAAAAAATCCCTTTCCCGGGTTTGGAAAGAGTTTATTTCCGCTTCGACATCGGCATTGAGCACCATCGGTATCTCGCCCTTGATGCCGCTAGTCCTCACGGGGGCGGCGGCGTAGGCGTGAACGATGGCTTTGGAAATTGCCACACGCAAATCATCTTTTTGGCGACTATTTTCTTCGTCGCCGTCGATAACCAACTGGTAAGCCTTATCGAGAAGTTCTAACGCCTCGCCTTTGTTCCCGGAATCTATCAGGTTATTCGCTCGCTCGACGAGTGTCAGGGCTTCTTCCAGTGCCTCCTCGTTACCTCCATTTTTGGCGGTAGCTTCGCTTTTTCCCTCATTTATTGTGCTTTTTTTGACATCTTGTTGCGCTTGGCGCAGGGAACGAAGTGCCTCTCTTTCTACTATGGCAAAAGCCGTTGTGGCGGTGGAAGTGAGAAGAAAAGCTGCAAAAAATAAGGAAAGTAAGTTTTTCATTTAATACATCATATCCTTGCAAAATTAGGCTACCCCTAACAAAATCACCAGCGTATTCCAAGCAAAAAAGGACTTCTGCCTTGGGGAAGGCGTCTTTGCCATTGGCTAACACAGCGAACGGGCAATTAATTTGACACTGATTTTTCATTTGAGTATGCGCCCCCAACTCTTGAAAAAAGGGGGGATCATCGTTGAAGAAATTGATTGCTCCTTCTCTTCTTTCCGCCGATTTTGCCAATTTGGAGCGAGAGATAGAGGCGATAGAAGAAGCAGGCGCGGACTGGTTACACATTGATGTTATGGACGGGCATTTTGTGCCCAACATAACCTTTGGTCCCCAAGTGGTTGCCGCCATTCGGCGGGTAACGAAACTCCCGTTGGATGTTCATTTGATGATCGAGCACCCTGAAAATTTCTATAGAAACTTTATCGATGCCGGCAGCGATGCCTTGACTGTGCATGTGGAAACAAGTGATGATCTAGAAAGCCTTCTGGATAAGATAAAAGAACAGGGCAAGGGCGTACATGCGGGAGTTTCGCTCAATCCGCCAACGCCTCTTGCCCAAATCGAACGCCTCTTGCCCCAAATCGATATCCTGTTGGTAATGAGCGTCAACCCCGGCTTTGGAGGACAGAGCTTCATTGTCTCTAGTTTGGAAAAGATAGCCGCGGCGAAGGCGCTTCGAGAATGTGGTGATGCTGATTTTCTTATCGCTGTCGATGGCGGGGTGAACATCGAAAACATCGGGAAAGTGGCAAGTGTTGGTGCCGATGTTCTAGTTGCTGGCGCGGCGATATTCAAAACCCCTGATTATGCGGCGACCATCGCTGCGATGCGCAGCCAGATTGCCCTTGTCTCATCATGAAGCGCTTTGGCTTTAGGGAGCCTTTAGTAGCGATGTGGATATTGTTTATTATGACCACCGGGAGATGCCCCCGTTTATGATTTTTATATATAACATCCTGTTGTTTATTGCCCTTGTTCTCGCCAGCCCTTTCTTCTTTTTCAAATCGCTAATTACCGGGAAATATCGGCGCAACATCCGCGCCAAGTTGGGGCTGGTAAATCTCGAACACTTCCTCAAAGTGGTGGGCTTTCCGCGTATTCTGGTTCATGCCGTTTCCGTCGGAGAGGTAACGGTTGCCGCGCCGATCATCACGCAATTGCGCGGCATTTTCCCCAATGCCGCCATTTTTCTTTCCACCACCACGGAGACGGGCAGGGAAATGGCGGAGAAAATTGCCACCGCTGCGGATTGCCTCTTCTATGCCCCTCTGGATATCCCTTGTGCTGTTTCTGGCATGTTGACAGCCACTCGTCCGGATGTCTTAGTTTTGGTAGAAGCGGAGCTTTGGCCCAATCTGCTTAACATCTGCCATAAGCGGGGAATAAAAATCATCCTCGTCAACGGGAGAATTTCCCCCCGCTCTTTCCACCGCTATCTGTTCATCCACCGCCTTTGGCAAACTTGGCTCTCCGGTATAGACAAGGCGGGTGCCATTTCTCTTACCGATGCTGCCCGTCTTGCCCGAATGGGGATTCCCTGTGAGAGAATCGTTACGATTGGTAACGCTAAAAACGATGCCCTCGCGACAAGAACCTCCGTGTATTTGCAGGAAGAAATGGCGGCGAAGCTTTCCTTTGGCAAGAACGAGCGGGTGTTCGTTGCCGGGAGTACCCATGAAGGCGAAGAGACCCTCGTTTTGGAAACATTCAAGCAGCTGCTGAAAAGGGACGGGCGCTTCAAACTTATCATCACCCCTCGGCATCCCCAACGGGCAAATGCCGTAAAGCACTATGCCGAGCAAGCGGGTTTTAGCGATGTGGTATTCTTCAGCGCGCTTGCCCAAGGCGAGGCACGGGGAGAGCGACGCATCGTCATTGTGGATATCATTGGTGAGCTTTTTAAAATCTATGCGCTGGCGGAGTTCGTTTTCTGCGGCGGCTCGCTCGTTCCCAAGGGAGGGCAGAACATATTGGAAGCGGCGGCGTGGGGAAATGTTGTCCTCTATGGAAGGCACATGGATGATTTTCTACAGGAAAAGAACGCACTCGAAGAGGTAGGCGCGGGAATTTGTGTGGCAGATGGCAGGGAATTGACCAAACGGGTGCTGGAATTGCTAGATAACCCCACTGAATTGGCACAAAGGCGAGAAAGAGCGCGGGAAGTCATCATCGCGGGGATGGGCGCGGCGCGGCGCTATGCCGAGTTGGTTGCCACCTCCCTCGATAATTGGCACTAAAATTACCGTTATTCCCATTTTGATTTCGAGGTGGGGTAGGGGCGCAATTCGTTGTGCCCGCCAATGTTTTCATTTCGAAGATATGTGCCGTTGGTAGGTGCCGCCTTTAGGCAGCGGCGCGGGGTGGTGATAGTTGCAAAAGGCAAGGAAAGATTTCCAAAGATACCTAGAGGTGGAAAAAGACGCCTCTCCTTATACAATCGTCAATTACGAAACAGACCTCAGCCAATTTAGTGAATTCTTAAAAGAAAGGGGTGTTACTTCCCCGCAAGGGGTGGATGTATTGTGCGTTCGCGCTTGGCTTGCCCATTTGCATAGCCTGCGCCTAAAAAAATCCAGCATTGCCAAGAAGCTCTCTTCCCTACGGGCTTTCTTCAATTTCCTGGTGCGGCGGGGGCGCTTAAAGATGAACCCGGCGGCGGCAGTGCAAGCGCCGAAGGCGGAAAAACAGTTGCCCCGTCATCTAACGGTGGACGAGGTTTTTGC
>Ga0172371_10012588_pt1 | contig 11122 bp, 9 predicted proteins | sample Lak12m_FD_114543 | JGI IMG/M metagenome (GOLD analysis project Ga0172371, IMG submission 114543) | Freshwater microbial communities from Kabuno Bay, South-Kivu, Congo - kab_022012_12m | ecosystem: Environmental > Aquatic > Freshwater > Lake | place: Democratic Republic of the Congo: South-Kivu... | reverse complement strand
TTATCGTAAAGTCAATTATAAAATACCTAAAGGAACTCAGCCAGATAAACTGGATTTGGAAACCTGCCTGAACATTGTCAACAGCCAGGATAAGCCAGCTAAAATAAAGGCTAAAAAGAAATAATTTTTAACCTCTTTTTATTTGTATTTTTATCCTTTCAAAAATTCTTTAGAATTAGTTTTAATAATGCATTTAAGCTAATAAAAACTAATTTATTAAGCAGATAATGAAAACAGGGTCATTCCAAATGAAAGTATTTATTTTACTATTGTTCACCATTTTTCTCTGTTTTAGTCAGTCTGTGTATTCACAAATGTCAGGGGTTTATTCAGTTGGAAAAAATGCAAGTGATTCATTTTCTACTATATCTTCAGCCATTAATGCACTCATTTCAAAGGCATTAATGGTAATATTTCAATAAAAATTCGTGGAGGCACCTACAATGAGCAGTTCATTATACCTCAAATCAATGGTTCTCAAACATATACAATAACTTTTAAACCTTACGATACATCTGCTGTTAAAGTAACCTTCAGCCCATCATCTGCAACTACCAACTATCTGGTTAAAATCGATAGTTCCTCTAACATTTCCCTTACAGGAATAGAATTTACCAACAACAGTAAAAGCTTTGGCAGAATCATTGAACTAAGCGGCAACAATGCAAATATCCTGATAAAAAAGAATGTTTTTAATGGTGTTGACATCAATTCAACATCCGATGTTTATTCAATTATATACAGTTCAGCAAGCCATGACACAAGCATCACAATTGACTCAAACACCTTTTATAATGGCTCCGATGCTGTGGTACTTTCAGGTAGTGGAAATAATTCTGTTTTAAACTCAATTTCTTATAATCATTTTTTTAATAGCTATTCGTCAGCAATTTATTCATCGTTGCAATCAGGAATATCAATAGCATACAATATTATTTCTACAAATTCAACTCACACACAATTTATTGGCATTGAACTGTCGAACTGCACAGATGAAAACAGAATTGAAGGCAACCAAATCTCTTTCAACACCAATGGTTTTTGTATTTTACTGAACAGAGTTCATTCATTAAAAGGTAAAGAAAGCATCATAGCAAACAACTTTACACATGCAGGAGGAAATGCAGCAGCTATCGGTATTTTTATTGAAACATGCAGTTTTATTAATTTGTACTACAACAACATTTATATAAGTAGTAAAACCCTGACAAGTGCTGGCAGATGTATCAACATACAGGATGTTAATGGCTATTGTGGAAACCTTGACATTAAAAACAATATTATTGTAAATAACGGACCTGGTTTTGGACTAATCACTTTTACTACTGATACCATCAGCTCTGATTACAACTGCTTTTACACACCCATTGGATACATGGGCTACTGGAATGGCTACCTCACAAATACCCTTTCTACCTGGATGTTTTACAGTAAGCAGGATACCAATTCCCTTCAAAGCGATCCTTTGTACTATAGTGCTAACAACCTGCATATCAGCAATAACTATCTTTTTAAAAAAGGAAAAGCCCTGCAAAGTGTTTTATTTGACATCGATCACGAATTAAGGGACAGCACTAAAACGACTATTGGTGCTGATGAATTGAAAATATTTAGCAACGATTTGGCAATAATCGGACTTTCAGATAAATTCACTGTATGTGAGGGCGACAGTCTGCCTCTCAGCATTGAACTTAAAAATATGGGCATTGACACTATCAAACAATTTACCAGTTTGCTATATATTGATAATAAGTTGATTGACAGCAATATACATTCATCAACTATTAATCCGGGGAATAAAATATCTTTTATTGCAGGTAGTTTCAGGTTTAAAAATAAAAGTTCATTCACTACCATAATAAAAATTATTTTACCAAATAGCAAAGCCGATGAAAATGCAGCAAACAATACCTTCATTAAAATCATTGATATTGCCTTGAGCGATACTGTACATGTTGATCAAAATGGAAATGGCGATTATAAAACAATCAACGAGGTATTTTCAGATATTATGAAAAGAGGTGTGTGCGGTAATGTAGTTATTCAAATTGAACCCGGATTATATAACGAACAACTGGATTTGGGTGAGTTTACAGCCAGACAACCTTTTTTAGTAAAAATTATTGGGAAAAAAACTCAAAGCGACAGTGTGGTGGTGCGATATAATTCGACAAACTGGTATGCCAATTATGTTTTTCAGATCAACAATACAAACAATGTTTCAATTGAAAATATTTCTTTTGTGGCCGATGGTGGTGTGTATGCAAAAGTGATTGACTTGACAGGAACAAATAAAAATATCAGTTTCATCAGCAACCAATTTATCGGCCAGGCTGTAACCAATTATTCAGGGGAATATAATCTTGTTACCTCAACCGGTGAAACCATCTCTGACTCGGCAATTTCTTTTATTAAAAACTCTTTCCTGAATGGCTCTTATGCTATTTCTTTCAGTGGAAGAGATTTTAGCAACCAGTCGTATAAACTATCTTTAAAAAACAATACATTTATTAACCAGTATGCAAATGCTGTTAATGTCAGTTTCTATAAGGAATTAGTCATAGATAATAATTTTATTTCAGGGAATACACTTAATCAGGATTTTACAGCAATCGGTATTACACAATGTTCAGGAAAACATAATATCAATGGGAACAATATCTTTTTAAAAAATAACAGGACTGGCATATTTTTCGGCTCATCATCTGCCAGTCCGGGCAATGAAAGCATTATCTCCAATAATTTTATCAATATCTCAGGAACAGTATATGGTGCTTATGCTTTGAATCTTGATGCCGTTCAATATGTTAAAATCCTGAACAACACATTTCAAATCAACAACAATCATTATATAAGTACACCTGTTGACATTAAATACAGCAGTTCGTACCTTACACTGAAAAACAATATTTTTGTAAACAATGGTGGAGGCCCGGTTATTAATTGTTACACTACAAACAACATCAGCAGTAATTATAACCTGATGTACACTACCGGCAATAATTTTGGGTATTACAATGGTGCAAGGTCAAAATTTGCAGACTGGGTTTCAGCAAGTGGTATGGATAACAAATCAATCAATGTTAAACCAACATTTTATTCCGACTCAAACCTGCACAATCTGACACTTGAAACCGACTCTGCCGCTACCCCCTTATCAGAAGTTTTATACGACATTGACGGTGAAGCCAGAAACCAGTTTTTTCCTGATATTGGTGCTGATGAATATACATTAAATGAAAATGATGCAAATCTGACAGGTTTTCCTTCTTTTGCCTCAAAAAGCTGTGATGGTGTTAAGCAACTAATTATTTCAATTCAAAATAATGGAAAATCAAATTTAAATAGTATTAAACTTAATTGGTGGGTCAATGGGCATCATTATGATACTTTATTATATTTTATTAACTTCAGGTACCTTAACAAATTGAACATTAATTTGGGCAACTATCTTTTTTATGCCGACTCTGCTAATAATATTACTATGAAAGCATCAGAGCCCAATAATAAAAACGATCAGGACACCTCCAACAACACCATTCAAATTACAGACCTCAAATTGATTAAAACACCTGATAATTTACAAGTTTTTAATGATACACTTTGTTCAGGAGATACTGCAATGCTTAGTGTAACTTCAAAATATGCAAAGTATTATTTCTGGTACGATTCTTCACTTAACAACAAGCTTGTTTCAACCGATAGCTTTTATATTATTCCAAATTTAACCCATAACAAAACATTGTTTGTGAATGCGGGCAGTGAATTGATTCCAAACCTCATTCAAACTGAATTTACAAATCAAAACAGTAATCTGGCCAATGGCAATATGTTTGACATCGTCAATGGCAAAAAAAATATCTGGATCGACAGCTTTGATGTTCATACTCAATACAATAGCATCTATACTTTTCTGATTTATACAAAAAAAGGAAGTTATTGGGGCTATCAAAACGATAGTCTTTCATGGACAAGAATCGATTCACTGACAGTTAAGGCAGATGGATTTGGTAAAACCACTCGATTAGCATTAAATCATCCTTTCTTTATCGCTGCAAACGATACTGTTTCTTTCTACATTACAACATATTCTGTCGGTTACATAAACTTTTCTCCTGTCAGTGTTTCATATAAAAATTCAGATTTTACCATTACTGCGGGTATTGCACTTGATTATTTGTTTGATGCCACATTTTCATCTGTTGCCACCTGGAATGGCAAAGTGCATTATTCTGCTGAACCCTATTGTCAAACATCTATGAAAACGGTAGATGCAGTGGTCAGAGAAAAAATAAAAATAAATTTACCCAGCGATACTATTATTTGTTCCGGTAATCCACTTTTGATAGATGCCTGCAATGACGATAAGGCTTTGTTCGGATGGTATGCTCTTCCTGGTGGGCAACAATTAAGAAATACCGATACCATTACTATTACTACGGCAGGAAAATACCGATTTGTGGCAACTGATATTTGTGGCAATACTTCAATTGATACTATGGAAGTTAAATATGCCATTTTGCCCGAAGCATTTTTTGATGTTAATGATAGTATTCAATGTTTAAATCAAAACAATTTCCGTTTTACAAACAAGAGTTTCTCTTTGATTGACAAGATTAGCTATCATTGGGATTTAGGCGACAGTATCTCATCAATCGACTCAAATGTGAATTATATTTACCAGAAACCTGGAGAATACAAAGTAAGACTAACAGTAAAAAGTGACAAGGCATGTGTTGATGTAGCAGAGCAAAAAATAATTGTTTTGCCATCCCCTGAAGCATCATTTGCTACTGATACCAATATATATTGCTTTTCTGACAACCAGGTTCATTTTATAAACAAGTCATCCATATCCGCAGGAAGCATAAAATTTTACTGGGATTTTGGTGACAGTAGCTATTCAATTAGCGACAACCCTGTACATCATTACAAAAATGCTTATAACTTTCTGGTCTCTTTGATTACTGAATCAGACTCAGGGTGTATAGACACTGCACAGCAAAATGTTTTAATCAAACCTAATCCTTTCATCAATCTGGGTAACGATACCGTAATATGTGCTAATAAATCAATTTTGCTGACAGCAGGTTTTAATTACGACAGATATTTGTGGTCAAATGATTCAACACAGGCAGTTATCAGGGTTGATACGCACCACAATGGACTTGGAATGAAAACATACTGGCTGAAAGTGATGAAAGAAGGTTGCGAAAGCACTGATACCATTAGAATTACCTTTGTTGTGTGTAGTTCTGTTGCAGAAAATAAAGAATTTAATATTAATGTCTTTCCAAATCCATTCGACAATTACATTTTTTTAAATTTTAATGACGAATTTTTACAAGATTTTATAAAAATAATCATTTATAATAATCAGGGACAAAAAGTTTACACAACTACGGTGACAAAATCACAAAAGCCAATCTTTATAAAATTGCCTGAAACTCTCACCACCGGATTATATTATTTATCAGTTTTTACAGATACCAAAGTTTTTCATGAAAAAATAATGAAAGAATAGTACCTGCTTTTACATGTTTTTTAAATTTTTATTTGTGAATAATATTTTAGCTATTTCAATCGTCTAACCATGAATTTTGTAATGTAATTTATTTAACAGGCAATCATGATTATCAATAATATTCCTTTAATAGAATTAAGAAATAAACTTAACCAGACACCTGAGCAGAGCAATTTTGAAGTAAAAACATCAGAAATCATTATGGATTTTTTTTCTGCGCTGAAGCCCGACCAAACCATCAGAAATTTAGGCGGACATGGGTTGGCTTTTGTGTTTAAAGGGAAAGAAAAAGGTAAAAACATCATGTTCAGGGCTGAAATGGATGCAATCCCTGTGTCAGTCACCCAAAGTTATAACCTTCAAAATGATAATCATTTTGCCCATTATTGCGGACATGATGGCCACATGAGTATTTTGGCAGGTTTGGGTGTTTATTTATCTCAAAACAGACCTGAAAAAGGCAAAGTAATACTACTTTTTCAACCTGCTGAAGAAAATGGAAAAGGTGCAAGAAATATTCTGGATGATGTCAGGTTTAAAAAAATAGCACCCGATTATATTTTTGGCTACCATAATCTTCCCGCTTATCCGATGGGGAGCATCATTTGCAGGGAAGGTGTTTTCTGTGCTGCTTCGGCTGGAATAAAATTCAAATTCAAAGGTCAAAGCAAGCATGCTGCTGATGAATTGTATCTGAACAATCCTTTGTTTGCTTTATCGAATACAATACTTGAATTTCATGAACTGAATCACAAAGATATTTTTAAAGATGATGGTTATGTGACAATTGTCGGAGCAAACAGTGGAAAGATTAATTTTGGGTCAACACCTGCTGAAGCCAATCTGTTTATCACCATACGTGCTGTCCGCACTGACGACTTTGAAATGCTGCTTAAAACAGTTGAAAAAATTGCACGTGATATTGCAATGAAAGATAAATTAGGTTTCAGGATAAGCCTTCACGATGAATTCAATGCAGTTGTTAATGATGATGAATGTCTGAAAATGATAAAATTTTCAGCTTTACGCAACGATTTTGAATATATTTCCCTAAAACGGCCAAATCTATGGTCGGAAGATTTTGGTTATTTTCTTGAAAACTATCATGGCGCCATGTTTTGCATCGGTGCCGGTGAACATTGTGCTCCCCTCCATACAATCAATTATCGCTTTCCTGATGAAATTATCGAACCGGGTATTAAAGCTCTCATAGGAATCATCGAAAAAAGTACAAAACTATGACATTAAAAGATTTAGTTATTAAAAACAGAAGCTATAGACGGTTTTATGAAGAAAAGAAAATTGACTATGATACTTTAAAAGAATTGGTTGATCTGGCACGTCTTGCTCCTTCCGGAAAAAATATGCAACATTTTAAATATCATATAGCCAATACTGTTGAGTTATGCAATAAAATCTACCCTTTAACGCACTGGGCAGGACTGATACATGGCTGGAACAGACCACCTGCTGGTGAAAGGCCTGCTGCTTTTATTACTATGCTGCTTGACACAACCATCAGTTCAAATCCTTGGCATGATGAAGGTTTTGCTGCCCAAAACATTACACTTGGTGCTGTCGAAAAAGGACTTGGCACTTGTGTGATTGCTGCTGTCAATAAAAATAAATTAAAAGAAGTATTAAACCTACCCGCTTATTTTGAAATAGTTTTTACCATTGCCATAGGAATTCCTAAAGAAAATGTTGTTATTGATGAAATTGATATTGACAAAAACACCAATTACTGGCGTGATGAAAAACAAGTACACCATGTACCCAAACGTAAGCTGAATGACATCATCATCAACTTATGACAGACTATAAAACTACATTAATGAGACGGTTATACGCTGCTGGCAAGCTCAATTTATTGAATATTGTTGACGAAACACTTGCTGAACCCGATAAACTTACTATTTTAATTGAAATTTGTCTTTCTGATGAAGAAAGGATCAGCTATCATGCAGGTTGGGCACTCATGTATTTATGTCAGAAAGATAAGAATGTCCTCACCGATGTAATTGACTTATTCATCGATAAATTAAAAAAAACAAGTACAGACAGTCAACTGGCATCTATATTAAAAATCCTTTACCATACCTCCTATGATACCAGAAAATTGCTGCCATACCTTGATTTTCTCGAAGACCTGATATTTACTGAAAAGAAACAGTTATTTATCAGGCATTACAGCATGAACCTTTTATTAAAAATTGCAAAAGAAATTCCAGGCACCAGGCAGGAAGCAATAGAAGTATTCAAACTTGCCTATGAAGTTTTTATAGTTGAGCACATGAAAAAAAAAGCAGCTAACTTTGCGAATATTGTTAAAAAACTGGTTTGAGGCTCTTATCAGTCTTTGTTTATGGTAATTTGCTGTGTTTGTTTAACACCATCCACTTCAAGATTGATAATATATATGCCATCCTGCATTTTATCAGTAAAATATTCTATTCTTAATTCCCCTTCAAGTGGTTCATTATAAAGTTCCTCAACAAGGGCTCCTTTTGAATCAAATATTCTTAATCTGACAAAAGCCGAAGTAACCATATTTACCAATATTGTAAAATTCTGTTTTGCTGGTGAAGGATATACAGTAAATACATTTTGTACATCAACAGCAGGTATTCCAACACCTTTGTCGAGCCAGCTTGTAATTTTAGGTGCTAAAGGGTTTGCCTGCGGAGACAAAACATCATATAATGTACCATCTTCATTAATCAGAAACTTTTGAAAATTCCAGGTTACAGGAGCATCTTTTACCCCATTCAAAGATTTTTGTGTCAACCACTTGAAAAGCGCATGAATGTCTGTTCCTGTAACGTGTATTTTCGACATCATCGGAAAAGTTACATGGTAATTATTTTGACAAAATTCAAGTATTTCGGTATCTGCACCTGGCTCCTGCCCTGCAAAATCATTTGAGGGAAAACCAATAATCACTAATCCCTTGTCTTTATAACTCTCATATAATTGCTGTAAATCGGCATACTGAGGTGTATAACCACAATAAGATGCTGTATTAACAACCAATATCTTTTTTCCTTTAAATATTGACAGGTTTATAGAATCCCCGACAATATTTTTAACCTTGTAGCTAAAAAAATTGGTTTGTTGTGAAAATACAGGATCAATAAAAAACAGAATGGTAATAAAAAGCAAAAGTAAAGTTCTCTTCATGATCAGATTCTATCAAGTTCAACAGTAAAATGTCTCATTAGTGGAGCTTCGTAAATAATTTTAAGTCCGTTTTTGATTGAATTTCTGTTTTCATAAACATTGGCCATGGCAACAGCCACATATTCCATGTGATTGTTGGTATAAACACGTCTGGGGATTGTAAGTCTGAGAAATTCGAGTTTTGGATGCCTGTTCATTCTTGTAATGGGGTCTCTATCTGCAAGTAACGTTCCAATTTCTACTCCCCTCACCCCGCTTTCAAGGTATAATTCTATTCCAAGGAGTTGTGCAGGGTATTCATCCTGAATAATATGGGGATAAAATCTTTTTGCATCAACAAATACTGCATGTCCGCCAATAGGTTTCTGCACAGGAATTCCAAAATCTGTAAGACGTTTCCCTAAATAAGCCACCTGTTCAGTGCGTGCTTCAAGATATTCAAATTCAGTAGCTTCATATAATCCCTGAGCAAGGGCATTCATATCGCGGCCTGCCATGCCACCATAAGTAATGTAACCTTCATAAATAATATTATAATTGCTGGTAATTTTATACAGATTTTCATCATTCATGGCAATAAAGCCACCTATATTTACAATGGCATCTTTTTTTGAACTCATGGTTACAAAGTCAGCATAGCTAAACATTTCCCTTGTAATTTCCCTAATTTCTTTGTTTGCATATGCTGCTTCCCGTTTTTTGATAAAATATGCATTTTCGGCAAAACGGGCAGCATCAATCAATACTTTTAGTCCATATTTTTTTGCTAAGAAAGAAACATCTTTAAGGTTTTGCATACTCACAGGCTGTCCGCCATTGGTGTTGCAGGTGATGGTTAAAATAATAAAGGGTATTTTTTCTTGTGGCGTATTCTTTAATATTTCTTCTAATTTTACAAGGTCAACATTACCTTTAAAAGCATCTAAATTATCGATATCAAAGCCGGCATCAATGGTGCAGTCAACAGCATGAGCCTTTCTCATCTCAATATGACCTTTTGTGGTGTCAAAATGTGAATTTCCCGGAACAATATTACCTTCTTTTACCAAAGCTGAAAATAACACATTCTCGGCTGCCCTGCCCTGATGGGTAGGAAGCACAAAATTGAATCCCATAATATCTTTTATGGCATCCTTCATTCTGTAAAATGATGAAGCACCGGCATAGCTTTCATCACCCGTCATTATGGCAGACCATTGCTTGTCGCTCATTGCACCTGTGCCTGAATCGGTTAGTAAATCAATATATACTTTGTCGCTGCTGAGTTTAAATAAATTGTATTTTGCTTCTTTTATCCACTGCTCACGTTCCTGCCTGCTACTTCGTTTTATAACTTCTATTGTTTTTATTTTGTATGGTTCTGAATACGGTAAATGCATCATATTTAATCCTTTTAAAATGTTATTTGTTGATTTTTTTAATGATTAAGGAAAGATTAAAAATCAGGACATTTGATATTCCTGAACATCTGTTCTGTGTTTAAATGAATAAAAAGAAACATGTTCAATCAATATTAACAAAGGTCAAAAATACATATTTCTAAAAAATACAAAATTTTTTTTTCGATTGTCTTCATCTTGTCTTCGTATTATTGTTTGTAACAAGCGCTCCTATCCCTGATAAATTGTGTAGGTATTATTTGAAATTATTATCAAATTGTTTTCCTTTGTGTTAAAAATTAATAAAATGAAACAAGATGTACTGCCTGTAAATGAATGCAATGCAAATACACTGATGGTTGATTTTTTTCATCGTACGTTTATGCATTATGCCTTATGGTTTTCTGAAGCACGTCATCAGTTGGGTGATGAAAAAGCGTACAAACTGATTGAAAATGTATGGAAACAAAGTTTTTCGATGCAATTGGGCAGGTTGGGGAAAACTTTGGGATTCCAGATCGACAATCAAGTTCCTGCAAGTCTTAACACATTGTCAGACACTCAAAAAGAAGAATTGCTGCGTTCGATGGCTGTCAACTGGCTGGCCAATGATGGTTTGTGGTTTCAGGCGATAGAATTTGAATATGGCATGAATGAAGCAAAGCGTTGCAACGACAGCACCTGGGCACAATTCAGCCCTTTTGAAGCACGAGCAATTAAAAATATGTTGTCACTGGGTAACAATCCTGGCCTCGATGGGTTGAAAAAGGCACTCAGCTATCGGCTTTATGCCTTTATCAATGAACAGGAAATTGTGGATGAAAAAGAAAACAGCTTTGTGTTCAGAATGAAAAAATGTAGGGTACAGGAGGCACGCAAACGTAAGGAACTGGACGATTATCCATGTAAATCAGGAGGTTTGGTGGAATATACCAGCTTTGCCGAAACCATCGATCCACGAATAAAAACAAGCTGTATCGGCTGCCCTCCTGATAAACACCCTGAAGAATGGTATTGTGCATGGAGGTTTAGTATTTAA
>Ga0172371_10012586_pt1 | contig 11124 bp, 12 predicted proteins | sample Lak12m_FD_114543 | JGI IMG/M metagenome (GOLD analysis project Ga0172371, IMG submission 114543) | Freshwater microbial communities from Kabuno Bay, South-Kivu, Congo - kab_022012_12m | ecosystem: Environmental > Aquatic > Freshwater > Lake | place: Democratic Republic of the Congo: South-Kivu... | reverse complement strand
TAGGCGATCCTGTTTATCAGGGATCAGCACATCCAGTCCGTAATTATCGATCAACCGGTTCTTGTAGAAATCCTCCTCCATAGTGAAGCGTGTTCCAAGCAACCCAACAGTGGTAATTCCGGCGGTTTTCACCTTTTCTGCGGTGGCATCCGCGATATGAAGGAAGGGGATATGGGTGTTTTCAATGATGGCATCTGCCATTTTATGCATGGTGTTGGTGCAAAGAACCACAAAATCCACGCCAGCAGCTTCGAGATCCCTGGCGGCCTTCACCAGCATGGTGGTGGCTTCCTGCCAGCGTCCTTCATGCTGCAGGATTTCGATCTCAGCAAAATCCACGGAAACCATCACACTTTTTGCGGAGTGGATTCCACCAAGTTTTTTACGCACAAGCTGGTTGATGATGCGATAGTATTCGATTGAAGATTCCCAACTCATGCCACCGATCAAGCCAATGGTTTTCATGAGACCTCCACACGACTATTAATATTATTTGCCAAAGCCATATATTGAATATATAAGAAATTGTACTAAAACTTGAAAGGTGATCTTAGAATGCTCACATATTTCTTCAACTTTTTTTGAGATGGTGAAGGAAAGCCCCTATGTAAGATCCGGCGAATGAAAAAATAAATACGACTAACCCCCCGTAATTATATGTGAAAAACACAGCTGCCAACGGAATCCACAATCCTACGACCAACGCAACCAGCCAGGGCTGCTTTGGCAAAAAGAAACCCAGGATCATACTGCTGAGCACCAACAACCCGGCTGTGATACCGGTGTCATCCCAACCCGGTTGGCTGTCGATGAAGGCGATTGCCAACCCTGTAGTTACGGCCAGGAGGATGATGGGTATTCGTTTCATGGCAAGTTATCCGGCGGGTTGAACCAGGTTGACCAGGTTACCACAGGTGTCCTCGAAGATTGCGTTGGAAATCACTCCATTACTCACTGGCGACCCGCGAAAGCGAACACCCAGATCGCATAGCCTGTGATAATCCTTTTCGATATCGGTTGTGATGAGGGCGAGTGCGGGAATTCCGGCTTCAAAACGCGCCTTTTGATAATCCACCGATGGGGGAAAGTTCATGGATTCCAGGACCAATTCAACCCCTGCTATGCCATCCGGTGAGGTGACCGTCAACCAGCGGTACGTTCCCATGGGAATGTCTGCCATTTTGGTAAATCCAAGGATTTTTGTGTAAAAAGCCAGTGCAGTTTCCTGATCCTGTACCATCACACTCATAAACTTGATTTGCATGGTTATGCCTCAATCAATATAAATACAAGCAAATTAAAGAGAATCCCCTCAAAGTTCACTTACCTTGAGGGGATGAGGGTTACTTCTTTTCGGGGTACTTGTAAAGCGCCGCCAGGGCGACGAGGGCTCCCATCGAGAGAATTCCGGGTGCAAGCAGGGGATTTTTACCGCCAATGGCATTCTTGATGATATCGCCAAAAGTGGCGCTTTGGCCTCTTTCAAGGAATTCAAGGTTACCGCCAACATGGACGATCATGCCAAATATACCGCCAACGAAAACCGCCAGGAGCCCAATGCTGACAACCCGGGCCATTTAGGAGGAAGGTTTAATGATCATCATTAATGCCAGAATAATCCCCAATGGCAGGAGAATGAAAGGAACAACCTGTTCATCCTCGCGCAGATGATTGAGGAAGGAAACCTCAACCAACGCGCCGGCAAAAATGAAAATGCTAAACCAAAGAAGAAAAACACGCAGCCTTTTTAAAATTATTTCAGATTCCATTTATACCTCTTCTTAACTAGTTATCAATTATAGAGAGATTATATATCCATTTAGTCCATAAAATATTCTTAATCGCCTCAGAAAGTCTTACTCAGAAGCTACTCAGACAAAGAGGAAAAATAAGATTTCATCGGTTCAAAATATGAATCGATCCACCCCTGTTTGTATTGCATTCCATTTGCTGGGAGTTTTGAGTGATGGATGGTGATACGAGTTCCTGAGGGTTCAGGTCCAAAAAGGATTTCCAGGATTGAAGACTCTTCGTTTTCGTCAAATTCACTGGTGCGCCAGGATTGCAGGATTCGCCGGGGAGGTTCCAACTCAAGGTTTTTCCCTTGTATATACCCATCCCAGGCTTCAAAGGATTCTCCGACCTTGGCGGAGACATGTGCATAAGCACCTGTCATAAGTTCATGCTCTTTAGAATCCAACCAGGCTTTGTACACTTTTTCCGGACTGGCGGGAATCACATCAGTGACTTCGAATTGGATATGCATATTTCTCCTACTCTAATCGGTTAAGCAGTATCACGCTTCTTTCTGGCATCCGGGGCAGAAGTAAATACTTCCACCAAGATAAGGTTGCTTGAGTATTAAATTGCCGCAAACCGGGCAGGGTTTTCCAACAGTGTTCCTGCTCAACCGGGTAATATATCCACCCGGTTTGCCAAAAAGATCAAGTTCAGTATCACGACCACCCAGATCGACCATGTCTTTCAACGTGTTACGGATCGATCGATAGAGGGTTGTTCGGTCCTCTGATGTGAGTGTGAAAACTTTTCTTTTCGGATGGCACCTGGCATTGTAGAGAATATCTTGAAGGACGCCATTGCCAAGACCCGGGATACACTGCTCAGTTGCCAGGAAGGCTTTGAGGGAGTATTTCCCTTTTTCTTTAACAAACAGGGTATCGAAGTATTCACTGGTGATGCCATCATTCAGCGGAGATGGTTTTTGACAGGCTGCCAGATAATATTGGTTGTCGTGGGTACCATTCCTATAACACCATAATCCCCCATACATGGCAACAGTGGCGCTCAAGTAACTGCCATCTAAAAATTCGATAAGCAACTGATGCTTCGCTGGTATCTCAGACTTATCCTTGTGGTAACGAAGGTTGATTCCATCGGTGAAAAGCAACGTCACGTCCTCAACGGAGATCTCGACCATGCCGCCGCGGCAGACCGCACTGCCGAACTTTTTTCCCATTAATAAAGCCGGGTACGCCGCGGGATCGCCAGAGTACCAGGCAAATTTGTGAGGGTTTTGGGCAGCGGTGACACCTGCGATTTGTTTTCCGGTAAATTGCTGATTAACCTGGTTTGAAATCACTTTTGCTTCAGGTATCTCGATCATAAGTTACTCCTGTAGATTCAAAGAGAATCCCCGGTTTTGCCAAAATATTTCTCAAACAACCGACGGGAGAGCTCAGCACCAGTCTCTGAAAAAGTGAACGTTGGTCCTTTTTCATGCGGGTCGCTGATATAACCCTTTTGGAAGAGCCTGTCCATTGACTTCCAGTCAAAGGCTTTCCAGGCGCGGGTTCCGAACCGGTCTGTGGAACTGGTGAGGAAAAGCAGCGCTAAAATGGCCTCGTCAACTTTTTCTGTATCGTATTCCATGAACACCTTCTTTCACTTACTCAGGAAACCAGGGTTCTGATCTTTTCAGCGGTTTGACGCGCGCGTGTGGCTGCAATACCGGTATAACAATCCACATCGAACAACGGGATTAATTCATCGACCGTGATCCATTTGGTCACCCGCGGATCTTGCCTGACCAACGCTGGGAGGGGGTTCGCTTCGCCGGATTGGAGTTTCTGCCAGGCTTTCATGCTCAGTTGGCGCAAGGTTTCATGGGCTTCCTGTCGGTCAGCACCTTTTTTTGACATCGCCATCAGGATGCGTTCCACGGCTGAGAAGGGGGCAAATTTCTTCAGGTTGGCTTGTATGGCAACCGGGTTGACTTTCAGACCTTCGAGAATACTAGAAAAAGTCATCAACATTTCATCGATTGCTAAAAAGGACTCAGGGAATAACGTACGGCGATTGGCGCTGTCATCCAGGGTGCGCTCCAGCAGTGAATTTGCATAATTGCCCCAGGCTGTGAGGGGTGCGGTGCTGAGAGCCCGTGCCAATGAATCGATCTTCTCCGCTTCAATCGGGTTGCGTTTGAACGGCATGGCAGAGGACCCCACCTGCCCCTCGCTAAAGGGTTCAGCCAGCTCACCAATCACTTCAGATTGCAGCAGGCGCAGGTCGAAAGCGAATTTGTGAATCGTCGCGGCCAGGCCTGCCAGCGCGCTGATGACCTCATAATCCTGTTTTCTGGTGTAGGTTTGCGATGAAATCTCAAAAAAGGGCAGGTCAAGTTCAAGGCTGATAAATGATTCAAATCGGGAGTATCCTTCCATCCCATAAAGCATCACATAGGAAGCCGCATTGCCAACTGCGCCTTTGAAGCCCTTGCCCTTAATATCCTTATAAATAGTGGATAAGTTCTCCAGATCTTTCATCAGGTCTTGCGCGTAACCTGACAGGCGATACCCAAGTGTGGTGGGTTCGGCTGGTTGAAGGTGTGTGAATGCCATCACCGGCAGATCTGCATAAAGGTCGACCTTGGAGGCAAGGATTTTTAGCATAGCAGTAAGTTTTTGGATAACCAAATGTAGAGACTGCTTTAATTGGAGTACCTCGGTGTTATCCTTGATATCCATGGAGGTTGCGCCTAAATGGAGAATGGCGCAGCCCACGGGGCATTGATCTGCGAATACCTTGAGTTCCGCCATCAGATCGTGATGGTTGACCTTTTCAATTTCGAGGGCGCGGGCGACATCCACTGCGTGCAAATGTTTTTCAAGATCATGCACCTGTTCAGGGGTCACCAGGTTCAATTCTGCCTGGGCTTTTGCCATGATGACCCATAATCTGCGCCAGATCAGCCGTTTATTTTTCTCGCCCCAAACCTGGCGCATCTGCGGGGAACCGTAACGCCAGCTGAATGGGCTTTGATAACTTTCATAATCAACCATGGGTTAACTCCTGCTTATGCTTGCAGACCTTTCGGGACCAACCGAGATATTTAAAACCGGGATGCCGGTTTGATCCTCGATAAACCTCACATAACGGCGGGCATTTTCCGGCAGTTCGTTCCAATGTTGGCAGTCTGTAAGGTTGTCTTGCCAGCCGGGAAGTGATTCGTAAACAGGTGTACATTGTGCCAACAGTTTAGCCTCACCCGAGAAATCAAGCGAATGCAGGAGCTTGCCGTTACGCTTGTACGCGACGCAAACAGGGACAGCCTCCAAGCCGGAAAGGATATCCAGTTTGGTGATGAAGAGTTCGCCGATGGCGTTGATCTCACGGGCATAATTGAGCAGAACAAGGTCAAGCCAACCTACCCGGCGCGGTCTGCCGGTGGTGGTTCCGAATTCATCCCATGGATTGCTGCCGGTGCCGCGCAGGAAGTTTGCCATTTCCCCCTCCAGTTCAGTCGGGAAGGGGCCAGCCCCCACGCGAGTTTGGAACGCCTTGGTGACCCCCACCACTTTGCTGACAGGTTGGATGCCAATCCCCAGGCCGGAAAACACACCGGCGGAGGTGGTGCATGAACTGGTCACAAATGGGTACGATCCCTGTTCAAGATCGAGCAGCGTTCCCTGTGCCCCTTCAGCCAGGACGGTTTTTCCATCATCCAGTGCCTTTTGGATCAGGGGTCCAACCCGGTGGATGAAAGGTTTGATCTGGTCTGTAATACGCAGATACTCTTCAATTTGCTGCTCAACATCGAAACCGGGAACATGATGCCAATCGGTCAGCAGGTGATTTGCTTCAGTGAAATGAGCGCGTAAACGGGTTGTAAATGCGTCGGCTTCAAGGATCTCACCGGCACGCAATCCACGGCGCGAGACTTTATCCACATAGGCTGGGCCAATTCCACGACCGGTGGTGCCGATTTGCGATTTTCCCAGGCTGGCTTCCTGCGCGCGGTCCAGCAGGCGATGGGCAAGGGTGATCAATTGAACAGCATCAGAGATCCACAGCCGTTCCGGAGTGATGGAAATGCCTGCTTCTTTCAGCATGGTCATCTCTTCCACAAGGGTCTGCGGATTGAGAACCATGCCATTGCCAAGCACGCCAATCACTTTGGGATGAATGATGCCGGAAGGAACCAGGTGCAGTTTGTAGATCTTCTCACCAACCGTCACCGTGTGACCGGCATTGTCACCGCCGTTATAACGGGCGACGAGCCCTGAATTTTCAGAAAGAAGGTCAACCACCCGTCCTTTGCCTTCATCTCCCCATTGAGCTCCGATCACGATGTTGATTGGCATATTCATTTCCTTTGGTAACGAAGAATTCATGAACGTTCTAGGGTTGTTGAACGATAGATGTCTAAATTATTATATAGTCACCCTGGCAAAAAAGAGGCTTTTTTATTGGCGGTGAAGGAAAATTATTTCTATTTTCCGGATTTGCGCCAGAAGTAGATACACCCGGCAATACCAGCCAGTGTCAGAACAAATCCGACCCAAACATCCCACGGGCGATATCTGAATGAATAGGAATGCGTACCTGCTGTGGTTTTTACGTTGAGCCACTCACCAGGCACTAACGAGACCTTCTCTCCATCCTGCCATGATTTCCAACCACTCCAGAAGTGTTCCTCCACTGTTAATGTGCCTGACGGTGCCTCGGGGCAGGTTACAACGACTTTGCCACCGATTCCCGTGGCGGAGCAGGGGATCACCCTTCCAGTTTCATCGGTAACATAGGCATAGTTGTTTTCCGGGTGGCGCACGATATTGATCGAGTCAATGGTGGTCAACAGGTTGGGATCAGCAGGATCAACCGGGTCGCGTGTGGCTTCCAGGTACGCCCCCGGCAACTGGCGACCCTTCCACTCCTGGGGGGAAAAGGAGTTGTTGATTTTCAGACCGTTGTTAAGAGCCGCAATATCCCAGTAATGCTCACCATACGGAACACTGATCCATTGGGTGGATTCAGTTTTGAGGGTATCCGAGATTTGCCAGATCGAAGGCGAATTTGGAATGAGAATGAGCCAATTCTGACCAAACTGATAAGCTGAGAGTAGCCCAAAAGCCAGGCAGATGACCAGAACCAGCCATAAAATATTCCTGAAAATTATCGTCCTTGTTCTGTGCTTTAACTCTTCATAAACCACAGTCGGGTGAAGAACCTCAAGACTGAGCAAGCCGTGGAGCCCAAGGGCTGATAGGCAAAGGATAAGAGGATTTGCCAGCCCGGCAAAAAAAGAAGTGAAACGAATCAACCCGAGACTGGGAATGAGTTTGACCAGCCACTTGAAGGGCAAGGCACTGGCAGCCAAGTAGAGCAAACCGATGGAAACCAGGATGAAGATAAGCACATGATTCATCTTGCGAGGGATGAACTTGATGCCCATTATTGCCAGGAGAACAGGGATCCATCCCAGGTAAATAATATAAAGATTGGGGAAGGGAACCGGTTTTAATACATTGTTGAAGTAATAGGCCACGTCACTAATAACCAGGCTTAATGGGATATTTGCGAGGGATTGCGCTGTGCCAAAGGCGGGGTCATCCGGCTTGGTCATATTTGGGTAAAAGTGCAGCAGCGGAACCAGGAAGGTACCGGAGAGGAGGATTGCCAGTCCACCAGCAAGCAGGAACTCCTTCCAAACAGGCTTAAGGTGCCATTCGTGGTTGAAGAGGAAGAAAACAATGGCTGGAACGATGCTGACTAAAAATGCGATCTGCATGTACCCCTGGCCGGAGACGATTGCCAGGGCAAGGACAATGCCAAGCAGCACAGCTGAACGACGTTTGCCAGTCAGACCAAGATTGACCACCCCGGCGACCGCCAGGCTGCAAAATGCCGTGGAGAGAACAATGCTGACCAGACCAAGCTCCATCCGGCCGGCAAGGTGACCCCCAACCACAGCCATACCTGCGCTCCAAAGACGCGCGACCCATCCAACCTCAAGGCGTTTGACCATCCACCACTGAGCCAGCCCAGCCGTGAACAGGCTTGCCAGTAGGATTAATTTTGATCCATTGACCACACCGGCGATCAAGGTGAATAAAATCACGACTGGGTTGAGAAGACCGCCCTGAAGCTCGGCAAAAGCTGGTACACCGCCGTTGGCCGTACCATTCCAGAAAACACAAGTGCCGCATTTAATTAACGACTCCCAGATGTAATGAGATCGGACTGACAGTCCAAATTCAAACCCAAAGGGCCACAGGGTTGGATCAAAATTAAGGTAGGCTCTCCCCACCCACAATACCCAAAGCAGAATGACAAGGATCTCGAGCCAACCCCAGGAAGGGGTTTGTTGATTTACTTCATTTCTACTTGCAACTAGTTTTTCTTTAACATGGGGCATTAAATAATTATACTTATCTGTTTTTAATTAATACCATCAAAGTTTTCACACACCTTTTTATGAATCTGCTCATTTTCTCCAAATTTAATTCCAAGGAACGGAAATCCTTTGCATAGTAGCGTCTACTGTTAGTGAATAGATCTGCCTACTTGATTATCTTGTTAAGTTTAGTAATTTCTGATTGGAGATATCTTACTTCATCAGTCATTTGTTGCATTTCAATTTTCATTGTTTCAATTCGATTATTAATGGTGACGATAATATTTCCGTCTTGGGATGTGTCGTGTTTCTCAAAAGCTTTATCCATTAACTGGTCAACGGTGACTTTAGATATTACCTCAGCAGGACTATTCATCAACCAGTTTTGAACATCAAACCCCTTTTTAAAAATGAATTTAAGCATATTTTTCTTTTTTAACCTGGTTAATTTATCGATGGCATCTTTGTTTGACCGCCACCGATTTTTCAGATTAATGATTTCATTTTCCATTTGACTGCGAATGCTGATGAGTTCGGCCTTTCTTTCGGGGGGGATTTTCCCGGATCGGGCAGGATTTGGTGGGACAGGCGAATTTACAGGAGGGAGTATCTGGGGCAAAGGGAAAGACGGCACGGATGAAGGAATACCGGCAGGTGAAGGCGTAACAGGTTGATTTATTAAAGGGGAAGTCGTATGGACTTTTGCTGGGGTCTTTCCCTGGATAAGGATTCCCAAACCTGCGCCAGCGGCACCTAAAACACTCAGGATAGCTGTAAGATAAGTTGCAATCCGAAGTTGAGTAATTGGTTTAGATTCGCCAGGATGGTTTTCTGTGGTCGTTGCTGGCGCAGCTTCAGTAAATGCAGGAATTGTAATAGGTAGCTGAGGATGCTGAATGATCCAGGCAGGTCCATTGCAATTCCACAGTTAATGGCTTTCCGTCCCAAACAATCGATGTTCCCTCTTTGCCGTTAAAAAACCAACGGTCCTGGATAATTGAGACCTCTCTACCATTTGTATCTGTATATGTTGACCCCGGCGAGATCGTATTTCCTGGTTTTTGCGGGGTCAACCCATAAACTTTGGGAGTGCACCCTAATACGGATTCACCCGAATTTCCAGATACACTTTGGGGTGGATTCTCCATTGACATAAAAGCTTCGGGATTCTGGATGGTGAACATTTCATGCCAGCTTGTGTCGTCCTGCCCAAATACGGTGTAATGTTCCAAACAATCAATCGTTTTTCCGTCAATGACCTGGCAGGAGGTGATTTCATAATATCCCATCAAATCATTCGGTATCGGAAAAGCAATGGTGCCATTTGGGCCACCAGAGAAAGTTCCAACCAATTCGCGGTAATCTGTCGGCGTGCATTCATCTTTTAATACATCTGGCTGGACATAATTTTGGTCACCAAAAATCGCTTGTGCATAATCTGGACCACCCGCGGCCCCAACCGCATAGATTTTTATATAACGCCGTATATGGGTGGACGAAAGCCCGCATAACATGGAATCATCTATGGCTGTTACCAGTTGAGGTTCAGGGGTTCCTTGGGCTTGCACGGAGGTGCTGGTATAAAAAACAGAGGTAAAAAGGATGATTAAAACCAGCAAGAAAACTCCTGGGTTTCCAAAAAACGGTTGGTCAAAATGAGATTTCATGAGCACTCCTCCGGGAGAAAACGATGAAGCGAATGAATCCCTTAAAACCCCAGCATGTGTAGAAAATCATGACAAAGTAATTATGCCATGTTTTCCTGCTAACCTTCCGAGTTCATGATTAAAAAATCTTGAAAAAGTTGTAGTTAAATACCGCTGATTAAATGCAAAAGACGATCTTGAATCGCTATTAAGATGCTTGAGTTTTAAAAACCCGCTTATCCGGGAAATGAAGAGTGGAGGAGAAGATTGAGGAGTTCAGCAGTTGATCCCATTATTTATCATCGAGGGTGTTTAAAAACCGCCAAAGTACATGAAATTTCTACTCATACAGCAGAAAAATGAAGAAAACAAGGCAAATGTAGTTTGAAGTGACGCCAAAAAGATTGCAAAGCGGATCATAACATCCGATTTTTGTCTAACATCGACACCTCTCCCCGGGTTATTCAGTGGCATAAGCCCTTTCTTTGAAATTTACGCCGGTTAAAAACTTCACCATCCGCTTGAGGTTCAAAACAATAGCCATGAGAAAAGATTGAACAGCATAACGGGCCTTTCCAAGATAACGACAACGGCCAAACCCGTGTCCCTGTTTGGCTTCACCAAATTTGCGTTCGATTTTATATCGTTCTTTCAGACCTTTTTTGTATTGCGAAGTCTCGATCATTTCCAGCCAGACCCGTTTATGAGAATCCATTTTTTCTATGCGGGTCTTCTTCAGATGTAAAGCAGAATGAAGTTTTTGGGATACTAAATGATAGTGGTTGTTGCTGTCATCGTATGCTCTGTCCGCAGCATAGGTATCCACTGGTAAACCCTGTGCTAAGTCATGGTCTACCAGAGAACAGAAATGATGCCCATCGAAAGCTTCACCAGAGGTTGGTTCCAAACTGGTGATCAAGCCGCTCTCTGCATTCATACTTACATGGGCCTTATAGCCGAAGAAGTAATCTGTTTGGGTGATTTCTTCTCCTTTTTCGTTCTTGACGTGATGTTTGTGCTTGACTCCCCACTGTGCATCTGGATCATGGGGACCGTTACCTTTGTTTTTTCGGTTTTTGTCTTTGTCCGTATTCACATCTGCAATGGTGTGAACGCTATCTACAATTTGTATACTGCCAAACTTTATTCCTCGTATGATCGCTTCTTGTATGATCTGTGCCAGCATCTCTTCAAATACTTTTACTTTCCCGTTCTTCAATAGCCTTTCCCGAAAAGTGGTCAACGTGGAGTGATCTGGTGCTTTCCCATCCACTGCCAAGCCTACAAAATATTTCCCGGGTAGATTCTCGTTCACAAACACTTCAACTTGTCTCTCAGATAATT
>Ga0172371_10012584_pt1 | contig 11126 bp, 9 predicted proteins | sample Lak12m_FD_114543 | JGI IMG/M metagenome (GOLD analysis project Ga0172371, IMG submission 114543) | Freshwater microbial communities from Kabuno Bay, South-Kivu, Congo - kab_022012_12m | ecosystem: Environmental > Aquatic > Freshwater > Lake | place: Democratic Republic of the Congo: South-Kivu... | reverse complement strand
ATGATTTTGGAAACTCCCTGGGAGCAATTCAGGGATTCACTGATCGGGCAGGATTCCCAATGGAAAGAGTTTTTGGATGCCCTGACCCTGAGGATTATCCGGATCGGACCGGATACGTCCGCCCAATTCCAGGCTAATCTGGAACAATACCTGGAAGATCCGGGTATCCGTCAAATATCATCGAGGCTGAATATTGCTGATCAGGAAATCGGAAAAAGCCTTCAAACCCTTGAGTCAGGTTTTGACCGGATGGTGGAATTACTGCCCGATTGGAAGAAGCCAAGGGTTGCGACTTTTATCGGGGGATTTGATCAGTCGTTCGTAACCATGGACGGGATTCTTGCCATCGGGCTGGAAAATTACCTGGCGGATACCTGCAGTTTGTATGATCAGATCGGAATTCCGCAATACATTCAGGAGCAGATGAATCCGGAGAACATCCCGGGTGACGGACTGAGAGCCTGGATCTGGTCGGAATTGCCGCCTCTTCGGGCAGGGGCCGGGTTCCTTGATCAGATGGTTTTGCAGGGCAAAGTGTATTACATTTCGGGGAAGTCGTTGCCGCACCTGAAGGAAGAGAACCTGTTCCGCTACACTGAAAACCAGCTCGAATGGTGCAAAGAGAACGAAAAGGCTATGTGGAGGTTCCTGGCGGAAAATGACATTCTCTTCTCAACCGACCGGTTCCAGGTCAGGCGGTTTTTTGATGAGGCCCCCTTTACGAGGGATTTCGGGAACGGATCACCCGGGAGGACTGGTGCCTGGATCGGATACCAGCTTGTTTCGAGGTATATGAAAACCACCGGAAGTTCCATCGGAGAGCTGATCAGGGAAGATGCACGGAAAATTCTGTCGTTATCCAATTATCATCCCTAACCTAATTTTTAGCAACTTTGCAGTTACAAACACTGAAAAGAAGCGCCATGATCAAGAAACACTCAGTTTACAAATGTGCCATTTGCGGCAATATGACCGAAGTTCTGCACGTTGGGGGTGGTACACTCTCGTGCTGCGGTCAGCCTATGAATCTGATGGAGGAGTCGAACGCAGATTCGACCACTGAAAAGCATGTTCCATTTATTGCGAAAACCGAAACCGGATACCTGGTAAAGGTTGGGGAAATGCAGGACCACCCTATGATGGAGGCCCATTATATATTATGGATCGAACTTCATACTGATCAGGGAACATACCGGAAATTCCTGAAGCCCGGCGACAAGCCCCAGGCTGAATTCACAACCGCAAAGGGTGAAACAGCCCTGGGAGCCAGGGAATATTGCAATCTCCATGGTTTGTGGAAAAGCTAGTTATTGAAAATATTAACATAAAACCTCCAGGACATGATCACGGAAAAAATGCAGAAAGCCATTGAGGAGCAGATCAATGCAGAGCTTTGGTCGGCTTATTTGTACCTGTCAATGTCGGCCTATTTTGAGAGGCAGAATCTTCAGGGATTCGCCAACTGGATGAAAATTCAGTGGCAGGAAGAGATTACGCACGCCATCAAATTTTTTGATTACGTGCATGAACGCGGTGGACAGATTTTTCTCAAACCTATTGCCGGAGTGCAGACAGAATGGAAGAATCCGGCTGATATTTTTACCGAAACCCTGAAACATGAGCAGCACGTAACTGCCCTGATCAACAACCTGGTCAATATTGCCATCGAAGAGAAGGATCATGCCACGAACAACATGCTTCAGTGGTATGTGGCAGAACAGGTTGAAGAGGAGGCCAATGCCGAGCAGATCCTGGTGCAGCTGAAACTGATCGGCGACAACGGATACGGGTTGTTGATGCTCGACAGGGAACTGGCTACCAGAGTGTTTGTTGATTCAACCAAACCAACAGCCTAAATCCGTATGGATAAAAAACACAAAGGCCGGTCATGCGGATACGTTTATGCCCCGGCTGCCGGTGACATGATCTCCGGGATCCCTCCGGGGGTTGCATTTGAGGATCTGCCGGATAACTGGATATGTCCCCTGTGCGGAGTCAGGAAAGAAGAGTTTATAGAAATTTCAGATTGATTTATGAAAGCTGTCAAAGTTGCTGAAGGTATTTACTGGGTTGGAGCTATTGATTGGAATTTGAGGAATTTTCACGGATACCTTACTCAGAGGGGATCCACCTACAATGCCTATCTTATTGTCGATGAGAAGATTACACTGATTGACACCGTTAAATATTATCTCACTTCGGAGATGATGGAAAGGATCAGCAGTGTGATTGACCCCGCCAGGATTGATTATGTTATTTCCAACCATGTGGAGATGGATCATTCCGGAGCACTGCCGGAAGTAATGAAAATTGCAAAGAATGCCACGCTCTTTGCCTCTCCCAAAGGGGAGACCGGGCTTCGGGAACACTACCAGCAGCCCTGGAATTTCAAGGCTATGGAGAGCGGAACGGTACTCAACCTCGGGAAGAGGAACCTGCATTTTATACTGACGCCCATGGTGCATTGGCCAGATAATATGGTTGCCTACATGCCGGAGGAGAAGATCCTTTTCTCCAATGATGCATTTGGTCAGCACCTGGCATCCAGCGAACGGTTTGACGATGAATACCCCCTTGATATTTCCATGCTGGAAGCAAGGAAGTACTTTGCGAACATTGTGCTTCCGTACTCCAAACAGGTTCAGAAGGTTCTCGTCGGCATGCAGGATCTTGACATAAAGATTATCGCCAATAGCCACGGTATCATATGGAGAAGCCATGTTGATCAGATCCTCAAGGGGTATCAGAGTTGGGCAAGCAATGAGACCCGGAAGAAGGCGCTGGTGATTTACGATTCCATGTGGGGTTCCACTGAAAGCATGGCGCTGGCTATTCAGGATGCATTTGAAAACAAAGGGTTTACAACCTCACTTATGAGTTTGCAGCATCACCATATATCCGATATCATGACGGAGGTTATTGATGCTGAATACATTTGCGTGGGCTCGCCCACTCTCAACGGACGGATGCTGCCGACCATGTCGGCTTTCCTTACCTACCTGACAGGTCTTGCCCCCAAGAACAGGAAAGCGATCGTATTCGGTTCCTATGGCTGGGGGCCCAAACAGATCGAGGATATGTCGGGAATACTGACCGATGCCGGCTTTGAGGTGATTAAAACCGAAAAACACAAGTATGTACCGGCTGCTGAAGACCTTGCCGGTTTAAAGGAGAGGATCAGCTCGCTGATCTGATCAGGATCTGAGGAGGCTGGCCGCCAGAAAAGCCATCAGCCCCGTGCCGTATCTGAGGGATGACTCATCGATGTCGAACTGAGGATGATGCACGGGGTTGTTTTTGTTTTCGCCGCCGGTACCCATCCTGAAAAACAGGGCAGGAAACCGCTGGGCATAGCGGGCAAAATCTTCGCCCGTCATTCGGAGCGGGAGATCGTGGATATGTTCGGCACCCAGAAATCCTGCGGCCAGGGTTCTGACTTTGGCGTTCAATTCCGAATCATTGCTCAGTGACGGATATCCCTCAACGATAGTGCATTCCGCCGATCCGCCCATGCTGGAGGCAATTCCTTCCGCTGTCCTGACAATTTCCTCCTTTGCCCGTTGTCTCCAGGTTTCGTCCATGGATCTGAAGGTACCGGCCAGCGATACCTCGGAAGGAATTACATTGGTGGATCCCTGGGCAATGAACTTTCCGAAGGAGAGGACTGACGGTATTTCGGCCGGAATCTTCCGGCTTACCACCTGCTGAAGGCCGATGACAATATGGGACCCGATCAGGACAGGGTCCACCAGCCGGTGAGGCAATGCCCCATGTCCGCCAGTACCCTTAACGGTTATGTAGATCTCATCTGTGGAGGCCATATAGGAACCTGCGCGAAAGCCGAAGTTTCCGGCAGGCAGTTCCGGATAGACATGCTGAGCCAGGATCATATCGGGCCTGGGATCATCCAGAATTCCTGATTCAAGGACTTTCAGCGCCCCACCGGGAAGAAGCTCCTCTCCGGGCTGAAAGAGAAATCTGACCATTCCCGGAAACTCATCCCTGATCTGGTTCAGAATATTTACGGCACCCAGGAGGGCGGCGGTATGTGCATCATGACCGCAGGCGTGCATGACTCCGGGATTGGCGGAAGCATAATCACAGGCATTCTGTTCCTGAATGGGCAGTGCATCGATGTCGGCACGGAGAACGATATACCTGCCGGTTCCGCTCCCATGGATCAGACCTGTAACACCGGTTCCGGCAACCCTTTCATGCTGAATGCCCCATGTATCAAGGGTTCTTTCAATAAAAGAGGCGGTTCTCTCCTCCTGGAAGGAGAGCTCAGGATCGGCATGAATTTTCCTCCGGATATGTATGATATCATTTTCTGCGGAGGCGGCCAGCTGGCGGATTTTTTCAGATAACATCCCGGTAAATTAAAAATCCAGACTGAGCGAAAGGTAGAAAATTCTGGGGAGAACCGTATGATTTTCAATCCCCCAGGCCCAGTCGAGGCGGACGAAATATCCCAGGAGCCGGCTTCTTACCCCGAATCCGTATCCAGCCACAAAAGGTTCGTTCCCTTTATCGATCACAATGACCAGTGGGCCATTCTTAATCACGTTTCTGTTGAGGTGGTTTCTTTTGTCCCAGGGGGTCGGACCACTCCAGGCGGTTCCGTAATCGAAGAATCCGATGAGCTGAAAATTATTGAGAAAATCGGAATTGATGGGCTTATTGGCGAAATACCGGAATACCGGCCATCGGATCTCGGAGTTGAAAACGATAAAGCTGTTGCCGTTTCTGATATTCTGTGAGAACCCTCTCATATTCGTTGCAAGTGTCTGATATACAAAATATTGAATGGAATCAACAGGCATACTTGAATCAAAGGTGGGGACTGTACGCGAGAGGTTGGTCCAATTATCAACGCCCCCCATGTAGTAGATCAGTCTGGCGCTGCCAAATGAGGTACTGGCTGCAATCCGGTTTGCCCAGATCAGGGTCCGGTGGATCGGCTGATAATGCCTTACGTCGGCACCCACGATAAATACATCCGAAAAATTCCCATTCACCTGCTGAAAATATTCACCGAACACCTTGGAGCGCAGGCCCTCATAAAGATTCAGGCTGATCATCCTGGTGTTATCAAAAATATATTCAAGCTTGGTGCCTGCCCAATATTTTGTGATTCCCTTTTTCGAGAGATTCAGCTGATCAGTTGAAAGGAACTGGTAGTCATCGATCCTCACGTTCAATGATCCGCGAACAGCGCTTACCTGGCTGAACGGGTATTTGAGCAGGTAGAACACCTCCTGGGTTGATGCCTTAACCAGTGCGGAATAGTCCTGGGTGTTGGTCTGGTAAACCTGCCGGTGGAAGATAATCTCTTTGTCGAGCCGCTTTTTCAGGTTCTCAAAGCTCAGGAGGTACTCGTTGGAATTAAGATCCGTGCCGAACCTCACGCCGGCCACCAGTTTGTAATCTTCAAAAAGATCCTGGGTACCTACCTTGAAGAGCATGTTGAAACCGGGATTGTAGTAAACGGCACCCCCGGTATAGGCCTGATAGGATGAGTTAAGGAAGGTAAAGTCAACCTGGGATGCCAGGTAATTTATGTAGAATCTAGGTTGATAAATTCTTAATGGGGGAAGCTCAAACTCCCGTCCCGTGAGAGGGTCTTTAGTCCCTGAGGTTGGCCGGGCCCGACGGGCGGCCTGGAATCCACCCAGCTTTTCAGCCTCGAAAAAGTAATTATTGATATTGATCTCCCGCAACAGGGGTCTCAGTGAATCGGGACCCAGAACCGATATCCGGCGTGGAATTTCAGAGACTTCGTCACGGGTTGCCGGTAAAAGGTTTTTAAGACTGTCATTCCGGACCAGATCGCGTGTAAGCTTAAGGCGGAATTCGGTCGGATCCAGTGAATGGGAAGCCACAGATTTATCAAACACGTTGTCTTTAAACAGCTTAAACTTGCCATTGAGGTACATCAATTCGGTAAATCCTCCGGTATTTTCTGAAAAGGATTGGTCGAGGATGTTCCTGGAATAGTTGGTCAATGGTGAAGTCCGTGTGAAATAGGAGTAATGGATCAGTGTGTCAATTGCCACGATAGTACTGTCATAGCTGGCCCGGAACCGGTTGATGATCCCATTGTCATCGCCGAGGTAGTAATAGTTTTTATCGGACAGTTTATCAGGCTGAAACCGACTTACATAATCCTGATCCTCAAGCTTCAGCAGGCGATCGGATTTGTTTCGGTAATCATACAGGTAAATGCTTTTTACCGGTGCCAGTCGGTCATTTTCCTTTTGAGCCTCGAGGGAGGTTTCTGTCCGGTTGCTCGTGAATAGAATAGTACCGGAATTATTGATAAAACGGGGGCTGAAATCATCGGCCTGATCATTGGTGATCCGTTCGCTGGTGTTGGCCATCAGATTATAGACAAAAATATCAGTATGTCCGTCCATAACGGCGGAGAGTACCAGGTTCAGCCCGTCATCCGAATAATTAAAGCCGAGAACCTTGTCAAAGTCCTTAAGCTCCCGGTGCTCCCACTTTTTGGTATCCATTGGCAGGATGCTCATCCGGATCTTCCCCTTGTATTCCATAATCATAGCCAGTAACTGGCCCGACGGGTGCCAGGCCAGTACGGGGAACGTATAATCCTCAATTTGTCCGAGCTTTGCGCCTGTCATGTAGATCAGTTTCGATTTACCGGTCTGATCATCATACAGGTAGACCCCGATTTTCCCCTCGTTGTTTGAGGTATAGGCGATATACCGGTCATCCGGACTGATCCGTGCGCGCAAGTAGCTGATCCCTTTGCGGCTTTTCAATTTGATTTGCCTTCCATCAGGGGTGTTTCCGTTATGGCTGGGATCCTCATACCTGGTTTTATAAAAATGGAGCCATTCATAACTCAGGGCATTCAGGGAGGTTCCCAGCACGTTCAGGAAACCTGATGAAGCATTTTTATTGATCCGGGTAAAATAGACGATGGTTGGAATCACCGACTTTCCGAAGGATTCGGATATGAAGTACCAGATCGAATGGCCCGCGTCGATGGCATCCTGGCCCACCAGGCGGTTGAACTTATCGAACCTGCCTGAAAGGATTCCATCCTTTACCCGGCTCTCGGTTTCAACATCCCAGCCTTTGGAGATAAAGGCCAGCAAACCCTGGTAATACCAATCAGGAATGTTGAGGAGGGTGGAGCTGGCAAGGCGGTCGCGGACGCTGCCGCCGTACATCATTTCCTGAAGTATCACCTCGGCTATGGCAGCCAGAATCTGTTGGCGGAATTTTTCATGATCGCCCTCAAAATAGAGGAAGACCTTGTTGTCCAGTATCTTGGTGACTCCGCCGATATTGGTCTCATCCCGGCCGGAGATCAGGCCTATATTGCTTTGACGGTAATCGTTCAGGCGGTTGTAAACAATAAATATGATACGTTTGTCCAACGTATATTCAAAGAAGTTCTCCAACCGGTTGATTTCGCTGAATGCGTAACGACTGACGAATTCTGCCAGTTCCCTGCCGCCGGGGTAGAAATATACGTCAAAGCGGTCGTTCCGGTAGAAGGAAGCAAAGAATTCGCTTTCGAGGATGTCGGCTTTGGGATACTGGATCCTGTTCTTTCCGAAACTCATGTTCAGGCCGTTGTAAAACTGTCCCCTGCCGGAAGGCACAGCAAGAAAAGCTGTACACAACAGAAGGGTGAGTCTTATCAGAGCATTCCGCATGACCATGAATTGCCGGTTGAAATTATTAATTTTGGTCTGTTTAATTAGTCAGAAAGACGATAAAATGAAACGATTGATACTTCTCTTTTGTTTGGCTGTCGGGGGCGGATTTATGATCAAGAACTATGCCCAATTTGCAGAACCCTCCATCAGTTTTAACAAGACCAGTCATAATTTTGGCAATATTAATGAACTGGATGGAATCAAGAGCTACGAATTTGAATTTATCAACAACGGGAGCCAGCCTCTGATCCTGTACGATGTAACGAGCACCTGCGGATGTACGATACCCGAATGGAACAAGGAGCCGATACCTCCCGGCGGGAAAGGCAAGATCAAGGTGACCTTTGATCCGCACGGCCGGCCCGGGGCATTCAGAAAACCCGTCAATGTTAAGTCAAACGCAAGGGAATCCGCTGTCACCCTTTATATTGTGGGGATGGTGAATCCCAAACCCCGCACGGTGGCTGATGATTTTCCGAGCCGTTACGGGAAGATCAGGCTTTCGACCAACCATGTTTCGATGATGACTCTGCTGAAGAGTCAGGTTAAAACCGATACCGTGGAATTCTTTAATGATTCAGACTCGGTTGTCACCCTCACCTTTGCCGATGTGCCGGCGCATTTGTCGCTGAAGGCGCAGCCTGCATCAGTGGAACCGAAGAAGCGGGGAGTTATTTATGTCACTTACGATGCCAAAAAGAATTCCGACTGGGGATTTGCCATGGATCGTGTTTTTCTGAACATTAACGGAGTTCGTTTTCCCGATAACTTTCTGGCTGTCAGCTGTCAGTTGAGTGAAGATTTCTCAAAGATGAGCGCTGATCAGAAAGCAAAGGCGCCAAAGGCATCCCTCAGCGAGGATGTTTTCAATTTTGGAACGATCAACGCCGGGCAGAAAGTTACCCATGATTTTATCCTGAAAAACGCCGGTCAGGATCCGCTTGTCATCCGTAAGATTTCGACCACCTGCGGATGCACCGCTTCCGAGCCCGACAAATATGAGATTCCCGGCGGAGGGCAGACGACCATCAAATGTACGTTTGACAGCCGGGGCAAGAACGGGAAGCAATTCCAGACGGTAACCATGATCACCAATGATCCCATGGCTTCGGAGATGGTTATCAGGATTCTTGGAACCGTTCAGGCTGGCAGCAAATAAGCATCAATGACCGGCACAGGCAACACTGAGGAAAGCGCACTGAATGTCAATCCGGGGATTGACCAGCCTCCGTCACTGGATCCAGGTTCGGTCAAACGGTTTATCCGGAAAAAAAAGCCGCCCCTGGATGCGGTTCAGCTGACCGAAGCCATTCTGGCCGGTAACCGTACCTTGCTGAGCAGGGCGATCACGCTGGTTGAGAGCAACAAACCCGACCACCAGAAAATTGCGCAGGAGATCATAGCCAGATGCCTTCCACACAGCGGCAAATCCCTCAGAATTGGGATCACAGGGGTTCCGGGAGTGGGAAAAAGCTCCTTTATTGAGGCTATCGGATCGCATCTCACCGGGATGGGGCATAAACTGGCGGTACTCGCCATTGATCCCAGCAGTGAGAAGAGCGGAGGCAGCATTCTAGGTGACAAAACCAGGATGGAGAGCCTGAGCAATGATCCATCGGCATTCATCAGACCCTCACCTTCGGCCGGATCTTTGGGTGGTGTGGCGCGCAAAACACGGGAGACCATGCTTTTATGCGAGGCCGCGGGGTTTGATGTGATTTTTATTGAGACGGTGGGGGTTGGGCAATCAGAAACAGCCGTCCACTCAATGGTTGATTTCTTTCTGTTGCTTATGCTTGCCGGTGCAGGGGATGAGCTTCAGGGGATCAAGCGGGGAATTATGGAAATGGCTGATTTAATAGCGATTACAAAATCCGACGAAGACAACCTTCATGCGGCCAACCGGGCTGCGGTTGAATACCGGAATGCATTGCACCTTCTTCCGCCCGCTGAGAGCGGCTGGATACCCAGGGTACATTGCATCTCAGCCCGTGAAAAAACTGGTCTGTCTGAATTATGGTCGGCTATGGAGGAGTATTTCACCCTGACCCTGAACAACGGTTTTTTTCACCTGAACAGGCGCAATCAATCAAAGCACTGGATGAACCAGACGGTTCAGGAACAGTTGCTGTCGCACTTTTACAGGCATCCCTCGATGATTTCACATATCAGGAAATCGGAACAATTGGTGCAGCAGGGCAAACTCTCCTCTTTTCAGGCAGCCGCTATGTTACTCGACCTTTACTTCAGCAAGTTCCATCCCGGCGTCGATCCAGGTAAAGAAGTCGGCGGGAATCCCGTTGATACGTTCTGATGACCTTTTGTGACCCAGCCGGACGATGACGGTGCGGGTATCAGGAATCGCAATCACATACTGGCCGTTGATCCCCCTCATATACCACACATTGTGCCCTTTGTGGCTGGTGAGCCAGAACTGCCAGCCGTAATAATCCACATTTTTTCCTTCCTCATCGGTCAGGTGGGAAACCGGTGTGAGCGCTTGTTTCAGATAGGATTCAGAGACAATCTGTTTGCCATACCAATTGCCATTGAACAGGAGCAGCTGGCCAAAGCGGGCAAAATCACGGGCGTTGGTATTAAAGCAGCAATATGCCTTTTCGATGCCGTTTGAGCGGTCGAGCGACCACCATGCATCATGATGAGCACCGAGCGGCTTCCAGAGTTTTTCTGAGGCATAGGTACTGACCTTCTGCCGGGTTGCTCTTTCCAGTACCATTGCCAGCAGCTGGGTATTCCCGCTCTTATAGCTATGATACTTCCCAGGCTCCTGAACCACCTCCTGATCTATCACGAGGGAAGTAAGATCTTTCCCGTAGTATCCTTTGGTTGTCATTGAGAAAGCACTGGAGTAGGCTTCATCCCAGCTCAGGCCTGAGCTCATTTCAAGCAGGTGCCGGATGGTCACTTTAGCCTTATCGCCAGCCTTGAATTCGGGCAGGAAATCGGCCACAGGCTGATCGACGCTTTTAATGTATCCCTCATCCATGGCAATTCCGATCAACAGGCTGATGATAGATTTGGCCATTGAGAATGAATTAGACTTCGATTCTTCGGAATAGCCATCCCAATATTTTTCAAAGACCACTTTATCGTCCTTGACTACCAGGAAAGCGACGGTTTTCAGATCCTCAAAAGGTTTGACATACTGTTGCGGAAGCTCACGGCTGGCGAAACCGGGCAGCTCACTCCATGGCTGATAATCACCCGAGGCAACTATCCGGTTGTCAAAGATTTTATAATCCTCAATGCCGGCCTGCTGATACACCAGCGCTTTTCTCAGGTATTGCGGGCAACCTGCATAGGCTATTCCCAGGATGATGAGAATGACCATGAGTATTCTGGTAAACCTAAAGTGTTTCATGTCTCAACAAATTTAGCGTGTAGCGGTTTATCTTGAAAAATACAATTATT
>Ga0172371_10012583_pt1 | contig 11126 bp, 7 predicted proteins | sample Lak12m_FD_114543 | JGI IMG/M metagenome (GOLD analysis project Ga0172371, IMG submission 114543) | Freshwater microbial communities from Kabuno Bay, South-Kivu, Congo - kab_022012_12m | ecosystem: Environmental > Aquatic > Freshwater > Lake | place: Democratic Republic of the Congo: South-Kivu... | reverse complement strand
GCGCTCAGAGCCCCGAAACAAACTCAGCGGCCCCCGGCCCCGGTGCCTCGCGGGCCTGACATGATGGTATCACACCTGATGTCCGGCAACAACGGCCGTGCACCTTCGATCGTACCGCAATCCAAACCCTTTGCTTGTGCACGGTCGCTCTAGTAAGATTCGTCCGCGTGTCTGCGTGCGGAGGTCTTCCCGATGCGACGATGGGCGGCGGTAATCGCGGTGGCAACGGCAGCGCTGGCGGTGTCTCCGGGGTGTTCGAGCGACAAGGAAGGGAGCGGCACGGAGGATGCAGTCGAAGTGACGCCAGCCGAGTGCTTCCTCGACGGCGATTGCCCTTCAGGCAAGTGCATCGACGGCCAGTGCGTTTCGCTTCCCGGGTGGGATGCAGGGACGGATGACACGACGGGCGGGCCGGACACGTTGGCTCAAGACATCGTTGTCGGCTCGGACGCGGAAGACGCGCCCGGCGACGTGCCCCCGGAGCCGGAGGTTGTCCAGCAACAGGACGGTAGCGGCAAACCGCAGGGAGGCCAGCCGGACATAATGGTCGACCCCTTGTCGTACATGTTCACCTACGTGCCCGGCGTGAACAACCCGGAGATCAAGGCAGTGACGATCTATAACGAGGGCACCGGCACGTTGCTGATAAACGAGATCAAGTGGGCCACCGGCTCCTCCTCGGAGTTCACGTTCATGGCCCTGCCCCCTCTGCCGGCCCAGCTTGGAGCGTTCCAGCAGACTGCGGTCACGGTCGTGTTCAAGGAGAAGTCGCCGCATGGCCCGGGGAAGCTGCTCATCGCCAGCAACGACCTCGACGAGCCGGAAGTGCTGGTCGAATTCACCAGCCAATCCAAGGTCGGGGACCAGCCATGCATCGGCCTCTCTCCCACCATCCTGAACTTCGGCCAGGTCGTTCGCGGAGAGACGAAAGCCCTGCCCTTCACACTCTCCAACTGCAGCGGCACTCTGCCCTTGAAGGTGTCGAAGATAACCCGCAGCAAGGGGTTCTTCGGCATGGAGCTGACCGATGAGTTCCAGATCGTTCCCGCACCAGCTACGCCAATGGTGCTATCCGCAAACCAGACGGTCGATTACGAGGTGACCTACACCCCTGGCCTTGCCGGCGCGGACAGCGGCGATTTCGAGTTCCACAACAACGACCCGACTGCTTCGATTGCCAAGCTTCACGTGCAGGGGGTGGGTGTGCCCCCGCCGCTGGAGGACATCGGCATCCACATCGAGCTGGACTGGGACAAGGACTCGTGCGACGTGGACCTGCACCTGGTGCGGCCGGGTGGAACGCTGTTCGATTGCGAGTCCGATTGCTACTACGCGAACATGAATCCGGACTGGGGAGTCCAGGGATCGTACCTGGATGACCCGTTCCTCGACTACGACGACGTGGATGGCTACGGCCCTGAGAACACGAACTTGTCCGAGCCGATTCCCGGCACGTACCTGGTGACCATGCACTACTACAACGATTCGTACGAGGGATGGAGCGGCGGCGCCACCAACGCTACCGTTCGAGTCTACTCGTACGGCAACCTGATCGGGACCTTTGGTCCGACGCTCCTCCAGAACACCGACAAGACGTGGGACGTCTGCAAGATCCAGTGGCCGGGAGCGGGGATCACGGAGCTCGGCAACATCTACGAGGCGCCGACGCAGCCGGCGTGCTTCCCGTGGTAGAGGCGGAAGGGCGGATGCGGCCACGCCCCCCCCACCCTGCCTTCTCCAACGCTGGGGGAGGGGAGGCGTTTTCGGCCCTCCCCTGCGTGAGGGGAAGGGAAGTGTTCCGGGCGGCATCTCTCCTTCTCCTGGCAGTGCCGGCGCTGCTGCGCTGTTCGTCCGGAAGCGGGGGAGGCGAAGGGGACCTGCCGCAGGGCACCGATGAATGGGGCCGATTCGAAGACACGGCGGGAAACGGCGACGACTCCGGGACCGATGACACCCGGTTGGCGGACGTTCCGGGAACCGCCGACATGCGGGAGGCTCCAGACGTTGAAGCGCCGGAGCAGAAGCAGGATGTGCCTCCGGGAACCAAGCCCGTGGGCACCGAGTGCGGCGCGGACTTGGAGTGCGAGAGCGGCCTCTGCTGGGCCGGTGCAGCCGCGTCGGGCTGCACCATTGCATGTTCCGGCTTCCAGGACTGCGCTGCCTTGTCGCCTGGGCTCGTGTGCGTGCCCGCCGGAGAGGGGCTGGCCGTTTGCGCACCGGAGCCGAGCGCTGACATGCCTTGCGCCACCCATGAGACCTGCGTCTACCCGACCGTCTGCGTGCAGGAGTTCAACTGGTGCGACCTTCCCGAATGCACGTTCGATGCCGACTGCCCGGAGGAGCAAGCGTGCGATCCTGCGGTTCGTAAGTGCCAGGCGCCGACGTGCGGCTCCAAGTACGAATGCAGGAACCCCATGGACTTCTGTATCGACGGGAAATGCGGCCCGCCGGACTGCACCCAGTCATCCGATTGCGCCCCGGGCGAGATATGCTCCAAGGCACAAGGCATCTGCACCGTTGGCACTCCGTGCAAAGAGGGGAAGTGCAGCTTCTACAATCAGGTCTGCGTGAACGGGCTGTGCGAGCCCAACCTGTGTGCGACTCCGTGTGCGGTGGAAGGAGAGCTGTGCAACCCGGACACCGGCAAGTGCGGCCTTCCATGCGCGTCCGCCGCGTCGTGCCCCGTTGGCCAGGCCTGCAACGAGGTACAGGGGATCTGCTACGAGAACCTCCCCCCGATGGCCGCTGCAAGAATCTACGTGGGAGGTCAGCTCGTGCAGGGGGCCACTCTGGCGAAAGGGGAGAAAGCACAGCTTGACGCGTCGCTTTCGACCGATCCTGAAGGAATGTCCCTGACGTACAAGTGGTTCCTGATTTCGCAGCCGCCCGGAGGATCGGGCATGCAGGGGACCGTGTTCTGCCAGCAGGATAAGTGCGCGACTGCTCCGCTGACCGCGGGCATGCACCTCTTCGGGCTGTGGGTCGTGGACGCAGGGGGTGTGTCATCCATGCAGGATGCCGCTGCCGTGTACGTCAAGGGGAACTGATGCGGGGCACCAGAAGCCGGCACGCGGCTGGATCTCGGATTGTGGCAGGAGCCAAGTCAGTGCCGCGGGGTCAGATCGACACGGAAGTGGCGTTGGTTACCGGAGCAGCTCACGGTCTGGGGCTCGCGATCGCAAGAAGGTTGGCGGCCCGGCCTCGGGCGATTGTGCTCCACTACAACTCCTCATGCGCCGCAGCGGTGAGGGCCGCGGGCAGGGAGTTGTGGGAAGCCGGCGCTTCCGATGTGCTTCCGGTGCGTGCAGACCTCACGAAGAAGGATGGACCGGCAGCATTGCTGGACGCGGTCCGAACCCGTTTCGGTCGGCTGGACATTCTGGTCAACAACGCAGGAACGCTTTTGCGGAGAAGCCTTGCGGAAACTCAGGTAGCGGACTGGGACGCGGCGCTGCGAGTGAATGTGATAGCTGCTGCGGAGTGCATCAGGCACGCAGTGCCGCTGGGTGTCAAGCAAGTGGTGAACATAGTGGACGTTGCTGCCTTTCTGGCATGGAAGAACCATGCGGCCTACATTGCTAGCAAGGCAGCTCTGGCAGCGCTGACGAGGGTAGCTGCGGTCGAGCTGGCGCCCGGGGTGCAAGTCAACGGAGTGTCGCCGGGGCTTGTTACGCTGCCCGCCGAAATGGAGGCGCAGTACCCCCCGATCGAGGAGCGCATCCCGATGCGGCGTCGGGGGCGTCCGGAAGACGTTGCTGACGCGGTGGAGATGTTGCTGACGGGCCCGGCATACGTTACCGGCCAGGTGTTGGCCGTGGACGGCGGGCTGTCTTTGCGATAGCGTAAGGAGCTTGGAGCATCCTGTCCCCCCTGGTGGGGGAGGGCTCATCAAGTACCCCTTCCCCTGGTGGGGGAGGGCTCATGAAGCATCCCCTCCCCCCTTGGGTGGGGGAGGGTTCATGAAGCATCCCCTCCCCCTTGGGTGGGGGAGGGCAGGGGGGGGAAACATGAAGAAGCACATCCTTCGCTGGGGAGCGACTGTGGCAGTGGCTGTCTCGCTGCTCTCGGGGGTTTGGTGGTACCTGACGCTCGATTCCGCGGATGCCACCGCGGAGAGCACGAAGCGGGTCCGCCGCACGGTGAGCTTCTCCTACGACTGGGACACGTCTAATGCGACAGCGACCGTGTATGCAGTCCCCCAGGGCTACCAACTCCTGGTCACGGACGTGTGCGCGTACTGGTGGGGAAGCGGCCCCGCACAGCGCGTCTACATTTACCAGGATTCGGAGCTGAAGGGCTCGTTCTTCGCCTCCGGTCGCGGCGTGGACGCATCCACCCATTTGAGCACTGGAGCAAGCTGCTGGTCCAGCTCTCAATCGGGTCTCGTCTTCGAGTCGGGCTCCTCGGTCAAGGCGGTGCCCAGCACGACGTACCTTTCCGTCACCATGGCCGGAGTTCTGCAACGCTAGATGGTCGATGGTCGATGGGCCGTCAGCGAGAACCGTGATTCCGGGGGGCCAGACGATCCGAGGCCGATCTTGCTTGGTCGAGGATTTGTCGGCAACGCTCGAAGCCGGGCCATATCTGGCAGGCGCGCTCCAAGTGGGGAAGCGCTGCTGAAGGGTCGTCGTCGGCTTCCAGCAAATGGCGGCCGAGTGCGAAGTGGGCGTCGAAGCTCTCCGGGAAGTCGCGCACCTTGGCTTCCAGAATGGTCCGATTGTTGCGCCAGTCAACGTTCCGCAACGCCGTCAGGCCTGAGAGCGCTGCGAGGACCGCCAGGCCCGCGACCAGCGCCCATCGCCTCAGAGGGACGGAGCTTTGCTTCAGGGCCGCATCGAAGGCCATGCCGGCCTGCCCCAATGGCTTCACGGACGAAGATCTCGGTTTGAAGGCAGCGTCGAATGCCATGCCGAGCAAGCCGAACAGCGCGGCGGATGCGAGGTAGAGAAAACGCTCGCCGGCAATCGTCCTGAACGGAACGAAGTGCATGTACGGCGCCATCACGAGAGGCACCAGCAGGAACAATGCGGCAGCTCGGCGGTCCCTGCGCCAGGCCAGCACCGCGGCCCCGACGTAAATGGCGCTCAACAGCGCGCCGAGAACGACCAGCGGATCGAACGGATCGTCCACCGGTGGCCAGATCGACAGATCGTAGTAAGCGCACAGCGGCCATGGAACCAGCAGCATCCGAACGTACAGGACAACCGTACGCACCATCGTCAAGGCCACAACCTCTGGGCCCATCGCCAGGAACGGAGAACCCGGCGCAGTGGTCACCAGCGCAGATCGGATCGCCATGTATCCGGCAAGCACGGCAAACACCGGCAGGTACCGTGCGACGGCGGTCCGCTGCCCGATCTTGCGATCCAGGGCAACGTCCATCGCGATCATCACCAGGGGCAGGGGTGCAGCGGATTCCTTGGAGAAGAACGCAAGTGCGGCCAGGACCGGCACCAGAAGATGTCCGGCCCAGTGCTTCGGCAAACGTCGGTGGACCAACAGCGCTGCCAGGAAAAACAGCGCGGAGAGCACCTCGGTTCGGTACGCGGTCACGGCAAGCACTTCGGTGTGGACCGGATGCACGGCAAAAAGCAGGGATGCCGCAATCGAAGCTAGCGTAGAAAGCCCGATCGTTGTCAGAAGCAGGAACATCATCACCGTCGTGAGCGCGTGCAACACGTCGTTCACGAGCCGAAACATCACCGGGCTTGGCCCGAAAAGTGCGTGGTCGACAGCAAAGCTCAGCGTCGCGACGGGCCGGTAGAAATTCACGTTCTTGGTCCTGCCGAAGTCCTGGGTAGTGGTCGCTGCCCAGGTCGTGGCGAAGAAGGACGGTGCGTTCGAGAGGTTGCGGATGGCAGGGTTGTCCACAACTACATACGTGTCGTCCCAGACGAAGTCGGCGCCAGGGAGATTCGTGGCGGAGATCGCGAACGCAACGGCAAAGACAAGAAGGCCGTGCCGGCGAGAGCCCCCCCACCCTGCCCTCCCCCACGAGGGGGGAGGGGACTTATCCGCGTGCGGGATCATATCGAGCCCCTTGGGAGGGGATCTATCCGCGTGCGGGATCATCCCGAACCCCTTGGGTTGGCAGAGGCCGTTGCCGATCGCACGTGACCCACGTCCGGGAGAACGCGGGTGGACGTGATGCGGCCGTCGGGCCCACGGGAAACGTCTGGTGCGAGCGGCTGTAAGAGCTCCTCCGGGCAGAACTGGGCCGCACTGGAAACGTGTCTCAGGGACGCGTGCGGGGCGGGTTCCATGGACTGGCCCGAGGCAACGCCGTCAAACGCATCGCTGATGGAAAGCGAGCAATCGTCCGCGACCGTCACGCTTCGCGTGAACCTGACGTTGGATGCCTTGTTGCCGAAGATGAGGACGCGCTTGAGCCAGGGAATCAGACGGCGTCCGAGCGTCGCGCTCAGTACCCGCAGGGCAACGTGTCGAAGAGGGGTCGGACGCAGCCAGCCGTGCACGCTCATCGTTCCCGAGACCGTCACGGTTCCGGAGGCGGACGAGGACACGCTCAAGTTGGGATCCTGCCAGTGGGATACCAGCACGCGGGAGCCGGAGCGAATCCTCCAGCCGAAATCCGCTGCCTTCACACCGTCGCGGTCGAAGACGTACGCCACTCCGCCCTTGCGACATGCCACGAACGCGCTGCGCCCGGTCCCCGAATGGACGATTACGAGACCGGCCTCGGGCAAGACAACGCGGCTTGGCGCGTCCCGCGGCAGCGGCGCGGGCTTTGCCGACATCGACGCCAGGTGAGGCAGGCACCTGAACGCTGACTGGTAAACATAGTGGCACGCATAGCGATCGTCGGTTCGGCTAAGAAAATGATCCGATGGGATCCGCGAGAACAACGCCCTGACGACTGCCGCCGCGACGGGGTCGCGTGCTGCGGCTCGGGTCAAGCCATAGGGGACGACGTAGTCGGTGTTCCGGCTGTTGGTCATCACCGGGGTCTGCCCCGATGCGGTCACCTGGTTGGAGATGAACCTCACCGCGCGTGATACTGCATCCTCGATGCGTGTATCCGGTCTGACGTCGTTGAGATCCGCCAGCGCGTCCAGGGTTACCGACAGGTACCCGATGTCTGCACCGCCGTACTCGGGCCACCAGCCCTCGGTGCTTTGTGCGGCCAGAAACGCGTCTATCCTGCGGCCCAGAGCTGCATCGTCCACGTGGACACCGGGAACCTGCGCAGCGAGAGCTGCTGCGGCCAAGGCCACGGCTTCCTGGTTGGACGCCTCGGTCTCTGCGTGCGAGAGCAGCCAACGCACGGAGCGGCGCAACATCGACAGCGTTGGCTCCGCGGGGGGCCTTCCGTAGCGAGGTGCGATGGTCGATGGTCGATGGTCGATGGTCGCCGGGCCTGAAGCGGAGCCATGCTCATGGCGTCGAGAGATGTGAGCGGCGGTCGCGGCGTTGGAGTCTGGAGCCCCGAAGCGGAGCAGCAACGCGGCGGCATACAGACCGAAAGCTGTGGGGGGGAAACCTTCCTCGTTGGGATAGTACTCGTTGAAAGAACCGTTGCGAAGCTGATGCGAGGCGAGGAACGAGAGCGCGGCGTCGGCCAGTTCCAGGAGCAGCGGACTTTCGCGGTACGGGTTCCGTGCATCGTCGATCCGGGTGAGCTGGTACGCCACAAGCATTCCTTGTTGCAGAACCGCGGATGAAAAATCCCGCATCTTGTAGTGCCAGTAGTTGCGGTCGAAGCTGCCGAAAGTCGGCGACTGCGGGTCGCGATCGATCTGGGACAAGATTCGTGGTGCCGTGCGCAGAAGCTGGTCCAGGAGAGCCTCGTGCACCTGGCGCCTGTAGTCCTGGCTGCGGTCGTCCGCTGGTCGCAGTCCTTGCCCCGGGATGGTGTTGCCGGGCGAGCTCATCGGTCTCCAGTCAATCTCCGGCGCCAGCCGTGTTGCCGTAAGTGATCAACGCTCATTCCCTCCACTGCGGTCAGAACCCTCCCGGTCCTCCCGCACCTCGTTGTCGAACTTCTTCTCGAACCTGTCCACCAACGGTCTCAGGAGAGACCTTCCGGGAAGCCGGAAGAACACGCTGCGCAGGATCCTGCGCACCGCGAGGCGGGTGCGAGCGCCTGGAAGGCAGGAGCCCGCGTGGAGGGGAGCGGGGGCGACCGGCGCTTCAGCCGCAGCGCCCCCGGCTGCCCCGGAAGCGAAGCGGCTCCTGCCTCCCTGCTGCTCCTGCGCGAATCTCCCCATTTCGAGCAGGGGCTCGGCAAGGGGCAGCCGCGGCTTTGCGTTGAGCGATTCCGGGTAGTACCCGAACGTGATCATTCCGATCGGGACGTGGGTCCGCGGAACCGCGAATCTGCGTGCGACCTCGCGGCGAGGGGGAAGCTGGCAGATCCAGCAGGAGCCTAATCCCCTGCTGTGCGCCACGAGCTGAAACAACATGATGGCCGCGGCAGCGCTCTGCTCGATGTCACGCCATTCCAAGTTGTCCGAGTCGGCCCTGTACGCAACAAGCAGCGCCTGGCCCGCGTTCCGGAGCACGGACGAACCGCCCTGCCTGTAGAGCCAATCCAGATCATCGCGGTCTTGAACCAGGACGAAGCGCCACCCTCGACGGTTGCACGCGGACGGAGCGTTGACGCACTCGGCCAGAATATCCTCGACGTGCTCTGGGGGAACTGGGCGGGGATCGTAGGTCCGGACGGTACGGCGCGTGCGGATCGCTTCCAGCAGGGACATGTCCGGCATCGGCTTGTTTGCCAATTCCCCGGGTCGCAGGAGCGTATTCTTGCCGGACATGGCGTCCGCACCGCCCTCGAAGGTTCTTGCAGACCGGGGCAGCGAAGCACTGGTCCCGGCTGGGGCAGACGCTATGCGAAACGCCTGCGCAGCGCAAGGGCCGCGACGAGCGCAGCAAAGAGGAGCATCGCACCGGGGCCGGCGGTGCCGCCGCCAACGGAGCAGCTCGAGTCGTCTCCACCGTCGTCTTCGGTCGTACCCTCATCAACCGGGAGGAGCGTGTCGTCTTCGATCACGTCATCGGCGACGACGACGTCTTCGTCGCTGCCCTCGGGATTGACCACTTCTTCGGTGCACGCTCCGGCCTCGTCGCACTTGAACCCGGCGTCGCACTCGCCGCACTCGCCGCCGCAGCCGTCGGGGCCGCACTGCTTGCCTTCGCAAGCCGGCACGCACGAGCAGGTGAAGTCTGCCTGGCAGGTGCTTCCTTCGGGGCATTCTCCACACGAGCCGTCACAGCCGTCGTCACCACACTGCTTATCGGTGCAGTCGGGAGTGCAACCGGTCTGGCAGGTGCCGTCGACGCACTCCTCGCCCTTACCGTCGCACGTGCCGCACGAGTAGCCGCCGCCGTTGTCGCCGCACTCCTTGCCTTCGCATCCGGGCGGATAGTCGAAGTCGTGGCAGTCCAATGGCTTCTGCCCGCTCGGGTCCGCTCCGTTGAAGCCGCAGTCATACCAATCCTGGCCCGCGTTCCAGCCGCATTCGTCACCACCGCAGTCCTGGGACACGAGATTGCCGTCCTCGCAGTAGACCAGCAGGCTTCCGTCGCAGCAGCCGTCATAAGTGATGCCGTCGCACGGGTCAGCCGTGCAGACGCCGAACGAGCACACCGTGCCGTTCTTGCAGCCGCAGTCCGCCGCGCAGGTGAAGCAGTCTTCCGACGGGTCGCACTTGCCGTTCCCGCAGGTGTTTGTGGCGCACTTGCCGGTCGCAGCGTTGCATGCTTCGTCGATACCGCACTTGCAGTCGCCGGCGCAGTTGAAGCAGTTCTCCTTGTCTCCGCAGGTGCCGTCGCCGCAGGTATCCGGGATCTGGCAGCCGGCGGTCTCGCAGACGTTGCAGAGGCACTCCCATGCAGGACCCCAGCAGCCGGGGTCGGGCTCGGTGGCAGCGACGCACGGGCCGGAGTAGCCGGCTTCTCCGCCCTTGCACACGCCGTCCACGCACTCGCCGTCGGGCACCCACTTGGCCAGCGGCAACGCGGGTATGGTGCGGGTGACGCAGTGCATTGCTCCCGAGTACATCGAGATCTGGTCGCTGATCACGCCGATGTGCTCCCACTCGGGCAGGCCTTCCTGCCATACGGCCAGGGCTTCGGCTTCAAGTTCTTTGTCCACCGTGTAGATCGGCCACAGGTTGACGCCATGCGTGCCGTCTGCGCTCATGTACAGCGTAGAGTTGATGAACGTTCGCGGGATCGTCTCGCCAAACGCCTTGCCCGCATTCGGCATGGGGATGCGGTATACGGTGATCCCCTCGGACCCATCGGAGTACTTGAGCGCCTCGAGGATGGCGGCGTTGTCATCCATGCGCTTTCCGTTGACCGGGTCCTTGACCACGGTGTACTCGCCCATGAACGCCACGTGCTTGCCGCCCAGCTTGAAGAACATGTCAATGTGGCCTGTGCCGTCGTTCGTGATGTCCTTGAACACGACGGACTTCTTGCACCCGAGGTAGTCCTGGTGGACCTTCTGTACCTGCTCGAAAGTCCAGCCGGTATAGAGATACACCCTTTCCGAGAAGTAGCAGTATTCGTCGCCGTCGGCCTGGAAGTTGCCTCCCTCGTAGTCGAAGGGCATGCGGTACGTTACGGTGCCCATGATGTTCCCGAGCCTGGTCGGGATCGCGTCGTCGAGGTAGCGGGGGTGGTAGTAGCGGAAGTCCGCGAATGCCACGGTCTGCTCATCCTTCACGATCGGAAAGGGGCCGTAGTCGATTTGCCAGATGGCATCGTTCTCTATGTCGAAGTACTTTATCTTCTCCGCGATCTGTGCCTCGGTGATGCCGCCTTCCTTCAACAGCTTCTCAAGGTGGAGCTTGGCAGCGAGGGAGTCAACGATGACCCACATGTCGCCGGCCTTGAGGGAGCCCATCACGATATCTGCCAGCGTCTGAGCGACGGGTGCGTCGCTGGGCAGGTAGTTTGAGTAGGTGATTATGTTGGCCTGCATCGGCTCCCATTCCTTCATGGGTCGGAAGTTGCCGGTGGGCGGTTCCGTGATGGCGTACCACTGCGGGTGCATCTTGCGGAAGTCGGACGCTGCGTCGCTCTTGCCGGGGACCCTGTTTTCCCAGGGAAGCTTGTACGCGGGGAGGATTGCCGGGTTCTTGACGAAGGTGTCG
>Ga0172371_10012579_pt1 | contig 11129 bp, 12 predicted proteins | sample Lak12m_FD_114543 | JGI IMG/M metagenome (GOLD analysis project Ga0172371, IMG submission 114543) | Freshwater microbial communities from Kabuno Bay, South-Kivu, Congo - kab_022012_12m | ecosystem: Environmental > Aquatic > Freshwater > Lake | place: Democratic Republic of the Congo: South-Kivu... | reverse complement strand
TTAGCACCATCTGACCATCTCCTTTCGGGTCTTGTGATGGTCAGATTATGTCTCCTTTCCAGTACATTCCTTATGTGAGGCAACGACCCCGTTTCGTTTAGATTTCTGGCGCGGCAACGCGGTCGATTGACACTGCCGTGGAGGCTTCCTAGAATCACTACCGGCTGTTCTTCGAAAGCCAGTTCATGTTGAAGACCATCAGCGTATTCACTCTCTTTGCCGCAGTGCTGGCCTGTCCGGCCCTGGCGGCCAACTGGCCGCTCGTGCCGCTCGATTCAGTCCACCCGCTCGGCAACAACTGGGGCAACTACCAGGACTATGGTAGCGGTCCCTATTTCCACAACGGCATCGACGTAATCACACCGGATGTCCACGGCCGCCGTGTTCACGCGGTTCGGCACGGCTGGGTCAAAGCCTGGGGGACGATTCAGGCCGAGCTCCACTACCGCCTTGCCATCTGCGATACCAGTTCCGACTTCACCGACCGAGCCGAAGGCTGGCTCTACGCCCACATCGACCCGGCACGCTGGCACCGCAGTCTCGGTGACGAAATCCAGGAAGGCGACTCCATCGGCTACCTCGTGACGTGGCCGATCGACGCGACCTTCGACCACATTCACTTCTCCCGCATCTCCGACACCGGTGCGACCTGGATGCGCTTCCCGGACGCGACCTGGTGGTTTGTCCAAAACCCGCTGACCATAATCAGGCCCAACACGGATCTCCTCGCCCCGGTCATCGAGAACGCCCGCGGTAGCCAGAGGTTTGCCTTCTGTCAGAACAACAGGAATAACAGCTATCTGAGTTCCGACAGCCTGGTCGGCGAGGTCGACATCATCGCCAAGGGCTACGACAAGACCGGGTACACAACCGGCCAGGACACCTGGGACAAGCTCGCTCCCTACGAGATCGACTACTCGATCAGGCGGGAGGACGGTCTGGTTGTGGTGCCGTGGACGATCGGCGTTCAGTTCTCGAACAGGCTCGATGGGCCACTCGTCAACGTCGTCTACAAGGCGGACAACACCTGCCGGTCGGAAGGCGACTACAGCTCCCGGGAATACTACTACATCGTCACCAACACCGACGGTGACTCGATCATCGAGGCAGCCGACACCAGTGGCATGTGGGATACCGGCGTAGTGGGAGACACGACCTACTGGGTCTGTGTCCGCGCGAGCGACGTCCACGGTAACTCGACCACCGACTCGATGCAGGTAAGGACCCGCAACGGCGTGGCGGTCGCGGAGCCGCCGTTCGCCGTGCTGTCGCGACCGCTCCGCGCGACCCAGACCACCGGCCGTTCCGGGCTGCTCAGTTTCGACCTTGCCGGTTCCGGTTCAGTGCAACTGCTGTTGTACGACCGGTCCGGCCGCACCATTGTCAGGATGGTCAACAGCAGACTGGGCCCGGGCGAACACCGGTTCAGTTTCACTGTTCCGGCCTCCGGTGTCTACTTCGCCAAACTGACCCTCGACGGCAAGGACGTCTCCAACGCGAAGCTGGTCGTCCTCAAGTAGGCTGTACGGGGAGGCTGTCCCCAAGCTGCCTGAGAGCCCGGGTCAGCGTCGATAGGCCCGGTGCAAAAAAGAGGTGGGTCGGACAGGTGCAGTCTGAAGCGCCGAACCCGGGGACGCGCACGAGGTCTCGGGCGAGTTGGGCCGCCAGCCGGCATTCTGGCACACCAGAATAGACACGCGCGTCAACCGACTTCATCCTCCGCCGCCCCGTGGTAAGGTAGTCAATATGCCAGTGCCGCCGCTTCTGCGGGGCCATGTGCCGACGAATCCGCTTGACCACGTTGGGTCCGCCCGAGCCGACATAGACGTAGAACCCGGCCGCGAAGTTGACCCTGCCCAGACGGCCGACCCGTCTTTCCTGCTCCCTCCAGTTCTCCAGTATCAACAGGTAGCTGCTCGGCTTTGCCCTCATGTGAGTTCCTTGCCCGCAACCGCCTCGGCAACGGTGATTCCCGTCGCCCAGGCGAAGTGCAGGTTGTATCCGCCGGTTTCGGCCCAGACGTCGAGAACCTCGCCCGCGAAGTAGAGCCCGGGGAACCGCCGCGCCTGCATCGTCTTCAGGTCAACCTCATCCAGACTGACTCCCCCGCCGGTCACCGTTGCCCGTTCCATCGGCTCAGTGCCAACGATGGCGAACTCGGTTGCACGGAGTTGGTGGATAACGCTCGTCTGCTCTGCCCGGCTCAGGTCGGTGAGAATACGGTCAGATGGGACTCCGGCCCGCGTGCATAGCCGGACTGCCAGCCGGCGTGCCACGAAAGAACCGAGAAACGTCCCAAGCTGTTTCTTGGGATGAGCGCCCCGCGTGGCTGCGAACTCGTCGGCGAGCCCTGACTCGCTCCGACCCGGAACCCAATTGATGCGCAGGACGACTTGCTTCTGCTCGGTCAGGGCTCGCGCAGCGTACCCGCAGAGATTGAGCACACTCGAGCCCGAAACGTGCGCGTGGGCGAATATGAAGTGGCCGGTCGCGGTCCGTGGTTCGTTGCCCGCAACGAGTAGCGTCATCTCGACTCGCGGTTGGGTGACTCCGGCCAGCTCGCTCAAGTCTTCCCGGGTGCGAAGCGAAGCCAGGGCGGGGAACCAGTCAACCGTCTTGATACCGAGAACGCGGCAAAGCGCCAGCCCGTCGCCGGTCGAGCCGGTTCGAGGATAGCTCGCCCCCCCGGTCGCAATGCAGACAGCCCGTGCCGCCACAACGCCACCTTCAGCCATCCGAACCTTCCATCCTGGCTCAAGACCTGTCACCCGGCAGCCCGTTCTCACCACTCCGCCATGGGCCGCCATCTCCCGCAGAAGCGCATCCCTGATTCCGGCCGCGTCAGTTCCCTTCGGCCAGACACACCCGTCATCATCGGTCCGGGCCTCGATTCCCAGGCCGGAGAAATGCTGTACTATCCTCTGGTATGGGAACTTACGCAGCAACGGCAAGATGAGCCGGACGTCGCAGTCGAATCTCTCGGCCATTGCTCTTGGCGGTTCGGCGTGAGTGTAGTTCCCCTTTCCGCCCCCGGTCACGGCCAGCTTGCTGCCGCACCGGTCGGTGCGCTCCAGAACCGACACCTTGAGGCCCAGCCGTGAGGCCGCAGCCGCACACACCAAACCCGCGGCCCCGCCGCCGACGACCACCAGGTCGACAAACCCCTGCATTATATGAACTTAGCTATAATCGTATGAAGTCGGATCCCGGTCGCAAAGATTCGCCGGAACCTTTTGGGGTCCTGCTGTGTCTAAGATATTTGAGAGCACGGCAGTTCGGTATCATAAACCGGCTCGGTCAAAACATTGCCGCGACACTGGGCTGCTCGTGACTCTCTTTTTGTTGCCTGCTGATTGAAGCACTTCACCCCGTCAATCTGACTGCCGGACTGGTGCCCGCTCGGCGTTGCTTCTGCGCCGCCGACGGACAACGCCTCGGACGTCCATCTAATCGCCGACGACGGTGACAACGAGCTTCCGGCGCCGCAGCCGATTGTCGAAATCGAGGAAAACGACCTGCTGCCAGGTTCCGAGCGCGATTGCTCCGTCTCTCACCGGAAACGACTGCGACGCCCCGACCAGGGCACTGCGCAGATGAGCGAAGCCGTTGCCGTCGCCCCAGGTGTCATTGTGGCGATAGCGTGCGTTCTCCGGCGCGAGCTTCTCCAGTGCGGCTTTCAGGTCCGCGACGGCGCCCGGCTCGAATTCGATTGTCGTGATGCCGGCGGTCGAACCCGGGTTCGCGATGCAGACGATGCCGTTCCTGACCCCGGACTTCTCGACGCACGCCGCGACCTGAGCGGTAATGTCGATGACATCGCCGAAGCCCTGGGTCGAGACTTCAAAGCCGGCGGTGTGAACCATCAAATCGGTTGTCCGACAAGAGGAAGCATGCTGCTGACTGAGGCGAAAACAAACAAGAGGGGGTCACGGTCGGTTGCGAGTCTGGCTGCAATCTACAAAATGACCGAGCCTATAGCGAGTACGCTTCCGCCGTGCCCCGCGGCCAGAATAGCATCCGCGTTCTCGATGTCAAGCAGTGTCTCCGGGGTGCCGGGCCGCTCATTGCCGGCGTTCGGATATGGTTTCACGAAGTCTGCCTGCCGAGGTAGGGCTCGGGGCTCTGAAGGAAGTCGAAGGCCAGGGTGAGCAACGCCTTCGTACCGGTGGCCAGCACCGCCTCGTCCATGTCGAACCGGTCGGAGTGGTTCATCGCCGTGATGCTGCGCTCCGGGTTCCCGCCGCCCAGGAACATGAACATCCCGGGCACCTTCTCCAGGTAGCAGGCGAAGTCCTCGGCCCCGAGATTCGGCTCCATGTCGTCGTCGACATTGGGGAAACTCGCCCTCAGGACTTCGGTCGCCCGGCGAGTGAAAGCAGGGTCGTTAACCAGCGGCGGATACGCCGCTTCGGCGTCAAGCGTGTAGGAAGGCACGCCGGGGCTTGGGACACGATCCGAGTCACCCGGGTCTGACTGCATCGGCCCCGGTCCGACGACGCGGTCGTGTCCCGCGCCGGGCCGGCTGAAGGCCTGCATCAGTCCGTCGAGGTTCGACCTGATTGCGGCCATGATCATCTCCGAGTCTCGCACGTCGTAGGCGCGGAACGTACCAATGACCTTCGCTTCGGCCGGCGTCTGGTTGTGCTGCATTCCCGAATGGACTTCACCGAATCCGAGCACGTACCGGGAGTTCGGGTTCAGCCGCCGCCGAAGGTCGTCCTGAATGGTGCTGATGAACCGGGCGGCAATCGCTATCGGGTCGACGTTGTCCTGGGGGCACATATGATGACCGGGCTTGCCGTGGATGGTCAAGCTGAACGTACGGCTCGAGGCCATGAACGGCCCGGGCCTGAACCCGATCCGCGAAAGCGGCATGTTGCCGAAGATATGGACCGCGATGATGGCATTGACCCCTTCGAGGCAGCCGTCCTCGATCATCGCTCCGGCCCCGCCCGGCGGCACCTCCTCAGCCGGCTGAAAGATGAGCCGAACGTTACCCCCGAGCGTATCCCAGTGCTCCTGCAGCCAGCGGGCTGCACCGAGCAGCATCGCCATATGCCCGTCGTGCCCGCAGGCATGCATTACGCCCGGGTTCTGCGACCGGTACTCGCAGTTCAACTCGGTTTCCGCCTCCTGGATCCGGAGCGCGTCCATGTCGGTCCGGAGCGCGACGCACGGCCGCTTGCGGCTGCCGTAAATGGTCGCAACGATACCGGTCCCGCCTGCGTACCGGTATTCAACGCCCAGGCTCGCAAGGACTTCGGCAACCTTCTCCTGCGTCCGCCGCTCCTCAAAACTGGGCTCCGGGTGCTGGTGGAACCAGCGCCGCAACTCACCTACCCAGGAAAGAAGACTCTCGTCCAACTCAATCATATCCAGGCCTCCGCCGGTGAATGACGAAGCCCGAAGCTCGAATACCGATTGAAGCTCGAACAGACAATGACGAATCGGGATTCCGGATTCCGGGATTCAATCGTCATTCGTGCTTCGAGTTTCGGACTTTCCGTGCATAGTCTACTGCTGACACTTGCGACAGAAATAGCACGCGCCTCCGAGATAGGCGATCTTCTCAATCCTCGTGCCGCACTCGGGACACGGTTTGCCTGCGGTCCTGCTCGACATGATGCGCTCGTATCGACCCGGCATCCCGAAGAGGTCGAGTTCGTCCGAGCGACCGCCCCGGGTGATGATGTCGCGCACGGTCTTGGCGACGGCGGTGTGCAGCTTGCGCCGCTGCGCCGGCGACAAATCGGCAATCGGACGGCGCGGGTGCAGTCCGGCCCGGAACATGATGTCCTGCGCCACCGAGTTACCCAGGCCCGGAATCAACTGTTCCTGCGTGAGCAGCCCTTTCACACTTCGCTTCTCGCCCTGCAGTAACTCGTCTAAGAGACCCGAGAAGTACCGGAAAGTGAACTCCCTGTCCACGGGCGTCGGCCGCATGCCCTTGATGTACTTCCGCTCCCGCTCCCTGCCTTTCTCGAAGAGCTCCATCGCGCCCCACATCTGGGTGGCGACCGACAGGCCCGTCTCGTCCTCGAAGTCGAGCAGCAAGTGGTACCGGCCCGGCCGGGTCGCACCGCGTTCGTGGAAGAGCAGCCGCCCCCCACACTCGCCGAGCACCAGTACGTAGCCGGGCTCCAGCGGCACGAACATCCATCGCCCCCTCGCCATGGCTGCACCCACGGTTTTCCCTCTCGCCAGACGCTCGAACTCGGCCGGCTTGCGATTGTACCACACGAACTTATGCGGGGAGTTGCCCAGCCGGCCGCGCTTCACGACCTTGCCGCGCAGAACCTGGTTCATCTGCCTGGTCAGGGTCACGCACTCGGGCAGCTCGAACACTACTCCTCCGTCTTCGGCCGAGCCAGCCACGCCGGCAGGCGTCCGTGCCCGACCATGATCCGAATCAGGTTCTCCATGCCCGCGAACTGGCGCATGCAGAGCCGATATTCTTCCTCAGTCAGGTCGGCCGTTCGCGGGTAGCAGTGGAGCGACATCCCCTCCCGGCTGCCCATCAGCGGCCGCACCTTCTTGCACGGGAAATCGGCGCAGAGACCGCAGCTCTCGACGCCCTTCTCTTTGGCACACGGCCGGACCTCGCAGGACTTGTCGGCCAGCCGACCGTCGACACGGCAGCCGTCACAGCGGACGTTCTCGGCGGTGTATGCCTCATGTCCGAACAGCTTGCGCCAGCCGTCAACCAGCTTCTGCCGCACGACCGGGTCGTCTGACCGCGCCGCGCACTGGTCGCAATTGTAGCCGCAGTAACCTGTCATCTTCACCATCGAATCCTCCTTCCCTCAAGCGGCGGGCCAAGTCTCGTCGGCAGCTCCCCAGGCGCGGACAACGAGCCAGATCTTGCGCGCACTGAATTGCCTAGCTGGCGTCCTTCTTCCCCACAGCGCCGCCCAATGCCGCGACGACGCCGGGCGGACCGTCAAGCGTACGAATCGGGAAGGGTATTACGATGCCTTCCTGCCGGTAGCGTTCATGCAGCGCCTTGATGAACTCGTGCTTGACCAGGTAGGTCGAGCCAAAGTCGCTGACCCGCAGCGCGACGTTGAAGTTGATGCTCGAGTTGTCAAACGTGTGGTAGCGGACAAACGGCTCGAACCCGCGCACCGCGCCCGGCACCTCCTGCTGAATCCGGCGGGCGACATCGAGGGTGACTTCCTCGACGCGACGCAGGTCGCTCGCGTAGCTTATGCCCACCGGAAAGTAGATGGCGACCTCTTCCTGGGGCAGGTTCAGATTCTGGATGACACTGGTGTTGAGCCGGCTATTGGGGACGATAATCGCTATGTTGGTCACGGTCCTTACCCGAGTGTGGCGCCAGCCGATGTTGGTAACCCATCCCTCTTCGCCGGTGTCGAGTTTCACGAAGTCTCCGACTCGCACGGTACGGTCGGCCAGGACGAACAGGCCGGCAAAGAGATTGGAGAGTGGACCCTGCAACGCGAGCGCCACGGCCAGCGACCCAATGCCGAGCGACGCCACGATCGGCGTGATCGAAATGTGCAGCGCCTGGAGCAGCAGGAGCAAGCCGATGGCAACAATCAGCAGCCGGAGTATGCCGCGCACGATGCCGCGGGTGATATCGATGTAGGCGAAGCGGCCCTTGAAGAAGACGAGCAACCGATAGATGAACCGGTCAAGGAACACCAGGGCCGCCAGCAGCACCAGGACCTTGGCGACTATCGACATGACCTTGTCGACCTGGCTTGGCAGCGGCAGCAGCCCTTCGAGAGCCCACACGCCGAGGACGATAGTCACGATTGTCAGCGGGATACCCAAGGTCTCGACCACTGCCGACAGCAGTCCGCTGCCGGACTTCTCGGCGCGAATCCGGAGCCAACGGCGCAGTATCCGCCAGAAGAGCAGGACGGCGGCGACGCATACCAGGAACAGCACCGGGGCGAACAGCCACGGGCTTATCCTCAGGCCCAGCAACTGCAGGTGCGTACTCGGGGATGGGGTCACGATTCAGGCCACCCGGTCCGGTCCGTTTGCGTCATTCTCATCGGCTGGTTCTCGTGATTCTGATTATCATCACTGCTGGCTGCTTGTCAAGACGCCGCAGGAGAAGCTGCAGGATTCCCGCCGGAAGGAAGTGCTAGTCCCGGCCGGCCTTGCCCCCGGCGTGCAGCTTCTCAAGCCGCGGCTGCGCGTCCTTGAACACAGTCACCTTCCAGACGCCCTGCAGCCGCTCGCACGGGAACTTGTCGCAAAGGGCGCAATGGGCAACGCCCATCTCCATCGCGCAGCACCGCACCGCACACTCAAGACAAGGCTTCAGACACCGGGCGTCAATCGTGGTGCACCCGTCGCAAATAATGTAGGTGTCCTTCCTCTTGCCCGAGCTTTCTGCATTCTGAATTCTGGTTTCTGAATTCTGGTCTATCCGCTTCCACGCCCACTCAATCCCCTTCCGAAGCATCGCCTGGAAAAGGCCCTTCAGATGCAGCTTCTCGCCCAGCCGCGGGAACCGATAGGCCGGGCACTTCGCGCAGTCAATCCCGCAGTAGGCGATTATCCGTCTGGCCACGGCACTAGCTTCGGCACAAACCGCTGAAAGTCAAGGTCTCGCGGTCTGAACAAGGCAGGTTTCCGAAACCAGCCATCCGGATGGAGGACTGCGGACTCCTGACGGAGAAACCACGGATGAGCGGAGCGTGGCGGAGCCACAACACGGTCAACTCCTCTCCACCTGCTCCACGATTGCCGCCGACGTCGTGACCCAGGCAAACCCATAAGCCAGGTTGAGCAAGCTGGCGCAGTGCATCTCCTCGGTCGGTGCGCCGGTCGCATCAGCCGGAACGAAACTGCGGTAGTCGCGGAAGTACGCATCCCGGGCTGTGGACTCAACGCACATGTTCGTCATCACGCCGCAGATTACCAGGTCTTCGACTCTCAGCGAACGGAGCACCGTCTGCAGGTCGGTGTCAAAGAAGGCCGAGTAGCGGTGCTTGGTCACTACCTTCTCGCTCGCCCGGGGCGCGAGTTCGGCGATGATCTCGCTCTCCGGCGCACCCTCAACGATGTTCTCCTTCCACCACTGAACCATGATCCCGGCGTCGAGCATCTCCGGATGATGGGCGTGCCGGGTATAGATGACCGGCCGCCGGGCCCGGCGGAAGCCCTTCAGCAATTGCATCAGGTTTGGCACTATTGCTTCGGTGCAGGAAAGATAGCCCTTGCCCGCCGGGTCGGCGAAGAAGCGTTGCATGTCAACGACCAGCAGAGCCGACTTCGACAAACGCAAGCGCATCCGGTGCGTATTCACTGTGCGAATCGCGGCCAGCCATTGCTCCGTCTTGGCGGCGATGTTATGCCTCGTAACGTATGATTCCAGCCTGTCTTTCTTCACGAGTCTACTCCCTCGGCGCAGTCAGATCTGGTGTTCAAGACAAAGATCCACGCATTGAGCGACCAGAACATGCGCGCCGACCACAGATTCTCCATCGCCGGTGAGAATATGCGGACCATTCCTGGTGTCAAGCAAGAGGCTTGCACCAGGCGCCTGCTCCTGTATACTAACACTGAGTCTACGGAGAATCCGCGGCCACTAACTCCGGTGCAGACGGACACGAGTCCTCCTTCCCTCCAGCTGCCCGCCTCGCGCGGGCAGCCCTTTAACTGTGCGCGAACTAGGCTCACCTGCCCGACTTCGCCAACCCAAGGACCATGAACTTGAAACCGAAAGCTCGCTCCTAGGGCGCGCGGTGTGTTGAATCGGCGGGACGAGAATCGGTTAGAGTCCCCGATAATCCCCACCCACCGGGCGGCGTCCGTGCCACACAGCGCTGGCACGCCGGGCGCCCGACCAGTGTGAAACGCGTGTTGTCGCCGGCGCCTGCTCGCGTGAACCCGCGGCGGACCGACGCAGCAGCGCCGGCCTGCGGTTACCTGGTCGGAGCCCGAACCGAGTCGGAGTCCGGCGGCAGCGTGTCGTAGGAAAGCGCCTGGCAGGCCGACTGCGCATTCCCATACAGAAGGAGGCACTCGCGATAGGCTTGACCTACACCATACTGGTCGTGAGCTGAACGCCAGATCCGCACCGACTCTCTCAGTTGGTTGAGATGCTGCTCGACTTGCGAAATCCTGAGGCGAACGCCGACCCCTTCCAGCACCCCTCGCCGCGCCAGCACCGCTTTCAACGAATCGACCCGCACTCTCAATTCGCCAATACGTTGCTCGTACGCTGCAATGCTGTCAGCGCTGGTCGCGCCCGAAGCCGATACGACGTACCTCGGTTTCCGCCACACGAACGAAGCCAGGATGGCGGCGCCCACCACCATCAGGGCTATGTACAGAAGCGTCAGATTTCTCACCCTGTTGTCCATTTCTATTTGACGCGGACACGCGCACCACGGTTCAGCCACCCTCCGCCCGCACGGGGCCAAGAGCCCTCGCGCCCGGCCGTTCGCGCTAATCCGAGTCCCACCGGCGCTGGGCCGTCAGCCGCTGCCCGCCACTCGAATCCCTGGCTCCTTGACCCTGAATTCCTGTGCTCTGCCAATCAGCAGTCTACAATCGTCAATCTCAAGTGGACTGGCCTCGCCGCCGTCATCTGGCTATGATGACTGCTCTCGCCCCCAGTCCAGTTGATGGATCAGCAGGAACCAGGCGTAGCGGCTGGCCGCGGCAAGGGCGGCTGCGAGCATGAAAACCAGCAGGTAGAAGGCAAACCACCAGTGCAGCAGCACGGCGATGCCGACACCTAGCACGCCCGTGTACCCGACGATAGAGAGCGTTGCGCCACGCGTGAAGATTCGCTGCTCCTTGTGGCGCCGGCTTCGACTCAGCACCTGGCCGAGATACCTAGCCGTCGCAACTGCGTAGGCGATGCTGAGCGCGATGAGCGCCACGCCCAGGCTCACCGGAGACTGGTGCGGTATGAGGAAGACGATTGCGACCATCAGCACGAGGATGAACTGGGAGAAGGCATGGCGCGCCGTGTCAACCAAGTGCTGGTTCTCCGGCCGTCGGAGAATGTCCGAGTTGAGGGTTAGCGCGATGAAGAGCAGTCCGGTAAGGGTCGCGCATGCGGCCGCCACGGTTGCATAAAACATCTGCCAGTCTCGCATTACCTCTGTGAACGTGCGCATCTTACCTCCCGCCAGGCA
>Ga0172371_10012577_pt1 | contig 11131 bp, 13 predicted proteins | sample Lak12m_FD_114543 | JGI IMG/M metagenome (GOLD analysis project Ga0172371, IMG submission 114543) | Freshwater microbial communities from Kabuno Bay, South-Kivu, Congo - kab_022012_12m | ecosystem: Environmental > Aquatic > Freshwater > Lake | place: Democratic Republic of the Congo: South-Kivu... | reverse complement strand
TTGTTGATCCCCCATTCTTATAAAGAGGAGAATCATCCCTGTGATTCCGATTCTAGTGGGAAGTGTAAACTAAAGAGATGTGGTATTTTAATTGCGTTAGGAATTGCTATACATAATTTTCCCGAAGGCATTGCTGTATTCTTTTCTTCTGTAGTAGACCTAAAGCTAGGATTTACCATTGCTGCAGCAATTGCTTTACACAACATTCCCGAAGGAATAGCTGTTGCTATGCCAATTTATTACGCAACAAATAGTAAAAGGAAGGCCTTCTTATATTCCCTGCTTTCGGGAATGGCAGAACCGGTAGGAGCGATTATAGCTTTTCTCTTCTTGAGAAGTTTTTTATCTAGTTTTATGCTATCTTTAATAATCGCTGCTGTTGCAGGAATAATGGTTTTTATTAGTTTTGATGAGCTACTGCCTTATGCTTTTAATAAAAAGAATAATAACTTAACCATCGCCGGAGTATTTTTGGGCATGCTGGTGGTGGCATTAGGATTTTTAATTTTGTAAAGATTCTGAATACTTTCTTAGTTGTATTTATTTGTTTAATTCTAATTTATCCTATTTTGAACCGAAAGCCTTAAATAGTATTATGAATATATATTCATAATTAACCAAGGAGGTAAAATAAAATGCCAAACAAAGACGGAACTGGACCAGAAGGAAAAGGATCGATGACTGGAAGAAGAAGAGGAAAATGTGCTGGAGCCGCAGACACCATTTGTGTTAGAGGAAAAGGAATGGGTAGAGGTTGTTGTGGACAGGGTAGGGGCAAAGAATAAATAGTCTTAGAATTTACTTAGGATTATGCCCAGACCAAGATTAAGAAGAAAAGTGGTCTCTGAACCGGAGATCACTTACTTCAAACCAGCAGGAATACCTTTGAAAATTCTACAACAACAAATAATTGGGGTTGATGAATATGAAGCAATACGTCTTAAGGACTTGGATGGATTGGAGCAGGAAGAATGTGCTCGGAAAATGGATATCAGCCAGCCCACCTTCCATCGTTTGGTTCTATCTGCCAGGAAGAAAATAGCTGATGCTCTAGTTAATGGCAAAGCCATTAAGATAGAAGGCGGAAATTATCGAAAATAAAAAAAGAGGTTAGTGTAATGGCAAAAACAAAGAAGAGTGTTAAATCTAATAAATGTGTTGGACACAAACACTTGGGAAAAATCTGTGTCCATAAGAATGGAACAAGTCACAGGATCCACAAAAGATAAGTTTGTTTTTAATTAGTTTATGTTCTTGAATAGGTGAGGCACATGAAAAAAATTAGAAAAGATAACCTTGATAAGATGTTTATTGTTTATGGAGTTATTGTGTTGCTTTCTTTGATCACTGCTATGGCTCTTTTTGTATGTTATTATCCCCAAGAAAAACCGAAAGGCATGATGATACTAATTGAATCTACTCCCGAGCCGATGGGGTTAATTAATATGGTCAGTCAAATGAAAGAACGTAATATCTATGGTCTTTTAATGGTTACTCCAGAATTTGTTAAAGATAATTGTGAAGCGATCAAAGATTCTTTAAGTTATGGCAACATTGAGTTAGTTGCCTCGAATGTGGCTGCTCCTTTTTGGGGAATGTCTCTTGAAGAGCAAAAAACGAGGATTACAGAAATGCTTGAGGGAATTGAAAAATGCACTGGAACTAAGCCCAGGATAATATCTTCACGTTACATGGCTTCTGACTTGAATACAATTAGAGCAGCAGAGGAGTTGGGTGTTCCTTATGTAACGGCAAGAGGAACTACCGGCAATAAAGCTACTGTATTTCAACCAGAGGGTTATAAAACAAAAGTCTTGTCGGTATCATTAATCAATCTGGTTCCTTTCGAATATGGCAGCCTTTGTGACTATTCATTCTATGAAAGAGCAGGAAAACCAGAAGATATGAGATTGGAGTTGGATCGTTCTTTAGAACCTCTAACCGAAAAAGAGAAAGCATGGTTTGGTGAGAAGCATTTAGTAACGCCCACTTCACATACTTTTGTTGGAGGGAACCTAAAGCCTTGGAATCAAATGTGGCTGGACTTCTGGGACGAGTCTGAAGTTGATTGGGTTACTCTAGATGAACTGATGTCAGAAGTAGATTGGGAGATTCCATTATGGCAAATGCCTATAAATCAGAACAATCCTTACACGGAAGAGAAAGTTCATCCTCTGATTCCTTACGAAGAAGAAGAGAAAATGGGTAATATGTGTGCGATTTAGAAAGATTTTTATCTTTTTTAATATTTTAAATAATGAGGTAAATAAAATGATACATGAAGATAGGGCAAAACTTACAGATAAGACATTAGATATGAAAAGAGCAATTGATTCTTTAAAAGAGGAGCTTGAAGCGGTCGATTGGTATAATCAAAGGGCTGATGCTTGTACTGATAATGAATTAAAGAAGATCCTTATTCATAATGCCAATGAAGAAAAAGAGCATGCAGCAATGATTTTAGCCTGGATTAGAAAGCACGATCCTAATTTCGCTAAAGAGATGAAAGAATATCTATTTGAAGAGGATATTGCTGGTCTAGAACAAAAGAAACATTAGTTTTTTCATTCTCTCCGAGCTATTCTTATTAACGATTGTAAACTTATAATCATTAAGATGAACGCTCCCAAAATGACCAAAAATAAATTGTCTCCTGAACCTGCCAAGATGATATCTAACCCTCTCTGGACATCGACGTTTTGGATATTTTCGTCCCAGTTCTCAGAAAAATCTCACCTGCAAAACACACTATTTCCGGACGTACTTAACCCCGCTCTCTATCCCTATAAAATGGGACATTTTGATGCAAAAATGCCCCTAATTTGAAAATGGACCCCTGAGGGTGTACAAGAAGAATATTAGCCCCGCGCGGATTCGAACCGCGGTCCCAAGGTGACTCCGATTGACACCAGAGCCTTGTATCCTAGTCCACTAGACAACGGGGCTGTTAAACTCATAATTCAGCCCTTACTTTATAAAAATTACTTTTCAGAAACGACGAAACCCCCTCGCTCCGACCCGTTCCAAAGGTAACTAAAGTTTAGAAGCGAACGGGAAGCTAAATGTTTGACAAATCGCGCGGCTCGTCGCTGGTGAATAAATCACGGGGGTTTCTACCCATTAATAAAATACACCTGCGGTGGAGGGAATCCATTAAAACAGATAGAAGTATAACTGTAAGTATAAGCGCCAGTAGTTAAGATATACACTTTATCTCCTCTTTGAATGTCTGCCGGCAATTTACATTTATGATTTTCATACATCACATCCATGCTGTCACAACTAGGTCCTGCTAAGATCATCTCTTCATAATCATCAGCTGGCTCTTCCAGATGTCGTTCTACAAAGATGGGATATTTAATTGATTCATCAATTGTTTCAATCAGTCCTCGGAATTTTCCTACATCTAAGAAGACCCAGGGGATAGAACTGTGTGTAGATTTAGTGCCCACGTTAACCACTTCAGCCACTAATACACCAGCATCTCCAGTAATTGATCGGCCCGGTTCGATGATGATTTCAGGCAGATCTCCGTTGAATTCGTCTTTAAGATAATTTTTGATAGCGTCAACATATTCATCAAAGTCTGGGGTGGGATAAATGTACTTAGCAGGTAAACCGCCACCAAGATCGATAGCCTTCAGAGTAATCCCCACTTTTTTCAGTTCATTAAAAATGTGTGAACATTGACCTAAGGCAGTGTCCCATTGTCCTAGATCTCTCTGTTGTGAACCAACATGAAAACATAATCCGTAAGGTTCTAAGCCCAATTCTTTCGCCTTGACTACTAAATCATAAACCATACCTTGGTGGCAGCCGAATTTTCGAGAAAGAGGCCAGTCAGCGGTGCTCGAGCCGTCCAACAATAATCTGAAGATAACTTTAGAGCCAGGAGCTTCTTTAGCTAGTGCTTCTACATCTCCAAAAGAATCTGTGGCAAACATTCTGATCCCTTTCATGTACGCATACCGGATCTCGATGTCTTTCTTGATGGGGTTGCCGTAACTCATTCTTTCTGGAGAAATGCCTAACTTCAACAGTTGGTCCATCTCGTACACTGAAGCGATATCAAAATTAGAACCCTTACTGGCCAGAACTTGAATCACTTCGTTAGCGGGATTAGCTTTGACTGCATAATAAATTTTAGCGAAAGGAAGACTCTTCTGCAATTCTTCATACTTCCGGCCGATTTTCTTTAAATCAATGATCCAGAAGGGACACATCTTATCTTTAGCGAACTCTTTGATCTGGTCAAGTTCCTTTGGAGGAAGGTATTCAAAGATGTTTTTTACTGGCCGCATTTTCTTTTAAGTAGGTTTTGCGTTTCAATTGTGTGCCAGTATTTAAATGCTTTTATGTTTTCTAAACATATCAATCTGCTTAACCTTCCCTTCTAAACAAGAATAGAGAAACTAAAGAAATTAGGGCTGCAAACCCGAAAGCATAATCTGGGTTAACTCTCCATAAAAGTCCTGCAATCAAGGATGCCGGAAGGTAAACTAAGCCAGTAAGGTAACTATACATCCCTAAAGCAGTAGCTCTCTTCTTCTTCTCTAAATCGATGATGTACGCTTTACTTTGACTTTCATCGATAGCATAGAAAATACCGAAGATTAAGAATAGGATGATGATACTACTCTTACTCTTAGCAAAGATAAAACCAAGGGACATTAAGAGATAGGTTAAGTATCCCAGCATAATGATCTTTTTTCTTCCAATATAATCTCCTAACTTCCCAATCAGCGGGGCACTAATTACAAAGGATAAGTTGAACAATAAATAGAGCAGAATTACTTGTTTGATTTCAAAACCTACTGAGTATGCTTTAAGTAGGAGAAAACTGAAACTGAAATAGGCTAGGGAGAAGAGTATAGCTGAATACAAGTATTTTTTATACCCTTTACTGGTGTGTTTAAAATTCTTAAATATGTTTTCTCTTAATTCGGGTTTACTCTTCTTTTCTGGTAAGAAAGATAATAATAGTACGGAAAGAATGGCCGGGATGATCGCTACAAAGAAAACTAATCTGAAGGTGGAACTGCCCTCTCCATAAGCTAAAAGTAAGAAGTAGGCGATTAACGGCCCTAACAATGCTCCGGTTTTATCTAGGGCTTTATGCAACCCAAATGATATCCCTCGATTAGTTTTATCGGTGAAAGAAGAAATCCAAGCATCTCGGGGAGGGCCGCGAAAAGATTTACCTAATCTCTCGATTACTCTAAACAGGGAAGCGAAGAAGATTGAGTTGGGGATGAGCAGAATAATCTTAGCTAGGGTTGAAAACCCATACCCCAATAAAGCGAAAGGTTTTCTCTTTCCTAACTTATCTGAAAGATAACCGGAAAGGTAATTCAAAGAAGAAGCAGAAAAGTCTGATAGTCCTTCAATCAATCCTAATAAGGCGGTAGAAGCTCCTAAGATGGTAGTGAAGAATAAGGAAAAGACTGAGAAGATCATCTCTGAACTGATATCGGTAAGAAAACTGACTATGCCCAAGAGATAGATATTACGATGGACACCTCTTTTCATAAGAGAAGGATTTCTTACTAGTATATAATTTTAATCAAATTTTACTTTATCCCTCGCTATGTACTTCTTACCTTCATATTCAACTACATCAGTAGCGATTAACTTTTTCCCATTTCTTAACTCTACTTCTCCGTTGACTTTAATCGCTCCGGAACGAATCAATACCTTAGCTTGTCCTCCGGTAGAAGCCCAGTTCATAATCTTAACAAAAGCGTTCAGTTCGATGAAAGTATGATCCATAACTGAAATATTCTCTAGGGGTTTATTAAATTATTTCTCCCCAAATGTTTATAAACGAGAAAGGTTATTTTAGAGTAGATATTTAATTATGAGGGATTACAATGGCAGGATTTAAAAAATATGATCGAAGCAAGTTAGGAAGAGATTCCGATAGACTCGAACGAAGCGGTTTTGGCCGTAGAGAACGTTCTGGAGGAAGAGGCGGAGAACGCTCTGCTCCAAGATATGGGGGAAGAGATTCTGATCGGCCCAGAGGCGGATTTGGAGACAGAGATCGACCTTATCAAGAACAATTTGATGTTATCTGTGATACTTGTGGGAAAGAGTGTAAAGTTCCTTTCAAGCCCACTCGAGGTAAGCCGGTTTATTGCAGTGAATGTTTCAGCAAGAAATCCTCTGAACCTTCCAGAGAAAGTTCTGGTGGAGATTTAGATGAAATCAATCGCAAGCTGGACAAGATCATGCGTGCTTTAGATATTGATTAATTATTTTATAATTGTCTCAATTCTTTTTTTCTTAGTTTCTGGTTGCTTGGCTTTTTCAATCATACGAAAATACATTCGCTGTCGAGAGGGAGCAATAGAGTTAAACTTCTCTAAAAGATGATGTTTAATTAATTTTGATTTTAATTCTTTTGACATAACGGGATTTTCAGAAAGACCAAAATCATGCGTGGGCTTCTTTAATCCCTGTTCAAACATCTTTCTGCCAAATTCTGACATCAGACCTTCAGCTATCAGCTCTCGAGCATATTTCTGGGTATTATTACTCCATTTGCTGGTTTTTTCGTTTCTACGTACATAAGTAATCATATAACGATCTTCATCAACTCTTTTAACCGTAGTGTCAATCCAACCCCAACAAATAGCTTCATGCATTAATTCGGGATGAGAAGGGCTAGGTCTACCAGTGTGCTTCTTGTAACGGATCAAATGAACACATTTTTCTTTCTGATGGTTCTTCTCCAGCCAAGCACGCCATTGTGCTCTGGTCCGGGGAGAGATTCTTTTAGGCATAGTCAAGTGATATAATTAGAATTAATAATTCTTTTGTTAACGAGCGGAACAAATCTTTAAGAATAAAAAGTAGCCCCGCTCGGAATTTCGTAGCAGTTCTAAATCGCTGCGTTTCGAACCGAGGTCAATGCCTTGCTTCCATTAAGTGCCCAAAGGGCACTATCCTAGTCCGCTAGACGACGGGGCTATAACTTGTGATTTCTTTAAGGGCTTTATAAAAATTTCTTATTTTTTGTCTCATCCTTACAGAAACCTATAAATACCTCTAAACTATACTTTGGAGTATGGTGATCGGTGAAACAGCAGTAAATGCTTCCTTGCAAGCTCTAGAACTAGCTGACCCTTTCTTGAAAAACTTTCAGCCCTTATTTGTTAAGATCACTCTTCTTTTTGGAGGCCTGTTCGGCTTATACCTGTTTATTCTTGGTTTAAACCTTTATTATAATCGTAAGAAAGTGCAGGTGTTGAAAGATATCCGTTACGACCTCGATCAAATGAATATGCATTATGGTTTGAAATATTCTCAACATCATAAAAAAGGAATATCTCGATTATGGAAAAAGGTTCTCTCTCTGTTTCGTAGAGGAGGGCGATCATGAAGGTTTCAATACATGCAGACGTGTTCAAGAAGTTTCATCCACAATTAAAGATAGCTTTCGTATACCTGAAGAAGATAAATAATAAGGCTCATCTACACGAATCCGAACATATGTTGCATGAAGGGGAAGAGTTGGTAAGATTAGAATTTCATCCGGATACTTTGAAGAACCATGAATTAATCTCACCTTGGGTTGCTGCCCAGCAGGAATTCGGCCGAGAAGCTAAACATTATCACACCTCGACTGAAGAACTTTTGCATAGAGTACTGGAAAATAAGAGCGTTAAAGTTAAAGACACCTTAACTAACCTCTTGAGTTATCTCTCTTTAAAGTATGTAGTGCCTATTGGTGTAGATGATGTTAAGAAGATCGATAAGGAAATAAGTTTTGACATTGCTAAAGGAAACGAAAAAGTAGGAATATTATCAGTAGTCAAACGCGGTGCTTTTTATTATCATGATGCTTCGGGAGTATTAGGGACAAAATTTGATTATTGGAAGAGTTCACGCACTAAAATTGACCCTAAAACCACTTCTGTTCTGATTCATATCGAAGCAGTTCCTCCTCTGGGCAGTAAAGAACTGAACTCTTTGCTGAGAGAGTTAAATACTTTAAGTGGGTCCTTCTGTGGCGGAGAGAGTAAAGTGTTCATCCTGGATAAGAACCATACTTCTTTTAAGATATGAACCTGAATTAACCCCGCGGATTAAGTCGGCCGTGAGTCTCGTGCTTTCTAGCAATATCCCTTAAAGAAAGCACTTACCAAACTCTCTTACGAAAGAGAAGTTCTCGACTCACCCGCAAGATGAAGCCCTTGATTTCTGTGCTGAAATGAAATTGTTTGTTTCATTTCATGCATCTGCGCACACACAAGATAAGGAAACTACCTTATCTGTGTCCAAACAAAGTAGTTTCTTTGTTTCGGGGAGAGCTCGTTGCCTCATCTTGTGTCTTGGCCACTTAACTTAATACGCACATTTAACCAATATTTTTTTAAAGAGGGATAGATTCTCTTTAAAAATGGACTTTAAACAGGAATTAATCAAGCTTCTTTCTAAAGAAACTAAGATTCCAGAAGCAGACTTCACTAATCTTATCACCATTCCTCCCGATCCCAAACTAGGGGATTACGCTTTTCCCTGCTTTAAGCTGGGAGGGAATCCTAAAGAAGCAGCCGAAAAATTAAAAGCTAAATTAAAGCTGCCTAAGTTTATAGAGAGAGTAGAAGTAACTGGTCCTTATCTGAATTTTTTTACCAATAAGTCTTTGCTGACTGAACAGACTTTAACCGATGTTATCGAACAGAAAAACAAATACGGGAAGGGAACTGGAAAGAAGGCCATAGTAGTAGAGTTTTGTAGTCCGAACACCAACAAGCCTTTACATCTGGGTCATGTAAGAAATATGGCTTTAGGAGAAGCGATGTGTAACCTGCTTTCTTTTCAAGGGCATAATATTCATCCGGTAGAAATTGTTAAGGTTCGTGGAGTACATATCTGTAATTCTATGCTGGCTTACCAAAGATGGGGAGACAAAAAGCAGCCAGACAAGAAGACGGACCATTTTGTTGGTGATTATTATGTACTGTTTGCACAGAAAGCTAAAGATGATCCGGACTTAGAGAAAGAAGCTCAGGAGATGCTTGTGAAATGGGAGCAAGGAGAGAAGGAAGTTCGAGCCTTATGGAAAAAAATGAACGCTTGGGTTTTGGATGGATTTCAGCAGACATATAAACGGTTCGGGATAAAGTTCGAGAAGGAATATTACGAATCTGAATTTTATGTTCATGGGAAAGATATCGCTCAAGAGGGTTTAAAGAAAGGCCTGTTCTTTAAGGACGAAACGGGGGCGGTAATGGTCGACCTAGAAAAATATGGGTTGGGCAAGAAAGCTGTACTTCGTTCTGATGGCACTTCTATTTATTTCACTCAAGATCTTTACTTAGCAGAACTACGACAGAAAGATTATCGCTTTAACCAATTATTGTATGTGGTCGCAAATGAGCAGAACTTGCATTTCAAACAGTTGTTTAAAGTGTTAGAATTGCTGGGAAGAAGTTACGCCTCAAACTTATACCATCTAAGTTACGGGATGGTTAATCTGCCTACTGGGAAAATGAAATCCAGAGAAGGTACGGTTGTTGATGCAGATGACATTTTAGATGAACTTTCTGCATTAGCTGAAAAAGAAGTGTTGAAACGTTACGAGAATATTTCTGAGAAGGAAGTGAAAAGAAGGGGTGAGTTTATTGCTTTAGGAGCAATAAAATTCTTTATGCTGAAGACTGACGCAGTTAAAGAGATGATTTTCAACCCGGAAGAGTCTATTAGCTTTGAGGGAGAGACCGGTCCTTACATACAGTATACTCATGCTCGATCATGTAGCATCTTAAAAAAAGCTAAGAAAGAGATTACTCTGAAGAATACCGAGCTAGACTATTCTTTGCTTAAAGAGAAAGAAGAACAGGCTATTATCCGTTTGATGTATGACTTTCCTCTCCAGGCAGCTAAAGCAGCGGAACAGCATAAACCCCATTTGATCGCTAACTACTTGATTAGTTTATCTCAAGCCTTTAATGAGTTCTATCATGTTCATCAGGTTATTTCTGAGGATAAGAAATTGATGCAGGCTCGTCTGTTACTGGTAGATTCTGTTAGACAAGTTCTGGAGAATGGTTTGAACTTGTTAGGTATTCATGCCCCAGAAGAGATGTAATCAAGATGGCAACTTCCTGCATTTTATGCCAACTTAACGGTGGGTGTATGGGCTGCTGTGGGTATGGTTTTATCTCTAAAAGGATGGTGTTCGAAGCGATCCAAGCAAATACTGAGGAGTTTCGTTTATTACACCCACAGACTCCAGAAGAGTTAATAAAGTTCAGAGATCGTTTTCCTAAACAGGCTCTGCGTAACGGGGTATGTTATAATCTTATTTGCGTGGATGGACAGTTGCTTTGTCCTCTTCACCCCTTTAGGAATAAAGGGAAGGATTTGAGGGAAGGACATTGTGAGATTAATCATCTGTGTAATACCGCTCAACACTTTAATTCCTGGCAGTCCGACTGGCAGAAAGAATTCTTAGAATTCATAGAGAAAAAGAAATTAGATAACATAGATTATTCTCTAGGTATGGACGATGATCGATGGTTGGTAGAGTTTTATTGCTTGAAAGATAAAAATATATAAAGCAGTAAATTATCCTTCTGCTTATGGAAAACGGGAATAATAATGGTAATGGCCTTACCGCTTATGAATTCGGCAAGATTGGAGTAACCAAAACATCTAATAAGACTGTGGTAAGTCTATGGTTAGACTCTTATGGGGATATTTTTTCTGATTTTGATTCTCGACCTTTATCTCAACGCGCTATGTCACAAGATTTTTTAGATGAAGCTAAAAGGGCCACCCAAGATCTTATCTCTGAACCTTTCTCATTTCGATTATTAATGCCCGATAAACTTCGTAATCGTGATGATGAGAAGACTATTCGTAAAAGATTAAAGGATCATTTTCAGAAACATTATAGGTTATTAGAGAAGGAACAAAAAGGGATTGTAAAAAGAGGAGCGACTCTGTCTATTCTAGGTTTTCTCTTGATGATCGGGGCGGCTTTGATTTCTCATTATACCTTGGAAGGTTTTTGGTATACTTTATTGATAATCTTCTGTGAACCCGCAGGATGGTTTACCTTATGGTGGGGTTTAGATCACATTTTCTATTTCGGGAAAGCTAAGAAACCAGATTACTT
>Ga0172371_10012576_pt1 | contig 11132 bp, 8 predicted proteins | sample Lak12m_FD_114543 | JGI IMG/M metagenome (GOLD analysis project Ga0172371, IMG submission 114543) | Freshwater microbial communities from Kabuno Bay, South-Kivu, Congo - kab_022012_12m | ecosystem: Environmental > Aquatic > Freshwater > Lake | place: Democratic Republic of the Congo: South-Kivu... | reverse complement strand
CGGTACGGCGGCCTCCGGCCATGCTTCCTGGAGCCCCGATCCGTAACCGTATTTACGAAAACCAGTACTTAGCATACCGTTTCGCAAATACGGTGTCGTATTCGGGTGCCACTGCTAGCTTGCTAGCAGTGTTTTCCGGAGGCACTGCTGGACAAGCCAGCAGTGGCACCCAACGTGTGGCGCACCGGTGACCCGCACTTGATTTCGGTGTGACCGTATTTATGAAATGGAATACTTAGTGGTAGCGATGATCCTGGCAGCAGACAACATTCATGGATTGAATCCTGTCGTGGCAGACGCCATGCGGCGCTTGGACCCCGCGCCTATCCGAGATCTCGCAACCCGTTGCCGGGAAGCCGGTGCCGGGTGGCTGGACATCAATCCAGGCTACCTTTCACGAAAGAACGAAGACCGTATGAGTTTCCTTGTCGAGACCGTCCAAGACTCAACCAACTTGAGATTGATTCTGGACAGCCCCAGCCCCAGGGTCTTGGCTCGGGGCCTGTCCGCATGTCGGGAAAAGCCGATCCTCAACGGCCTCTCAGCGGAACCGCAAAAACTTCAGGAGATCCTGCCCCTGGCCGCTGAACACAAGACCGAACTTATAGTACTGCTGATGGACGCCAAATCCTTCAGTCCCCCCACCCTGGATGAAAAAATAGCATTGGCCTTGGAAATGAGAGACCGCGCGCTCGCTGCGGGCTTGTCCGACGACGATCTCATATACGACCCCATACTTCCCAACATGAGCTGGGAAGACGCAAACCTTCGAGTTGCCGAGGCACTGAAGGCCGTGAGATTGCTTTCAAGCGGGGCAATACTTCAGGATCCCGCCCGCACCGTGGTTGGGCTGTCCAACCTGGCAAGCGGCATGAGTTCGCGGTTTCCCGCCGGGCTGGATGAATTGTGTCTGGGCTTGCTTGCCGGCGCGGGGCTCAGCATTGTGCTCGCCAATGCTTTGCGCCCGGAACTGGCGCAAGCCATTAGCGTGATAAATGGGATAATATGATTATATCGAAGGTGAAACCATGACGCCTGCCCAAGCATACAAGGAATTGTGCGACAAGAGCAGGCAGATTGCCTACTTGGGATCTGCCATTGCCGTGCTCAACTGGGACCAGCGGACCATGATCCCTGCAAAGGGACATGACCACAGAGTCGGACAACTGACGTTTCTCGCCGGGATGTACCACAATATGAAAACCGACCCCAGGATCGGTGAGCTCTTGGCCGTGACTCAGGGCTCGGACCAGCCGAGCGACCCCCTGGCCGTGGAAGCCGTGAATCTTCGCCTCTGGAAGCGGTCGTACGACATGGCCGTAAGAATCCCCGAGAAGCTGGCCGTGGAACTGGCAAAGGCCTCCGCGGAAGGACAGTCAGTCTGGGAGCAGGCCAAGCCGCAGAACGACTGGGACCGCTTCAAACCCTACCTGGAGAGGATTGTCGCCCTCAAACGGGAAGAAGCCGAAGCCTTGGGCTACGAACACGAACCGTACGACGCCCTTCTCGACCGCTACGAGGAGGGAGAAACCACGCGTCACCTGCAACCGATCTTCGAGCGGCTTCGCGTGGCCCTGGCGGAACTCCTGTCCAGGTTGCAGGGCAGCCGGATGCCCGCCGGAGCGAACGTTCCCCGCGGCCGATATGCCGTGACGGATCAGGAAGCCTTCGCGGTTCACGTGGCCTCAAAGATCGGTTACGACATGGGAGCGGGTCGTCTGGACGTGTCGGCCCACCCCTTCACCACCGGCATCGGGCCCGGTGATGTGCGCATAACCACACGATACAGCGAGGACTCGTTGCACGGGGCCATCTTCACTGTTTTGCACGAAGCAGGCCATGCCTTGTACCACCAGGGGCTTCCCTTGGAGCACTGGGGTACCCCCATGTGCAGGCCTGCGTCGCTCGGGGTGAACGAGTCCCAGTCCAGGATGTGGGAAAACCTTGTGGGTCGTTCTCTGTCCTTCTGGAAGCATTTCTATCCTGATCTGGTTTCACGCTTTCCGGCAGTAGCGGACGTGCCGCTTGAAGACTTTCACCGTCACATCAACGACGTAAAACCCAGCCTGATACGCGTAGACGCGGATGAGGTGACTTACAACATTCATATTCTTCTTCGGTTCGAACTTGAGGTCATGCTGGCCAGCGGCGAACTGGAAGTGGAGGACTTGCCCGAAGCCTGGAACATGAAGATCTACAAGTTCCTTGGTATAAGGCCGCCTGACCATGCCACCGGCCTCATGCAGGACGTCCACTGGTCTTCCGGTTCGGTCGGATATTTCCCAACTTATACCTTGGGCAATCTATATTCGGCTCAGTTATTTGCCAAGGCCCGACGGGAAATCGGCGACGTGGACGCACTCATGGAGCGCGGAGAGTTCAGCCCGCTGCTCGAATGGCTGCGAAAGAACATCCATTCCCAGGGAAGCCGGTACCAGCCACGACCGTTAGTTAGAACCGTGACGGGAGAGGACCTGAATCCCGACCATCTCATTGACTATCTTAGGGGAAAGTATCTTGCCCTGTACGGGCTCTGATTGTGCCGGCAGATGTTAGGAATGAGGGGCCAAAGAGTTCAGTGTTCGAAGGTGAACGCCCATCGGGAAAACGGTTGACAAAAACAGGCGGAATTACGCTATAATATGTTTGTAAACTAATCCTTGGACCTGACGGCGGTATTTCAAACGGTGGCTCAACCGTGTAGGATTATTTATTGCGGAGTTCATCCCTGATGATCAAGTTGCCGGCAACAATTCTACTCGTCCTGGCTCTACCACTTCTCGGCTACTCGGGAGGCATTCCGGAAAGCTCAGGAAATTCAGCAGCGTGCAACAGAATAGTTGCCCCGGCCCGAATGTGTCCTGCACTGGCGGTGCCTTCCAGGTCGGTCACCAGGCTGGTCCCGCCTAGGAGGCTATGTGCGGTGCCCGTTGCCGTGACGCCGGCGAGGACTGCGCTGGTTGCGCCGCAGAAAATATTCGCCCATCCTGCCGCAGTGGAAAGAACATGCGCGCTTCTTGTCGCTCCCCAAAGGTTGGTCCCTGCGGTGGTGGCTCCTGATCCGCTCTGTACGGTAACGGTTTCGGAACGTCCCTGATTTTTTTCTGCATTGATATGGGCTTGACTGTCGGCCCGACCAGCGCAATTATTCACTACCTATAGCGGTCGGAGAATCCGGAAGTTGTGTTGAAATTAGATTCGGAAATGATTCACAGATCGTCCGTAACATTCTTCCTCCCTGCATACTTCATGGTCGTCCTCTTCTTCGCGGCAATTATCTTCCTATCACCGGCCTGTTGTCTCGGGGACGACGATTCCCAGTCTGCCCCAGCGGTCGGCGGAATGGCTCCCCGTGCGCCACGGCCTCAACCGGATGCCCTGGATTTTCCGGCGCTGCCGAGTCCGCCTTACGGGCCGGCGATGCCGCTGCCGCCAGTTTTCTCGAGAACATCGAAGCCTCCATCCTCGATGCCTTTGGCCGGCGGCCTTAATCTCAGGGAAGGCACTGGAGACTACGCGGGTATGCTCCTTATTCCCGCGGGAAACTTCGATATGGGCAGCCCTGACAATGAAGGTCGTCCTGATGAAAGGCCTGTACACAAGGTTTTCGTAAGAGACTACTACCTCGCACGCCATGAGGTAACGGTTACGGAATATTGCGACTTTCTCAACAGCGAAGGAGAAAACACCGCCGACGGGCTGCCCAGAGTGAAACTTGACAGCCCGAGTTGCCCGCTGGTCAAGACGGGCAAGCGTTTCCATCCGAGGAAGGGCTGGGAGGACAAGCCCATCGTTTGCGTGTCCTGGCAGGGGGCGGCCGATTACGCGAGGTGGGCCGGCGGGCGACTGCCCACCGCTGCTGAATGGGAAAAGGCTGCAAGACTCACGATACCGCACCCCGCCGCCGATCGTTTCGCGATCCCGGAAGCCGACGGGCCCCTTCCCGTCCGAGACGCGTCTCCGGAGGCTCTAGGCGTCACGGGGATGGCAGGAAATGTCTGGGAGTGGTGTTCGGACTGGTACGCGAAGGATTATTACGCCGAAAGCCCGGCTCAAGACCCCGCGGGCCCTGGGCTGGGACTGGAAAAGGAAATCAGGGGCGGTTCCTGGGCGTCGCCGGAAGCGTCCCTCCGAAGCCAAAACCGCTACAAGGCCTCACCAAGAGGCTATTTCAGAACCGTGGGCTTCCGGATCGTAAAGGAATGACGGAGCCGGAGTTTTGCACCCCCAGTCGAGCGATTCGTGCCCACGTGCAATGCGAGGAGCGAAGGGGACCAATTCATAAGTACAGTGACGTATTGGGGTGCCACTGCTAGCTTGCTAGCAGTGTTTTCCAGAGGCACTGCTGGACAAGCCAGCAGTGGCACCCGAGGTGTGGCACAACGGGTGACGCGTCCGTGGTTTTTGTGTGACCGTATTTGTGAATTGCTCTACTAAGCTGTTGCCGCCGACACGTCACGAAGGTTTGGAAGAAACCGACTTTGAACAGCCCCAAAACCGCACCGCCCTCCCGTATCAACGCGTTCCCGGAACTCGTCCGCAAGGAAGTGCTGGCGGCCGCTGTCGTGCTGGCACTCGTGTGTTTGCTGTCAGCCGCTGCGGACGCCCCGATCCACGGGCCGTCCCATCCCGACGGAGTCACGGCTGAGGCGGTCAAAGCACCGTGGATTTTCATCGGAATCCAGCAGTTGCTGAGGTATTTTGATCCACTAATTGCAGGAGTCATTCTCCCCGCGATCGGTTTGCTTCTTATTACGTTACTGCCGATCATTCCCGCGTCGCGATGGACTGCATCCCTGATCTTTTATTTGATCTCTCTTGCCGCACTGGGACTCACCCTATGGGGGTACCTGACGTGACGGAAGGCGCCCGACTCGTCGGCTACGGTGTTGCCGTCTCAATTGGCCTGATGATCCTCGCCTTTGGCTATGTTGAGTATCGCCACCGCAACCCGGAGTGGAAACAGCACCAGCTTAAGGGGCTCGCGTTGGCGGCCGACCAATTGAAAGCCAAGTCGGCATCAGCGGACCCGGAAGTCCGCGGTAAGTTGGCGGCCGAGATAGCGTCCCTCAAGAATCGCAGGCCTGAGATCATCGAGATCAAGCCCTTCGGAGGCAAGCTCCCATCCGAAAGATGTATGACATGCCATTTCGGCGTTGAAGACATGTCTCAGTCCCATCCTAACTCGGTTTTCGGGTGCGTGGTGTGTCACGGGGGCAACGGCCCGGATCTCACCGTCCGCGGGGCTCACATCGGGCTGCGAGGTGGTCGTAATCCCGCGCGGCTGGACCTTGCCTCCCAAAGTTGCGGGCCAAGCATCGCCGGGATGTCGGCATGTCATTCGGAGCGCGAACATCCCTTACTCAATCGCACCGAGAACGTCCCCCGCTCCATCATGGCCACCAATGCAGGTATTATCGGCATTCTAAGGTTCCAATGGGGGCTCAAGGAAGACCTTCCCCCAAAATGGGGTGTCGCACAAGTAACTGATGGCAAGACATCTCTGAAGCCTATTCCTCCAGAGAGTCCATCTATTGACGTGGACAGCCTTTCCCGCAGCCACTTCAGGAAATTCTGCGCGTCGTGCCATCTTTGGGGCCGACGAGACCAGGACATGCGGCGATTGGAAGGCTGCCCCGCATGTCACGCTTCCTATTCAGATGACGGAACTTATCGCGGGGGGGATCCCACCATTCCACGCGACCAACCCGGCCACGCCGCCACTCACACACTGACGAATCGCATCCTTGACGACCGGTGCCGGGCTTGCCACCACCGGAGCGCCAGGGTCGGCCTGAACTACCACGGAGAGATGGAATCCGACCAGTACGGCACCCCCTTCGTGCGAGGCGGGCTCAGCGACAAGGTTCTCCCTGACGGTCGCTTCGTCCTCGGTCTTGTCCCGGATATCCACAGAGAAAAGGGCATGGGCTGCGTTGACTGCCATACGGGCCAGGACACGATGGGCGACGGGCTGATCCATTCAAGAATGAAGGATCAGATCGAGATCCGTTGCGAGGACTGCCACGGGGGCTACTCCACCCCGCCGACGACGATGGCCGTGGAAAAGCACGATCCGCTGGTTCAGGCCCTTGCGAGAACCTCGACTCATGCAAAGCCGGCGCCGGGTGACGAGATACTCCGGACATCCAAGGGCCGGCCCCTCGTCCACGTCAAGAAGACGGACAAGGGCTTCCGCCTGTTCAGCAAGCTCACCGGCAAGGAACACCCCGTCAGCGTCGTGACCGGCAAGAGGAACGGCCACACGATCAAAGGGCACGAGCGCATGGAATGCGACACCTGCCACAGCGCATGGAGTCCTCAGTGCTACGGTTGCCATCAAGTCCTGGATTACGGAGAAAAGGGCCTGGACCATCTTTCCGGCCGGATGACCGATGGACGCTGGGCCGAAGGCAAGACTCACTTCAGGTTTGAAGGCCACATCTACGGGATAAACTCCCGCGGCCGCGTCGGGATACTTGTCCCGGGCTGCCAGGTATGGAACACCGTCCTTGACCGCGACGGCAGAGTGATCAAACAGTTCGATTCAAAGATAATGAAGCTACAGAACGGACACACGTCCATCGCAGCGGCTCCGACTCATCCGCATACCTCGCGGAAAGAGGTCCCCCGATGCGTGGACTGCCACCTGGACGCTAAGGCATTGGGCCTGGGGGAAGGAACCCTCAACTGGAACCCCAGGGCCGGCCTTCCGGATCCCGAACCGGTTTACGATTCCCTCACCTCTGGCCTCAAAATACCTTTCGCCATTGATGCGGTCGTGGACGCCAGAGGCAAAGTGCTGCAGGGCACGTCCCACCGCCTGTCGAGAGGCTTCAACCAGGAGGAAATCAAGCGCATAACGGGTATAGCGACTTGCCTGACATGCCATGATCGCTACGACGATCCTGTCTGGGAAAAACCCAGGCCATATGTGGAGACACCTGCCTGCCGTAGGGCTCTGGAGAGGATGAAGTAGCGGTAGGGAAGGTTAGAGTAGGAAGAATATGAAGCGGGGGAGAGGCCCTTTTTGCAAGAAGGGCCTCTCCCCAAAAACTCTTAGCATATCAGAGGATTCCGCTGGTCGCCGCTCCTTTGCGGTCCAGGTTGGATGCGGTGAACGAAGTGAACCGCATCTGTCGAGAAATGAAAGGGAAATCAGCATCTTCATAGTTCGTAGTGCCCCGGACGAATGCGACGGGGCTAACGCTACAATAATTAAGAGTTTTTGAGGAGGGGTCCGGGGAGGGACTTTTTGCAAAAAGTCCCTCCCCGGCATTTCTTTCTTACGACTCGCCCTCTCGCCGCTTCACGGCAGGTACGATTTCGCCTGGCGGTGGACCGTGGGGCTCACCTGATCGGAAACCTCCGAGGCGATCTTTTCCAGAGCCGGTATCACTACGGCCTGGAGTTCCGGCTTGAGCTTTGTTGCGTGCTGGAAGGTGTTGAGCAGCTTGGAAGCCACGTAACCATTGATCCTCGAAAGCTCTATAACCGTGTCTGCAAGCCAACCCACGCCCTGGCCGGTCCAGATAACCTTGTTGTTGGATGCCGCAGGAAGGAACAAGGCCCGCGACAATGTCGGATGAGTCAGGTCAAAGGTTGGGCGGCTCTTTTCCACGTTGATCATCTCGAACACGTCCGGTCTCGTGCCGCCTCCCACAACACGGAGGTAATTGGCGTACCCGCTGAGGTGGCTATGCCAACCCTGGTATGTCTGATCGAGGATATCGTGACGTTGGGGCGCTGAGCTCCGGTTCAGAGCCAGCAGGGCCGACACCCGGTCCGATGCGGTGGTGGCTCTCTTGTGATGGTCAAGTATGAGGTCGTGGCTCTCGCCTGAATCGTCCACCGCGATAACATCCAGTAACACGTGCTTCAGGATGCGTTCCTCGATGCCGTCCCGAGGGGAACGCCGAGGTCCGTACGTATCCAGTTGCAGGAACATTCTCACCAGAGCCTCTCGGTAGCGCCCATTCACAGCCAGCATGAGCTTCTCCCGTGCTTGGGCCAGCTCCGGATACCAGACAGCGTACCGGCGATCCAGCGGCTGCTCGTCCACTCGCAGGAAATACGCCTTGAGACTAGGCCGAAGGTTCGGGTCCTCCACGATACGACCGTAGACGTCCAGCCACTGGTCCTCGACCAGGTGATCGAGGTCCAGAAGCAGGCCGACCCGCTGGCGATCAGTAAGCCGGCGCATGGCCTCAACCCGGTTGAATGAGTTGGTGTCCAGGCTGACCTGCCTGGCCAGGCGCTCTGAGGTCGCCGCCTCCTCGGAGAATGTCCCGTAGAACGAATAGTCCCTATTGATCGAGGCAAAGGCGGGCTCCTCGGGAATATCGCGGAATGTCAGGCAACCCTCGGGCTCGGTCACCTCGAAGACTCGGCCCGTGCCCGGGATCTCCTTTCCCGCTGAGTCCACCAGCGCCACTTCCACGGGAATGTGAAAGGGCATTTCAGCGGTATCGCAGCGCTGGCGGAAGATTATGGAAAACTCTTTGCGGTCGGAATCGTAAGACGTAACTGCCTCAACCTTGGGATAACCAAGTGTGTAGAGCCATCCTTGCTTGAACTGATCCAGCCCGCGGCCCGAAACCTCTTCGAAACACTGGAAGAACTGCTCTGTATTGGCGTTGGAGTGCTTGTAGCGGGAAAAATAAAGTTCCTTACCTGCTTTGAAATTCTCCTGCCCAACAATGAGCCTCAACATGCGAATCACTTCCGCGGCCTTGACGTAGGTTACGCCGTCAATCAACTCGTCAGGATCGTTGAATCCGTCACGCACTATCCTGCCTATCTTGCCGCCATCCTCGATGGCAAGGGGACCCAGGAGGGGACTCCTGATGGAATCAACCTGGCCCAGGCGGACGAAAGCAGGATCGAACAGATCCGCCATGAACGATCGCTCAACATCCACTGTGTACGCCTCGTTGAGCCACACATCGAAAGGGGTATCCATTGTGGTTTCGCTGCCGCATTGATTGTGCTCGAACTCGTGGACGATCACCGCATGTGCGTACAGCAACGATTGATCGAGAGTATGCTCATCAATCAGCGCGGCATCGGTCACTATTGTCGTGTTCCCGAGGTTTTCCATACCGCCGAAGTTTGATTTGTTCATGCATATAGTGCGGTAGGTCTCCGCGGTGTACTCGTAGTCCTGCTGCCTCTGCACCCAGAGGACGGACTCCTTCAGGATCTCCATAGGAATCCTGGCACCCTCCGTCCGTCCCGGAGGGACCAGGTATTCGAGCCTCACTTTGCGTCCTGACGGATAGATGATTTCATCCTCGAGTGTGTCCCATGTGCCTGCACATGCCAGAAATAGGTAAGGAGCCATGGGAATTTCGTTTTCGTACCGTATGATCTGCCTCGAGGGGTCCCCTGGTTTCGGTACGGGCTTTCCTGCAGGATTGAGCTTCCTGCAAATGTTTCCGTTGCTTATGAGATGAGTGTACCTGGCGTCTGCCTCCAGGGTCGTGGTAAAGGTACACTTGGCACGGCAATCGTCAAGAATCGGTGCAATCCGCTGGAATCCCCATTGCTGGCACTGGGATATGTATTGCTGCGGTGCCCCCGCGGGCGTGATATCCTTATAAATTCCTTCCAAGAGATGATCCGAAGGAAAGCATTGGGTCATGGCCCGGATGCGGAATCTTTCGCGGGGCCGGACTTCTCGCGGGAATTTCACCACCAGTTTGGCGGCTTCTTTGAGGTATTCATAAGCCACATCGGTTGTGGATTCCCGATCAGGGCCGTCCTGAATCCACTGGACTCCCGTGATCGTGAGATCTCTTGCGTCCAGCTCGATTTCTTCGAGCCCCTCAACAGCGGTGAGATCGAGAAGGTTATCGGCGTCCACACGGTCGTCCAGGAAACTTAAGTGAAGAGTCACATGATTCAGCTTTGCAGGAAGACGCGGAAAATCTTCCCGCCTGTATTTGTAGTCTTGATGGGCCATACGGGGAATCTCCTTGAGCCGTGGTCGCACGGGTATGCAACCTCGGCGCTGTTTGTTCAAGAAATGGCCGTTGCCCCCCTCAGGGAGATGCCTATAATATCATAAATAGTATGGGCTGAGCTCCTCAGCCGATAACCAAACCAGGAGGTGGGATCATGGCAGGTCAAATAGTGTGGGAAACAAGTATGGATCGAGCCCTGGCACGGGCGAGATCGGAATCCAAACACGTGTTGCTTGACTTCTTCAACCCAGGATGAATCGGATGCCAACAGATGGATGCGGTTTCGTATCCAGACGCTCGAGTAGCCCAATTCGTAACAACCAATTTTGTGCCCTTGCGCCTCCCCTTCGATTCCGTGCCTTACGCGGCAGATTTCAACATCAAATGGACCCCTACCCTGATCACCCTTGACCCCGACGGCAAGGAGCATCATCGAACCGTTGGCTTCCTTGGACCCGATGAATTGATACCGTCCCTGCTCCTGGGCATTGGTAAATCCTTCTTCGAGTCCGAGAAGTTCCCCGAAGCCATCGAGGCACTGAACAAACTCATCGCGGATCACCCCCAGAGCGCGTCGGCTCCCGAGGCCATGTTCCTCCTGGGCGTGGCCAAGTACAAGAACACCCACGATCCCATGCCGTTGAGACACGCATACGACAGGCTCACCGCCGAATTCCCCGGCAACGAATGGACGAAACGAGCCTTCCCATACAGGCTCATCGGATGACCCGCACCTTTGGAGAATGATGCCGGGGGACAACTTTTCTGCAGAAAAGTCTTCCCCCGGGCCCCTTTTCCAAAGACTCCCAACATATCGGCGGCTTCCGCTGGTCGCCGCTCCCGTGAAGTCCGGGTAGGATGCGGTGAACGAAGTGAACTGCATCTGTCGAGAAAGGAAGGGGAGATCAGCAGCTTCATTATAGGGACTGCCAAAAATAATGTCCGACAATTCGTATGCTCTGGTGGGGCGGGCATCTGAGGCTGTCTCAGAATTTCTAGAAAAGACAACCTCGTAGCACGATGTTGTGTAGGGGCGGGGTTTATCCCCAATGCTGTTGACTTAAGGATAAGGTCATGGATCAGATCCGTCGCCCCGACGAAAGTCGGGGTCCAGGAATCCGGCGGTACACGGGATTCACGGAACTGGATTCCGACTTCCGTCGGAAT
>Ga0172371_10012575_pt1 | contig 11132 bp, 4 predicted proteins | sample Lak12m_FD_114543 | JGI IMG/M metagenome (GOLD analysis project Ga0172371, IMG submission 114543) | Freshwater microbial communities from Kabuno Bay, South-Kivu, Congo - kab_022012_12m | ecosystem: Environmental > Aquatic > Freshwater > Lake | place: Democratic Republic of the Congo: South-Kivu... | reverse complement strand
CTTGCCCGTCCTTGTCTACGTCCGCCTGGCTGATGTTGGCCAGGTCGGGGCAGTTGTCCTTCTCGTTGGCAACTCCGTCGCCGTCCTTGTCCGGGTCGCAGAAGTTCGGGCTCCCGTCCTTGTCGTAGTCCTGTGCCTCCGGCATCGGGTAGAACAGGCAGTCCTCACCGGCTTCGGGGCAATGGTCGGGACCAGGCGGTGCAGTAGCACACTCCCATTGGCCGTCGATGCACCATGCGGACGCGGAGCACTCGCCCCACTGGCTGTCCACCGTGCACGGCACAGGCTGAAGCTGCTTGTAGTCCTTCACGCCGTCGCAGTCATTGTCCGCCCCGTCGCATTTCTCATCTGCCCCGGGGAAACTCAAGGGATCCTCGGGCAGACAATCCTCCGCATCCGGGAAGCCGTCGTCGTCGTCGTCCGAGTCGCACGAATCGGGGTCGCCGTCGAGGTCCGTGTCGGAAACCGGCTCCTGCCAGGTGCACGCAAGCCCGGGCGCCGAGCACACGTTTGAGAAATCGACGAACGGGCATACCCACTCACCGGCCATGCACTCCATCGGCGCATCGCACGTGCCGGAGTCGTAGTCGATCACGCACTCGGGACCCCCGGCGATACCCTCGTCCACTTCTCCGTCGCAGTCGTTGTCCGCACCGTCGCACTGCTCCGCTGACGGTGGTTTTGCAGAGCACGCTGACAGCTTCCCCCCGCTACAGCTCAATGTCCCTTCGCACGTGACGCCTTCCCCCTGCACGAAACAACTCGTCACCGCCCCTTCCATGTAGGGCTCGCAGTTGCACGAAGCGCCTCCGGTGCGAAGGCAGCGCTCCGCAGGCGTGCCCCCGGAATCCACGACCGCGGTGCACGTATACCCGTCGGGGCAATACGGGAATTTCTCCGCGCAAGCACAGGCGCAGAACTTGCCCTGCCCCTGGAACCCGACGCACGCTACGTCCGCGGCGTACGCCTTGGGCAGACAATCTTCGTCTTCCATGCACGGCTTGCACAGGTTCGGATGCACCGCGACGCAGACCGCGTCGTCGTACCCGTTTGGGACCATGCACTTCATCCCGAGCGCGCAGTCCTTGCTCGTTTCGCACCAGGGGAGACACAGCTTCTCACCGGCGAAGTCCATCAGGCACAACCCGATACCGATGCAGTCCTGGTGCTTCTGACACGGTAAGGGCTGGAACACGACGGCGTCGGGCAACGAGGTCTCCAAGTCGGCGATTCCCGCGGCGTCGGAGACAGCGTCTTCGCTGCCCGGGTCCGAAAGATCGCCCAGGGCGGAGTCGCCCGTCACGTATGGATCCGCGTCCGCATCGGGTGCCGGAAGCGAATCACCAACCGGCAGGTCCGTTCCCGCGCCAATACCGACGTCCGTCGAGTCCCCGGCGGCAGCGTCGCTGCCTGCCGCGTCCCACTGGTCGGGCCAGCCGCCGCCGTCGCCGAAGATGGATGGATGGGTGCTGCTGCACGCGTGCAAGAGCACTGCCAAGCATAGGATACTTAGAATGCGCATAAGCTGCTCTCCTGAAGACGACTCATTGCCAACGCCCAAGGTCTGCCCGCCTCCGCCCGCCGGTGCCCCTCAGCAGGGCCGAGACTGCCAAGGCTTCGGCGTGGCTGAACGGCGAACCTGCTTCTGCGAACCTCGCTGCCCATGCGGTCGCCGTTCAGTCGGGTAGGGAGATGCGAAACACGGTGCCTTCTCCCTGAGCGCTGGTGCAGGAGATCTCGCCGCCGTGCTCTCTGACAATCTGCTGAACCAGCGTCAGCCCGAGGCCGGTTCCGCTTCGCTTTGTGGAGAAGAAGGGCTCAAACACCCGGGAGATCAGGTCCGGTGGGATACCCGGACCATTGTCTTTCACGGAAATTCGGACCACGTCCTTTTCCCGCCACGCCTTCACCTGGATGCGCCCGTTTGCCGCTCCGGCGGCGTCCAGCGCCTCGATGGCGTTCTTCAGCAGGTTGGTCATCGCGTGCCTAAGAAGGTTTGGATCCAGCTTCGCCCTGAGCTGCTTCTCCAGCTCCTTCTCGACGACGATCCCCTTCTGTCCCGCTTCCTCGGCATAGAACCCCAGTACGTCCGCAAGCAATGCGGAGACGTCCACGGCCTCTTTCTCGACGGCCGGGAACTTGGCGAACTTCAGGTAGTAGTCCGTAATTTCTCTGAGCCTGTCGATCTCGCGGCCTATGGATGCGACCCCGTCGCCGATCTGCTTCACCTCGTCGTGGCTGAGTCTTCTGCGGACGTCCTCCACGGTTTCCTCAAGCAGCTCAAGCTTCAGCCCCATGGCGTTCAGGGGGTTGCGCACCTCGTGGGCTATCTGTGTGGCCATCTTCCCGATCGTGGAGAAGCGGTCCGCGCGCACCAGCTCGGATGCCTGCTTGCGGATCATCTCCTCGCGTTCTTTCAGCCTTGCGGCCATGGACGACAGCTCCTCCGACAGCTCTCCGATTTCGTCCCGGGAGCGAATGCGGATGCCTCCGTCGTACTCTCCGCGGGAGATCCTGTTGGCGACGGCCTTGAGCGCGGAGAGGGGCCTCAGCCATTTCAGGAAGAGGACGAACACGGCGACTATCACGAGCAGCGACACGAGGCCCAGGACGACTGCGGCGGTCACGGTCGTTTCTTCTCTGGATGCGGTGTCGCCCCAGGCGGTGTTCACGGCGAGGTTGTAGGCGGCCTCGATGCCGCTCAGCTCCTTGATGATCCCGCGAAGCACTGCTTGCAGTGCGATCGCGAAGTCTTTGGCCTGCCCGGAGCCGACGGCCTGTTCGAACCGCTGCGTCAGAGCGAAGTAGACTGGGCGGTTGCTTCTGATGACGTCCGGCGGTACGAGAAAGCCCCGGCGTTCTGCCAGGGCGCACAGGGAGTCGGAGTCGGCAAGCCGCGAGAGTCTCAGCGACACGGCCTTGAAGGCGAGTCGAGTCCGCTCCGGGAGGCGCGGGTTGAGGGCGAGATCGTCTACCCTTGAGCGCAGGGCATCCAGCCCGTCGAACGGGCTTGGGTCCGCGAGGTTCTGTGCGGCCCATGCGGTCTGTTTAGGGGTTCCCCTGGCGAGGGCTGCGGCCAGCCTGGAGAGTTCGCGGGAGAGGCGTTGGAACTGGCCCGAGGTGGGAAGCAGGCCGTGCTTCACCACGACCACCTCCTGCCGCATCTCCGACATGGTCTGCACGGAGTACACCGCCAGGCTGCCCAGCATGAGCAGCACGAGCAGGTACCCGACGACCACCCTGGTTACCAGCGAGACGCGCATTGGTCCTACTTCCCGGTCCCGTTCAGTTTCCCCGTCCCCGCCTTCCGCTCGGTTCCGGCCTTGTTATTTTTCTTTTTATCGATCTTGGCTTTTTTCTTGTCTTCTTTCTTCTTGTTTCCTTCAGCTTTTTTCTTGTTTTCTTTCTTCTTGTTCCCTTTAGCTTTTTTCTTGTCTTTTTTCTTCTTGTCCGATTTGATCTTCTTTGCCGGCTCCTTTTTCGTCTCTTGCTCTTGCACGGCAGGTGCGGGATTCAGGAAATCATGGAAACCGCGGCCATTCTTGAAGACGAGGCGGAGACCTCCCTTTCCCCGGCCGAGGTAAGCGTCCGACGAGAGAACGTTGAGCGCGTCGATGCGGGCGCTCGCCTTCTCGTCCGGAAGCGGGTGCGGACCCGAGTGCATGTCGAAGACGGGAAGCACCCACAGGCGGCCCAGCACCACCTTCTTCGCGTCGGTGTCCCAGTACATCTTGAGGCGAACCAGGATTCCGAAGTCGCGCTTCCCGGCAAACTCCGGCACCGAACCCATGTTTCTGGCCCCGCGCATGCAGAAGTTCCCAAGACCGTAGAAGATCATCGCGTCCCCGCGGTGCTCGATCCCCTGTACCACGTGGGCATGATGCCCCAGCACCACGTCCACGTCGTAGTCGTCCACCGCCATCCGCGCCACGCGTGTCTGCACTGCGACCGGCCGACTCTCCTTCTCCTGGCCGGCGTGCATGGACAGGATCCGAATGTCGGCGTGCGCCTCCTTCAACTTGCGAAGGGTCACCTCCGGCTTGTAGATCGACGCCGCGCCCGCGGCCTTCGGGCCTGCGGGGTTGGAGGAGAGGCTGACCGCTGCGAACGCGACCCGTACTCCTTTGACCTTGAAGACCGTGGGCTCCGACGCCTGCTCCAGGTTCTTGCCTGCGCCGGCGAAATACAGCGGCCGTTCATCGGCGAGAGCAGCAAGCCAGGTGCGGGTCTCCTCGATACCTTCCGCGCCGTAGTCCTTTATGTGGTTGTTGGCGATCGACATCAGGTTGAAGCCGATCTTCTGAATCGCCCGCACCGCGTTGGGGTGGCAGCGGAAGTTGTATTCCTTATCGACGTGAGGGATGTCGTTTCGATCGGTCACCGCGGTCTCGAGATTGCAGAAGCGCAAGTCCCCCTTAATGTATCTTGCCACGGCCTCGAAAGGCTCGGCAAAGGGCTGCACCTTGCCCCAGAGGAACACGCCGTCCTCGCGGACCTCCTGCCGGTGCCGGTTGAGGTTCACGTCGCCCACCGCGGTGAGGGTGATCGGGATCCGCTCGGCGCGCGCCCCGACGGGCAACAACAGGATCACTGAGGACATGGCGACTACCGCCGCGGATATGGCCAGGACCGCGCGGGCCGAAGCGGCTCCGGCCCGGCCGGTGTCCCGAGCCCACGATTTGCTGCCTGCGATCCGCAATCGTGCCAACACTGGGGTTCTGGTTAGAATTCGAGCTTGACCAGGCCCATTCCGCCCGGGTAGCCGTAGGAGACGTCGTTGTCGTAGCCGTAGACCATGATCCCGACCTTGGCGTCGGACCAGAGGGTGTGGACGCCGTCTCCCATCTGCTTGCGGAAGACGCCGTAGCCGCTGGCCCCGATGGGGACGAAGGACTCGGGCGGGATCTGCATGCTGTCCAGCACCACCTTCTGCGCGTTCATCGGTGCGATCACGTTGACGTAGTCCTGGAGGTACGCGTCGGGGACGAGGAACACGTAGGAATCCATGAACTGCTCTTCTGCAACGGCCATGATCATGTCCGGATCGCCGATGGGCTCGCAGGCCCCGCCATAGAGAGGGTACTGCTCGCAGGTGTGGCCCGACGGGCAGTTGGCGATGCTGCTGCACGACGGACCGGAGCACATGCCCATGAACGGGTCGCATTCGTAGGTGGGCGGGCAGTCGGCCTGGTTGAAGCAGTTGTCAACGTTCGGCGAGCCCAGGATCTCGAAGCTCGACGCCAGGTACTGCGCTACCTGGATCGGCTTGTTGGCCGTGATTTCCACGTTCACGTTCGTCTGGAAGGAGAAGTACTTGCCCGCAGCCAGGGTCGGCACCATAGCGACAGCGGGGTTGAGCGTCACGTTCGTCCCGTCTTCGGCTGCCATGATGCGGACGTGGTCCTTCTCCTTCCAACGCGCCCAGGTCTGCGAAATGAGGTAATGCGTGCCCCAGGTGTCTATCGGCATGAGCTGCTCTTCCAGGTGATCCGCACAGCACAGGTTCATCATCGCGGTAGCCTCGTGGCCGCCGAACACGGCGACGGGGCCGGTCGCGGTGACCAGCGTGCCGCTGAGATCCATGTCTCCCACCTGGCTTTCGATGTTCAGCACCTCCCCCTGCTTGAGCTCGACGGCAGGGCTCTGCGCACCGGCCGCGACCGACGGCACGCCGGGGCCGTCCATGGTTGCGACGGTCGGCACGAACGTGACCTGGACCGGCACGGACGAGACCCCGACCACGGTGAAGTACGAGTGGTAGGAGCCGCCCTCGTTGTGCCCCCAGGTCATGACGCGGTAGCTGCTGCCCAGGGCTGGTGCGGGAAGCAGCACCGAAGCGTCGTTGGAAAAGACCTGCACCTTGTTGGAGAGCGGGTTGAACTGGTAGACGGTGATCGGGACCGTCGAGTTCACGCGGTACGACTTGAACGACTTCTCGGTGTTGTCGAGGCTCCAGGTGGCGGGGGGCTCGAACTTTGCCAGCGACATCGGCTGGACCTGTTGCTCCTTTTTCTGGCCGTCGGGGTAGGTCACGGTAACGGTAGCGACCTGGTCCTTCGACGTGTTGGAAGCGATGATCGCGAACTGAGCGTTCTGCGCGTCGTAGGCGTTTCCGTCAGGGCCGATTTCGTACGCGTTGTCGAGGTCGACGGCATAGAACTCGCAGCCCGCGTTCGTGTTCTGCTTGATGTCGCCGGAGCAGGGGCTCAGGCATGCTCCCATGTAGCAGGACAGGCCGCCGGTGGAGCAGTCCTGGGCCATCTGCCACTGGGTCCCGTCCGTGTTGCAGGCCATGGCGACGTTTCCCTCGCACTTCTTGTCCCCGGGATAGCAGTACATGCACTTGCCGCCAAAGCATTCCAGTCCCTGCGCACAGGTCTCGGTCACGACGAAGTTCGAGCCGTCCTCGTTGCACTTGATTGCCTTGTTGTCCTTGCACCCGTTCTTGTTCGGCTCGCACTCAAGGCACTTCCCCTGGTAGCAGGTCTTCGCACCGCACGAGATCGTTTCGTATTGCGGGTCCATTCCGTCGGGAGAGCAGATGTAGACCGTGTTTCCCACGCACACTGCCGAGTTGGGGAAGCACGCCTTGTCCGAGCACGTTCCGTCGAGACAATGCATGTATTCCGTCTTGCAGTCCGTGTCCATCACGCACTCGACGCACGAGTGGGTAATCGGGCTGCAGGTCGGCTTCGCAGGGTCGCTGTCGCAGTCGTCGTTTTTCTTGCATTCGACGCACATCTGGCTGATCTGGTCGCAGAAAGGCAGCTCCGCGGGGCAGTCCTGCGAGGAGACGCATCCCGGGGTCGAGCCGTCCGGCTGGGGTGCGCCGTCCTCCGGGAAAGGGGTGTCCTCAGTCCAGGATTCGCCCCAGACGTAGCCGTCAGGCCCTCCCTTCCCATCGCTCTTGGAAGAGCACGCCGTAAGCCCCGAAACGAGAATCATGCACGATGCCAGGAACAACCGGGAACGCGTACGCATCTCCGACCTCCAGAACGTCCCGTAGTGTATTCAAAAATCGTTGCATGTAAAGCCGTTGGCTGGTAGAGTTTGGAGGTTTTCGTGGAGCGTTTGCTGCATGGGCACGACTCACGGGAGGCCTTGCATGAGAACATCGACGTGGATGATTGGGGCTCTGTTGACTGCCGGTTTGATCCTCGCGGGCTGCGGGTGCGCACCCGAACCCGCGGCACCCGACGACGACGCGACACCTGATGCAGAGGTGAAGGCGGACGGGGAGGTCATTCCTGACGGCGACGTTCCGGGCGACGCTCCGGACGACATCGGAGACGGGAAGGACGTGGGCCCCGACAAGGCGGAGCCTGAGGACGTGGACGTCACCGACCTGCCGCCGGAGCAGGTCGAGCTGGACGGCGACGACGGCGGCGACGGCGGAAGCGACGCATGTGCGTTGCCCTGCGACAACGACGCTGACTGCAAGGGCAAGTTCCCGGCGGAGGACGCATGCCACGTCGCGACCTGCAAGTTCAACCAGGCGTGCAAGGACCAGAACATCGCGCAGGGCAATCCCGGGGCCTCGGCCAACCAGTGCGAGCTCGTCGTGATCGCACCCCCGAACTGTTGCGTCAAGGACGTCGAATGCAAGGACATGGACGACAACGTCTGCACGATAAACGAGCACTGCAACGAAGTCGAGAATGTCTGCGCATTCGAATATGACAAGGACAACCCCGAGTGCTGGACGAACGTCGTCCTCTTCTCGGAGAGCTTCAACGACGTGCCGGTACCCCCTGGCAAGTGCGTCCAGCCCCAGCCCATGAAGTACTTCGACGAGGACCAGTATGCCGACAACGCGGTCGCAGTGTGCGTGGCTGACGGGCCCATGGGGACCGGGCAGGCGCTCTATATCGGCGACCCCAAGAACAAGACCTACTACGACGGGTCGTTCTACAACGGAGTTCCGGTAGCGGGCATCGAGTGCGAGGTGGAGCAGGAGGACGTGCAGTGCCCGCCTCCGCTTTACAAGTGCGATGCGCAGACGAAGACATGCAAGCCGGAGCTGGCCCCCGGCGGCATCAAGCAGAGCATCCGGTTAGAGGAGATGGTGCTCCCTGACAACTCTTTCGTCAGCTTGTCCTTCCGCCTGTGGAACGAGACGGAGAAGCCGACCGAGGATCTGAAGTGGTATTTCGACATCATGGAAGTCTCCGTCAGTCTCAACGGCGTCTTCCAGAAGATCGTTTACGATACCAAGCCGCTCAACGGGCTCTCGGGCGAAGAGAAGCTCCCCGGCGTCGCCGAAGGGGTGGTGGTGGCAGCGGACCTGAGCCAGTGGGCGGGTCAGTCTATCGACATCGAGTGGGCGTTCGACACGGTGGACGGGATGGGCAACGTCTTCGAGGGCATCTACCTCGACGACATCCGGGTGGCTACCTACAGCAGCACGTGCCAGGCCGGCGGGGGCAACACGTGCCTGGACGAGTCCAGCTGCACCAGGGACGAATGCGTGGAGTTCAGCAACTCAGCGAACAAGGAAGGGTTCTGCCTCAACGACGCATACGACGCCTTCTGCACGGAATGCCCCGGTGGGCTCTCGGACTGTGTGGGCGCCGGGCCGTACCCGGAGGATCCGGTGTGCTGGCCCCCGACGTGCGGGCCGGTAGACGGCTGGGTGGAAGGTGTGGAGTACTGCCAGTGGCTTCCCAACCCCGCATGCTGCACTCCTGACGACCTGGACGTGTACTACGATGAAGGGTTCGAGTCGGGAACGGAGACGTCGGGCCTGGCGTTCGACGATCCCACGGGCGGCGTGGGCTGGCAGATCGTAGACGGCATCGGAGCGGAAGACGATCTCGATCCCGACACGTTCGGCCTCTACTTCGGAGACCCGTCGGGCTGGACTTACGACTGCGGCCTGGACCTGTGCGAAGGCTGCGTCACGACCGGCCTGGTCGACCTGACCGACATCGCTCCCCAGGCGTTTGCGAAGCTGACGTTCCAGCTCAAGATGGCCACCGAGTGGGACCAATACGAGCCGGAGGACTACATCCCCGACCTGGGCGTGGACACCCTGTCGCTGCTTGCGGTCAAGCCGGACGATTCCGAGGTCCCGCTTTGGGATTCCGATGCGATCAAGGGCACTACCCAGGGGCTCATCACCCCCGTGTGGGTGGCCCTCGCCCCGGTGGTCGGGGAGAACGTCCGCCTCAAGTTCTGCTTCTCCACCGGCGTGGTGGACGTGCCCTTAAACGATTTCTGGGGAGTCATGGTCGACGAGATCGTGGTCGAGTCGGTCTGCGAATCGGTCTGCTCGGTCGATTCCGACTGCCCTGACCCCGGTGACTGCTTCCAGGCGAAGTGCACCGGCGGCTCCTGCCATTCGGAGCAGATCCCCGAATGCTGCACCGCGGAGATCAACACGGAATGCGACGACGAGGACCCGTGCACCGACGACTCCTGCGCCGTGGACGAGAAGCTCTGTGTCCACACTCCGGGCGGCGACCCGGCCTGCTGCACCCCCAAGCCCCAGGTGGCCCAGCAGCAGCTCGACACCGGAGACCTGGCAGCCAACGGGTGGACGGTGCTCGACACCGCCTGCTGGATCGAACCGGTCACCCAGAAGCCGGACGGCACCTGCAACACGGAAGACGGTGAGACCTGCGGTACGTGCCCCACGGAATGCGGAGCGTGCAAGGCCAGGTGGCAGGTCGTCGACCACGACGCGTTCTCTCTGCCGACTTCCCTCTTCTTCGGCAACGCAGATACCTGGACCTACGAGAACCAGGTCGGCCAGAAGACCGCTGCCGCGTTCGGAAGGGTCGCAGGCCCCACGGTCACGCTTCCTCCGTATGGGACGGCGCTCTTCTCCTTCAAGCTCAAGCTGGAAACCGAGCACTGCCAGGCCTGCCAGAACTTCCAGGCCCCCGCCCCCTATGACGAGGTGCGGGTGCTCGTCCAGACCACCAACAAGATCGACACTCCGACCTGGAAATACGTGCTCGTGAGCAACGTCCCCGCGGTCGTCTGGAACTCGGTCTACGACTGGGACTTCAACGGCTGCACCGCGGACGCCGCGTGCAACGCGATCTGGAAGCAGGTGACCGTGGACACGAAGGGGCTGAACCTGACGGGCAAGTACGTCAGGTTCGTGCTGGAGTTCGATTCCCACGACGAGTTTTCGAATGCCTTCGGGGGCGCGTACCTGGATGACTTTGTCATCAGCACGGCTTGTGATCCGCTTCCGGAGTGCAGCACCGGCTTCGACTGCGCCGAGGCATCTCCGGAGGCCCCCGACTGCACGATCGAGAAGTGCAAGAACGGGAAGTGCGACGTGGGCACGAACCCGAACGTGGTGGAGTGCTCGCAGACCGTCGAGATTGCTGCCTACGACTTCGACGGCGGCACCTGCACCATGGACGGCTGGAGCGACCTCTCGCTCGGCGGCACGCAGGTGAAGTGGCAGTCCGACCAGGCGCAGAACTACACACCCAACGGAAAGTGCTCGCTCTACTTTGGCAACCCGGTCAAGAAGAACTACGCGTGCCCCGCTGGTGCAAAGAGCGTAACGTCCGTCGTGCGCAGCCCCGAGCTCGACGTGACGGGACACGAGAAAGACATCAAGCTTCGGTTCTGGCTCTGGCAGGATCTCGACGACCAGACCTACTTCCTCGACAAGTTCTGGCTCCAGGTCGACCAGCTCATCATGGAAGGGATGCCCCTGGAAGCCCCGGTCGCGATCTGGAGCAAGCCATGCTCGCCTCTGGACGACTCCGGAGAGTGCGCCCCGGATGACCCTGGCCTTTACTGCGTTACGTGGGGATGCGACGGGCTGTTCGATGGGCAGTGGACCGAGTACGTGGTCGACGTGGATCTCGACGAAGCCGTGCAGCTTGGCGGCGGGTGGATCAGCGGTACTCACGTCGTCGTTTTCGAGCTCGGGTTCGACTCCGCGGATTGCAAGGGCAACTCCGGGGCCGGCCTCTTCGTGGACGACTTCCGTGTAGGCTACACCAAACCCGCCGAGTAGGATTTTTCTTGCTTCCTGTAGTCCTAGTACGGCTCCCGGCAAATGTCGATCATAAGTTGGCTGGGTCGATATAGGCGCCCAACTCTTCCGTTATCCCACGCGCAATCTCCTCCAGCGTCCCGACGACGGGGAGCGGCTCCCACCT
>Ga0172371_10012573_pt1 | contig 11134 bp, 14 predicted proteins | sample Lak12m_FD_114543 | JGI IMG/M metagenome (GOLD analysis project Ga0172371, IMG submission 114543) | Freshwater microbial communities from Kabuno Bay, South-Kivu, Congo - kab_022012_12m | ecosystem: Environmental > Aquatic > Freshwater > Lake | place: Democratic Republic of the Congo: South-Kivu... | reverse complement strand
TCGGGGTACTTCTGATAATGCTGGACGATATGCGAATTACCTCTGGGGCTCAAATAACAAATTACCGGTCGCGCTAGCCACACCATCTCTATTCACATTCTACGAGAAGCCTCCCAGATTAGAGGGATCGCTTGTCGTTGGGATATCGCAGTCAGGGCAATCCCCAGATATTGTCAAAGTTTTAGAAGAAGGACGTAGACAAGGTCAATTGACTTTAGCAATCACAAACTCCCCAGATTCCCCTTTAGCAGATATAGCCGAATACACGATTGATATTTGTGCTGGATTAGAGACTGCAGTCGCAGCAACCAAAACCTATACAGCGGAACTCATGTCTATCGCCTTGCTTTCTGTAATTTTAAAAGGCGAAGAAGAACAATTAATGAATCTCAAAAATATATCCACCTGGATAAAACAGGTTCTTACGCTAGATGATCAGATTGCTCGTATTGCCGAACGATATCGATATATGAATCAATGCGTTGTGATTGGAAGAGGATATAATTATGCGACTGCATTCGAATGGTCGCTAAAGTTGAAAGAAATGACTTATACGATAGCGGAACCATATTCATCCGCGGATTTCAGACATGGACCAATCGCCATGATCGAACGAGGGTTTCCAATTATGGCTGTTGCACCCAATGGGTATGTTTTTGAAGATATTCGAGAACTTTTATATGGTCTAAAAAATGATCTTGGCGCTGAATTGTTGGTGATTTCTGATCATCAAGCGGCGTTAGATTTAGCACAATCCCCACTCGCTTTACCAGAAGGAATACCAGAGTGGTTAACACCACTGGTAGCTATCATTCCCGCACAACTATTCGCATATTACTTGACCCTGGTGAAAGGGTTTGATGCTGATCACCCACGCACCATTCAAAAAGTGACTGAAACTCATTGATATTCAGCGAAGTGTAAAGACAGGATGAAAGCTGAAAAACAAGTACTGACAAGCGCAGCAGATGAAGTAATCGTTGGCGAGTTACTCCTCCAGCATCATCTGACGCTAGCGGTTGCTGAATCTTGTACAGGAGGATTGGTTGGTAATCTAATCACAAATATTCCGGGGTCATCTGCGTACTTTCTAGGTGGTTTTATTACTTATTCAAATAGTGCAAAGGTCTCATTATTAGGCGTGTCGGAAATCACTTTGCAAAAATACGGTGCAGTAAGTAAACAAATCGTCATTGAAATGGCGATTGGGGCTCGTCAAGGGTTCCATTCAGATATAGGACTCTCCATTAGTGGTGTCGCAGGACCGGATGGTGGAACCAGCGAAAAACCCGTCGGTTTGGTTTGGATAGGACTAAGTATAAAAAATTTTCTAACTTCGCAGGAGTTACATTTAGAAGGCAATCGACTGGAGATCAAACAGCAAAGTGCTCAACAAGCATTGCTTTTCTTATATAACACACTAACCAAACATTTTGGAGAAAAATCCTATTCGAGTTAAAGGATAAGGGATGAAATCAGTCGAAGTGACAGCTCGTTTTGACACAAAAGGCGATGTGTTTCCAATAAATTTCTCATTTCAAAATCGTAACTATAAAATTATTAGCGCTGGTAGAACTTGGATCAAAGAAGATAATTTGCATTTCCTAGTCATGACAACAAGCGAACAAATATTTGAATTAATCTTCGTACCAAAAGAAATTCTTTGGTATATTCAACCAAAGAATCCTTTTAGTCATAAGATCTAATTTTTTTCAAAGAGAGGTGATCATATAAAAAGGGGGCAACTATCCCAATCTCAATCTTTCTTCTTGAGCAACACTAATTTCTAATTTTTTAAATAATCTTTCTGGTTGATTCAATTTTTGACCAGCTTTTAATTGACTTGGTTGCCATTGATTAACAAGATGATTGTTTTGATATCTTAAGACAGTATGCTCACCCATACTATCCATTCGTGTTTCTACAAACTGTTTTCCAAATAAAGGTGAATCATAACCCATATATTTATGTAAACGTTCACAAGTAAATGGCAAAAAAGGAGCAAAAAGAATCTTTAGCGAGTCTATTGCTCTTAAGGCTGTATAGATACTAGTGGCAGCTGTGTTTTTATCAGTCTTAATTTCCTGCCAAGGCGCTGCTTTATCAAGATATCGATTAACTTCAGTAGCTAATCGCATCACTTCATTAAGAGCTGCACGAAGATGAACTGTCTCAAAATGCTCTGCCACGGTTATGAATCCACTTTCAACAATCTCCAGAATCTCTCGATCTTCTGGTCTCAAATCACTTGGTTCGGGTACCTTACCATCCCAGTGTTTATAGCAAAAAGACAATACCCGATTCGCCAGGTTTCCCCAAGTAGCGACTAATTCATCATTATTACGGCGGACAAAATCCTCCCAATCCCAATCGGTATCTTTACTTTCAGGCATATTAGCTGTTAAATAATAGCGCAAAGGATCTGGATCATAACGGCTCAAGAAATCCAATCCCCATACTGCCCAATTACGACTACCAGAAATTTTCTGACCTTCGAGGTTCATAAATTCATTCGCAGGAACATCATAAGGTAAGGTAAGTCGTTTTCCTTGAATATCTTGGAAAATTGCGCCAAAATTCTCACCAGAGCCAATCAATTGAGCCGGCCAAATAACAGCATGAAAAGGGATATTATCTTTACCAATGAAATAATAAGAACGCATCTCAGGATTAAACCACCACTTTTCCCAAATTCCATCTTCATGATTGATTGAAGCCCATTCAATTGCAGCAGAAAGATATCCAATAACCGCCTCAAACCAAACATAAAGACATTTCCCTTCCCATCCATCTACGGGTACTGGGATTCCCCAATCCAAATCCCTGGTGATTGCGCGACCATGCAATCCTTTCGCTAAAATCTGTCCCAAGGATTGACGCAAGACATTCGGTCGCCAATAACTCTCTCGCTCTCTTAAAAATGCAACAATATTCTGCTCTAGGGCGCCTAGATCAAGATAAAAATGCTCTGTCTCTAGTAATGTCGGTACTGTGTTATCAATTTTCGACCGAGGATTGATAAGCTGAGTAGCATCAAGCAGGTTACCACAGCGGTCACACTGATCACCACGTGCATTTTCATACCCACATAAATAACACGTTCCTTCAACAAAACGATCGGGGAGAAAACGATTTTGCGATTTTGAATACCACTGTTGTTCGCGCTTGGTGTAAAGATAATTATTCTCTTTTAATGCTAGGAATATAGATTGTGATACTCTAGTATGATTTTCCGTATGAGTAGTTGTAAATAAGTCATAACAAAGACCAAGTTTTTGAAACAACTCAATAAACCCTAAATGAAAGCGTTCATAAACCTCAGCAGGAGAAACCCCTTCAGCATCAGCGCGTACTGCGACTGGCGTTCCATGCGCATCAGACCCAGAGACCATCAGGACGTGATTGCCCAATAAACGGTTAAAACGAGCGAAAATATCTGCTGGTAAATAAGAACCTGTAATATTCCCAACATGGATATCTGAATTTGCATAAGGCCAGGCTACAGCGACTAAAATATATTTTGACATTTAGTACCTCCAAGGGTATATATCTTAAAAGAAACTGCCCTTTCGGGCAGCTAATTATTATTTTTGATTATCGTTACATGGGTAAAAATCGAGATTGGCTGCCCATACTCAAGTAAAGTCAATGGTTGACAATACACACATCATAGCCATTGAATATTCGCAATGATTTCTTCGCGAGACTACTGGCGCCATTCTCAATTACCTATATAAAAAAATATTAATCTAAGTCTAAAATGCTAAAGATGATTTGTCAAGAGAAAAGGATATTGCATGAACTTCATACAAATCATTGATCATCCATTATACACGAATGGAAAACTTTACTCTCTATGATGCAGCATCCTCGTCAAGTAAGGACTTCAAAATGCTTAATCTAGGATCTGGATTTTCTTCATGATGCTCTAAATGTTCGCCGGTATTAAGGTTCTCCCCACAGATCGGACAGAGACCTTTGCAATTCGGTGAACAGATGGGGTTGATCGGAATATCCAGAAGCATCTCTTCTCGTATGGATGGTTCAAGATCGATTTTTCCATTATCTGGTAATAATAATCCTGAAGCATCTGCAGAATCTAGTGAAAATGCATAAAGATCCGTGAAATCTATCTCCAGGGGTAGAAGAAATGGTTCTAAACAGCGAACGCATTCACTCATTACTTTCGCGCGCGCTCTTGCTTGGACAAGTAAACCCTTAGCTGCTCGGGTAACTTTTACTATTCCGTAAAAATCTTTCAGATCAAGGTCAGGATGGAGATGGATTTCTGGCGCTTCTAGATCAAATACCCGAAAATATCCAACCGTTTCGTGGATGATAAATCCAACATTTAATGTGAGGATTTGATTATATTTCGACATGATTAAATAAAATACCTGGCTTATTTAAAAATCGAGCCATTTTGTGACGAATGATGAACCTCATTAATTCCGTCATAAATTGACTCTTATTACTTTGAATATTTATGCATATTTGATTTTATTATAACATATAGTTGAATTATAATTTGATGTAATGAGTGAAGACATGTCTAAGCTATTGATCGCTAGCAACAACCCAGGGAAAATTCGAGAATATCGATCCTTGCTTCAAGGTTACACTTTTGAATTAGTCACGCCTGAACAATTGAACATATCACTGAAAGTTGATGAAACTGGGAATTCCTACGCTGAAAATGCTATCATCAAAGCAAACGCTTATGCTCAAGCTTCAGGTTATCCAACACTAGCGGATGATTCGGGTTTGGAAGTAGATCTATTGAATGGCTTACCTGGGATATACTCTGCTCGATTCTCACCGAACAAAAATGCAGATGATGCAGACCGCAGGAAGCGCTTGTTAGAACAACTAAAGAACAAGCCTCGCCCCTGGTTAGCGCATTTCCATTGTAGTATCGCAATTGTTCATCCAGGGAAGAAAGTCCATTTTTCTGAAGGAATATGCAATGGGGAAATTATTCCTGAAGAAAGAGGCTTTCTAGGTTTTGGATATGATCCAATTTTCTTTCTTCCACAAAGAGGGTGTACTATGGCAGAATTAACTTTGCAGGAAAAAAACCAATTGAGTCACAGAGGCTTAGCAATTCAAGCAGCTAAACCAATTCTAGATCGCTTAAATAAAAATTTGGATTATTAACCATGTCGATTGATCAACGGGTGAAACAGATCGTAAAAAGCATTCAGAAGTTAACAGTTGTTGATTGGTTAACGCTATTTATCCGAATTGTTTTTCTTGTATCAATGAGCTTATGGTTATCCTTAACCGCCAATATAAATTTCATCCGTTTCGCAGTAATAATCTTTTCAGCATTTATTTATCTCATCGTAGTGTTTGGAATCACTTTTTGGGATTCTTCCAAAGGGATAAAGGTAGTGGGGATTTCTATAGATATAATCTTTGCTTATCTATTTTATTATCTTGCACTTTCTATGGGAGCTACCAATCTGGGTTGGTTTTGTCTTTTACCTCTGCTAACAGCATCATTATCATTCCAATGGTTAGGTGTTTTCGTTATATCATTACTTAATGTCTTCCTATTAGGTGGATTGCTAACGTTATTTACAGAACCAGATGATGTTCTAATATTCGTAGGTCTATTTATACCGCTATCATTAATCATTGGGTTTCCTCTCGCGTATTTTAGTTATTATATAGATCATCTACACCATAAAAAAGAGTTAGAAATAAAAATCGAACAGAAAATCCCCGAGGTATCGGAAGTGCTGTTTAAGGAAAAGCGACGTCGTAGGTTGATTGTCGAATTAATATCTGCACTAAGCTCATCACTAAATTATGAACGTGTCTTAGAAAACTCCCTAGATTTGAGCATTACGACACTTTCAGAGCTCGATGCGCCATCAGATAGATTGATCAGTGCTGTCTTATTATTCTCTGAGAGCAGTGAATATAAAGATTCTGAATTATTTATTGCCACCTCTCGACATTTTCTAGCTCCCGATTTACGGGTATCATTACCTGGAAAAAGTGGAATCTTAGGAAAGACCATCAACACAGGTGACGTTCAATTATCAGATCAGGTTAACAGCGATCCAGAACTATCAAATTTCATATCAATGCATCATTGTCAAGCTGTCTTCACCTACCCATTAAGGACCGCCTTCGATGTATATGGCGTATTGCTTTTTGCTCATCCCGATCCTGATTTTTTCGCTACAGAAAGAATTGAAATCCTTGAGATCGTAGGTAATCAATCCATGATCGCAATGCAAAACGCACGCTTGTATGAAGATCTAGAATCAGAAAAGGAACGCATCATGGAGGTTCAAGAAGAATCTCGAAAGAAGATGGCTCGTGATTTGCATGATGGTCCCACTCAGACAGTATCAGCTATTGCCATGCGAGTAAATTTCGCACGCAGATTATTGGAACGTGATGTGAAAGCTGCTGGCGAAGAATTATTTAAAATTGAAGATTTGGCTCGCCGAACTACCAAAGAAATCCGGCATATGCTGTTTACTCTGAGACCATTGATCCTTGAAACCCAGGGTTTAATCGCAGCGCTTGATTCTATGGCAGAAAAGATGCACGAAACCTATAACCAAAATGTCATTATTCAAGCAGATTCAAGTATTGTAGATGCTTTAGAAATGAGCAAACAGGCTGTGATCTTCTATATTGCAGAAGAAGGCATAAACAACGCTCGCAAACATGCTCAAGCAGACCACATTTGGGTAAGACTCGAGTTGATAAAAAAAGATATCTGTTTACTTGAAATCAAAGATGATGGTGTTGGTTTTAATACAAAAGAGGTCGATTCTTCTTACGAAAGCCGTACCAGTCTCGGAATGGTTAACATGAAAGAAAGAGCAAGCTTGGTGAATGGAATTATTCGAATTCATTCTGTCGTAGGGAAAGGGACAAGCATTCAGGTGATCATTCCTCTGACTGAAGATGCTTCAGACAAGATCAGACAAGCAATCTCGTAATACAGTTATTGGTGACAAATGCCCATCAAAAATAATATTTATTATCATCTTTATGAAGGCGATACAGGGTTTACAAATCCTTCCGTGATATTGATCCATGGAGCAGGAGGAAACCATCTTTTTTGGTCAGTAGAATTACGACGTTTACCCAATAAAAAGGTGTATGCCATAGATTTACCAGGTCATGGAAAATCAAGTGGACAAGCCATACAATCAATAGATGACTTCGCTGAACATATAAGGAAATGGATAGATGCTTTGGGGATTTTTAGAGCCATATTCATTGGTCATTCAATGGGAAGTGCGATTGCACTTGAATTAGCTCTTAAGTATCCAGAAAATGTCTTAGGTTTAGGATTAATTGGAGCTGGCGCAAAATTAAGCGTTTCCCCTGATATCATAGAGCAACTGAGCACTCCTTCTACATATCAAAGTGCAGTCCACAAGATCATTACATGGTCTTTCAGCGCAAATACTCAACAACGATTAGTAGATATTGCTACAAAACGTATGGGCGAAATACGTCCCAGTGTATTACTTTCTGATTTTTTAGCCTGTAATAAGTTTGATGAAATGGAACACATCGAAAAAATTTCTCAACCCACATTAATCCTTTGCGGTGCAGAAGATCAAATGACTCCTCTGAGATATTCACATTTCTTAGCAGATCGCATCCCAAATTCTAGACTTGCCATCATTCCAGAGGCAGGTCACATGGTGATGCTCGAACAACCTGGAATGGTTGCAGAAAAAATCACAGATTTTTTACAGGAAATTTCATATTAATAATTGCTCAGAACCTTGCTTATTCTTCGGGTTATGTGTATAATCACTTTCGTTTGGGCGGGTAGCTCAGTTGGTTAGAGCACTGCGTTGACATCGCAGAGGCCGTAGGTTCGAGTCCTATCCCGCCCACCTTTAATGCTCGCTTCCTTGCTGAGCATTTTTATTTTCCCAATTTTTATATATGTTGACGTTTCAATCGTTTTTTGGTATTATGCCAACACTAAATTGGAATTTACAAAGTAAGATGTGAAAGGAGCTAAATATCAGCGCAAGTGAGTATCGAGTAAATGACACCATTCGTGCCCCAAAAGTTCGTCTAATCGGTGCCGATGGCAATAATGTCGGTGTTGTCAGCATAGACGAAGCAAGAAGAATGGCAGTTGAAGCTGACCTTGACTTAGTGGAAGTCGCACCGAATGCTGACCCGCCGGTATGTCGGGTGATGGACTTTGGGAAATTTGTTTATGAAAGAGCAAAAAAAGAGCGCGAAGCTCGTAAAGCTCAGACAAAAATAGAGGTCAAAGAAATTCGCCTGCGTCCTAAAACCAATGAGCATCATCGGGATTTAAAGATACGAGATGCACGCCGTTGGCTTGAAGATGGCATGAAAGTCAAAGTGCGTGTACGATTTAGAGGACGAGAGATCACATATCCTGAGATCGCTCTAACCAACTTAAAAGAAGTTGCTGAATCTCTTTCCGATCTTGCAGTTGTGGAGCAATCACCAGCCTTGGAAGGACGAACGATGTTAATGGTGTTAGCACCCACTAAAGCCGTAAAGAAGAAATAAATTCACAACTGATATTTGCTTCTAGATCAAAAAACTATCATCATCCGCGGGTAGAGAAAATTCCGTGGAATTTTGTTTGAGAGGAGGTATATTGTGCCTCGCAAGAAAACTGCAGGTAAATATAAATTAAAAACTCATAAAGCTACTGCTAAGCGCTTCCGTGTAACCGGTTCTGGGAAGTTAGTGCGCACCAAAATTGGGAAAAGCCACTTACGTCGTCAAAAATCCCAGCGAACGAAATATTTGTTTGACGAGATGTTGCCAGTAAAAGGGCGCGGCATCAAGAAGACAATTAAACGTTTAGCGCCTTATATGAGCAAGAATAGCTAAGCTATTCTTGGAGATTCAATCTACTTCGATTGAATCTATGGACTAATTTTTTTTAGTTGCGGCTGTTGAGTGCTAGCAACAGGTAGTCAATAGGCTACCGGCGCTCAGGGGTTCGCAGGAGGTATAAAATGGCACGTGTAAAGACAGGATATACACGCCGTAGGCGGCATAAGAAAATATTGAAAATGACCAAAGGTCAATTCGGGACGCGTAGTAGGCTATTCCGACGCGCGAATGAGGCAATGCTAAAAAGCCTTTGGTACGCTTATCGCGACCGACGCACCCGCAAACGAGATTTACGACGCTTGTGGATCGCCCGAATTAATGCTGCCGCGCGCGTCAATGGTACTACTTACAGTCGATTGATCCATGATATGAAGAGTAGTCGAATTGCTCTCAACCGTAAGGTTCTTGCCGATTTGGCTGTTCGGGATCCAAAGGCTTTTTCCGCAGTCGTTCAAAAAGCTCAAGTGGTATAAAAGAAATATCGGTATTTGTAAATTCCAAAATCAAAGGGCAGGTACTTACCTGCCTTTTTTTTATCAATCGTTGTTAATGTGCATAACGCAACCTTTAACAAAGTTTGTCGTATAATCAATAAGGAACAACTTGTTTCTTTAAAAAATATGATTTCTCCCAGATCGATCGGAGGCGGTATGAATGAAGATGAAAGAAGAAATATTGTGAATATGAAAAGTGGGATTTTCAATGATCTCGCTTCACGAATAAAATTAATTATGCGTTTGATCGCAGATCCTCGGGTAAGTCCCTTCCTAAAAATTCTCCCCATAGGTTCATTATTTTATTTCATCATCCCAGATATTGCGCCAGGTCCTATCGATGATGTTGCGGTAATATGGTTAGGCACATTCTTATTTGTGGAACTTTGCCCTCCGCATATTGTCCAAGAGCATATGGATAATATTAATCAAACATCTAATAGTCAACAGGAGAACAATAATATATCAAGCAGTGATATTATCGATGCAGAATTTTCAGATCCGGAGAAATAGTAAATTCAAATATTCCTTAAAAATTTCCTCATCTAGAAATAACCTTGACGGTAGAAATTTCACTATGATAAAATCCAGGTAGATTAATAAAATCTTAACGAAAGGAGAGCGCATATATGGACAAATCAATAAATACTGATTTCTGTTTCTACATTTTCATTGACGCAAATGACGGTTCATTCGGAATACCTTGTCGTAGTGCGCCTTTCAGTAGCTAAGAATACCTTTTTGTTTTACTAAGCCACGGGTGCACTCCAAACCCGTGGCTTTTTTTTTATCACAACCAGCCACGAAGATTTTTAGGCTGGTTTTATTTTTTCAAGACAGTTTTATCAGGAGACAATATTATGAAAATACAATTACCGCTCTATGATGGAGAGAATATTTGTCTAGCACCAATTGACTACGAGCAAGACCCCGAAATTGAGTCAAAATGGACCCATGACGCTAATTATCTTCGTCTTTTAGAACCTGCACCTGCTCGTCCATTATCAAAAGAGCAGGTCAAAAAGAAATATGAGGAAATTGAAAAAGAGCAAGACGATAGTCGTTCTTTGATCTACTTCACCATTCGGATGCGAGCAGATGATCGATTAATCGGTTTCACAAAGATATACTGGATTGAATGGTCAAATGGAACTGCAATGTTGCAAATGGGAATTGGCGATCCCTATGATCGCAATAAAGGTTGGGGAACCGAAGCGCTACAATTGATGCTTCGATATTCATTTGATGAATGCAATCTTTACCGACTGACAGTACTCATCCCTGAATATAACCAAACAGCTTACCACTTGTTTCAGAAAATGGGCTTTATAGAAGAAGTACGTCGAAAAGAAGCTCTATTTCGAGATGGCAGGCGCTGGGATTCTATCCACTTAGGAATCTTAAATGATGAGTGGCGAATAAATCAAACAACAAAGTAATCAAGCGAGGAAAAAGATGTTATCCGATGTATACAAAGGTAAATTAGTTCAGCTAACCTCCGAGGATTCAAAGATTATTGGGGAAAGGGCTATGGTACGGATACAATGAAAGTGATTTTAAATTATGCCTTTTCCGAACTCAACCTTCACCGAGTTACCTTAGGCGTTTTTTCTTATAATACACGCGCCATTCGCTCATATGAAAAAGCTGGATTCAATTTTGAGGGTATTGAGAGGTCTGTAATACTAAGAGACGGTTCTAGGTCAGATGTGATCATTATGGGAATCCTACGAGATGAATGGCTTAATCAATTACAATTG
>Ga0172371_10012572_pt1 | contig 11135 bp, 11 predicted proteins | sample Lak12m_FD_114543 | JGI IMG/M metagenome (GOLD analysis project Ga0172371, IMG submission 114543) | Freshwater microbial communities from Kabuno Bay, South-Kivu, Congo - kab_022012_12m | ecosystem: Environmental > Aquatic > Freshwater > Lake | place: Democratic Republic of the Congo: South-Kivu... | reverse complement strand
GGCTGGAACCTGTCGCGCGCGTGCACGCGCGTGTGCCTGTGCTTCAGGAACAGCCCGCCCGGCCCGACCTCGTCGATCACGTTGAGCCCCAGCGCCTCGTCGCTCAGGTCCACCGGCGCGACGAACGCCTTGATCCACCCCGCGATGTCGTCGCCCAGCACGACCTGCGTCAGCGAGCCGGTGAAGGCCGACTCGATGAAGCCGATGTTGTGGTTGATATGCCCGCCGCTGACCGCGTCGGCCATCAGGGTGAGCGCCATCTCGGCCGCCGCCTGCTGGTCGGGCAGCTTGGAGTCGGTGACGCCGCCGAGCGTCCACAGCGGCAGCCCGTACCAGTGCAGCAGCGACGAGTACACGCCGCGGTGGTCCGGCCAGGCGAACACGTCGACCATGGTGCGCATGTCCATGGCCTCGCCGGCCCAGCCGATGGCGATGTACGGCGAACCTTCGCGCTTGAGCTGCCCCATGACGAGGCCCGCCAGTACGCCGGCGTTGACGACCACCGTCGACCCGGCGACGGTCATGGGCGCGACGGTGCCGGCCGTGGAGACGGGGCTGTAGATGCACGGCAGCCCTTTGCCGGCGAGGTCGAGCAGCGTGCGCACCGCCTCGCGGTTGTGCACCAGCGGGAACAGCGTGTTCTTGTAGCAGGCCACGAACGGCCGCTCGCGCAGCTGCCGCGCGCCGCCGGCGACCGCCTCGGCCATGGCGACGGCGTCCGCGTTGGCGGTCTCGTCGCCCATGGTGATGTACACGATGGGCTTGGTGGTGTGGGCGAGCATCGTCGCCATCTGGTAGCGGTCGGCGATCGTCGCCTCCACGTCGCTGGGCGTGAACAGCGACATGACGAAGTCGATGTTCTCGCAGGCGTCGGTGACGACGGTCGCCTCGACGCAGTCCTGGAGCACGGCGCGCCGGCGCGCCCGCGTGCGGTGGTCGAGGCAGTACATGCAGTCGCTGCCGGTGCCGTAGTAGGTCCGGCGGCCGGCGAGCACGAGGCTCGCTTCGCCGTGTCTGTCGTACAGGGTCACCTCGCGCGGGGCGGTGGCGAGCGCGCGCTCGACGAGCACGGGCGAGATGCGCACGCGCGTGCCGTCCACGTCGGCGCCGGCTGAGGACAGGAGCTCGAGCGCCTCGGGGTCGTCGACGATGAGACCCGTCCCCTCGAGGACCTGAAGGGTCGCCTCGTGCAGGCGCTCGCACTGCGCGTCGGTCAGGCGCGTGAAGAAGCTGCCGATGCCCTGGTGTTGCATGACCCACCTCCGGTCGCTGTGCGCGTCGCGTCTCTGGTCGCGTGGCGACTATGCACGAGCCTGCTCAGGGTGTACACCGGCCTCGCCGTGAGGTGACCCCGCCGCGGACCGCCGTCCCGAGCCACCCCGCTGCCTCACCCCACCGGCTCGATCTCCCCGGGCCGCCAGCTCTTGTCGAAGAACGCTCGTCCGGCGCGAACGGCCTGCCCTTGACGATGCCGATCGCGGCGAGGTGGCTCAGGAGCTCCGGGTCCAGGGTCCCGACGGGCTCCTGCTGCACGATCTCATCGAGGTACTCGAAGAAGCCGACGTCGGCCGGCGGGGTGCCGATCATCACCGTGCCGCTGCCGTCGTGGAAGACGGTCTCGGGCGGCGGTGTCACGGGTCCCAGCGGCGCGTCGCCGCTCGGGAACGAGGCGAACGAGGTGCCGACGCCGCCGGCAGCGTACGGGTAGACCTTGAGCCCGTCGCACAGCCGGTCGACCGCCGACGCCGGGCGTGCGCGTTCACCCACGGCAGCCCGCCGACGCACGCCTCGTGGGCGTGCGCGCAATCCAGGAGGTCCCAGATCTTCGCGAGCGTGTCGGGGCTCGGCATGCCGTCCGTGAAGCGGAGCATGCCGATGCGCGTCTCCACCTGGTCCGGGGTGGTGATCGCCGCGGGCAAGACCCGGCCGGTCGCCGCACCCGATCCGGTGGCCGCGCCGTGGCCGGCCGGCGGTGCTGCCTGCTCGCTGGTCCCAGGGAGTCGCTCCTCTCCTCGCGCGTCGTCCGAGACGTGCTGCGTTCCTGCCCCGGGATCTGTCGGGGCGGAACGAGGGCGGACAAGGGCGTCAGTCGATGACCGGCGGCAGGCAGAAGCCCTCGTTGGCGGCGCGGCCGACGCCGCCTCCGAGCAGGCCGTACACCGCCAGCAGCGCGAGCGCTGCGATGATGAGACCCATACCTGCGGCCTCCACGCCGGCCGGCCGCTCCCCGAGTTGGAGCCACGACGTCGCGACTCCGACGACCGGTACGGCCAGCGTCCCCAGGCCCGCCGCACTGGCCGGCAGTGAGCTCAGCGCCACGACCCAGAGGCCCACGCTCAGGGCCGTGGCGAGGACCGCCGAGTACCCCACGCACAGCCAGAAGGTGCCCGTCCAGTGCGGCCAGCCGCTCTGCGCCATGACGGCGATCGCGCTCAGGACGACTGCCCCGACGGCCAGCTGCCAGGTGGTCAGCGCGAGCACGTCGGCCTCGGTCCGACACTCCATCAGCTTGACCAGGAGTGCGCCTCCCGCCCAGGCAAGTCCGGCGGCGACCGCCAGGACGCCGCCGAGCGCGTCGCCGATGTCCCACGGACGCACGACGAGGACGAGCCCGGCGAAGGCGAGGCAGACGGCCGGCCACTGCAGGCCGCGCAGTCGTTCGCCGAGGAACGGCCAGGCGAGGAGCAACAGCCAGAACGACATCGTGTACACCAGCACCGAGACCCGTCCGGCTCCGCCGACGCTGAGCGCGAGCGTGGCGAGGACGTTGAACAGCGCCGTCTGGAGCAGGCCGATCGGTACCGTCCAGCGGAACGGCGGCGGGCGCAGCGACCGCCGCGTGGCCACGAGCACGAGGAAGAGGCACCCGGCACCTGCCGCCGTGACGAGAGCGATGAACGTGAGCGGCGCGGCGTAGCCGAGCGCGATCTTGCTGACCACCCAGCTGTAGCCCCAGATCGGGGCGATCGCCGCCAGGGCGACGACCCCTGGACGACCCTTGCGGTGCTGTCGGGCCTCGGACATGCCGCTATGGTACCGGGGACCGCGCATGGTCGCGCCGACGGTTGTGGAGGAGGCCGGGGGTGCTAGCATTCTGCCGACCACCGACTCCTGGGGGCAGCATGCCGGACGACACGCAGCAGTGGATGTGCGACGGAGAGCACTTCGGGGACGACGCCGCCTTGGCGAGGCACTTGGCCGGGCGCCTCGGCGCAGGGGAGGCGCCGATCAGCTTCGCGCGGATGGGGTGCTGGTTCCGCCTCGGGCTCGAGGATGACGCAGCCGCTCCGTCATCTCGGAGGCGCGTCTACACCGTGACCCTCGTCACCAACTCCCCGCACTGCGCCGGGGGCAACGTCTTCACGACCACGTGGCCGGACGGCTACGTGAGCGAGCCGGTGGACGCGACCGCCGAGGGCGCGGAGGAGTCGGCGGGCGCCGACCGCGCCGCGCGCGACATCTCTCGCGTCCTCGCCGAGATCGGCGGCGTGCTCTGGCCCTGACTGTCCGGCGCCTGACGCGGAACGCGGGTGCGGGAGCGATTGCACCGGCTCCCGGCCGCGGCTTTCAGGCGCCCTCGCGCAGCAGACGGACGAGGGCGCCCGCGAGCTCCTCAAGCGCCTCGCCTTCGTCTGCCCAGGCGGAGGCGTGGAACTCGACACCCTCGAGCTGCAGCCCGCCGAGCGCCCCGATGTGCGCGGCGGGAAGAAAGCAGTACACGTCGGTCACGCCGCCGCCGGTCACGTGGCTGCGCAGGGCCTCCGGAAGCCCGTGCTCGCGCCACCATTCGCTCACCGGCCGCCCGTCGGGCAGCTGAGCGTCCATGGTCAGCCCGTACTCCCGGATGGGCTCCACCGTCGTGAGCAGCCCGTACAGGCCGGAGACGATGAGGCACGCGCGCCGCAGGGTTTCGCGGTCGTCGGCCTTGAGGCGACCCAGTCCGGTAGCCTCGTAGAGCGGGCCGGCGAAGCGCTCGAGCGCCGGCAGGTAGGCGCGGCGGTTGCCGTGTCCGCCGAGGTCGGGTCCGGCGGCCTCACCGGCCAGCTCGGCGAGCTGCCTGCGGGCCTCGCCGAGCGTGTCGCCGGCGGCTCCCAGCAGGGCGAGTGCGGTCGCCTGGCGGCGCCACGTCGGGTCTCCGCCGCGCCGCATCCGGGCGCTGTCGGGGATGAGGATGAGCGCGGACGTGAGGATGCGCTTCGAGCTGACGGCCGCGGTCTTCGCCGGCGACCTGCGGGCGGTGCCCGGCTTCGCCGCGGCCGCCTTGGTCTTCGCCACGACCGCGGCGCCCGTGCTCCCGCGGCGCGACGCGGGCTCGTCCCTACGGAACGTCACCGTCTGCGCCCTGCGGTCGGTCTTCACGAACGACCAGCCGGCGTCCCGCCAGCCCCGCGCCTGCGGATGGCCGCTCCCCTCCTGCCACCACTCGGCGTGGTTCAGCGCGGCCGCCGGCAGCCTGAAGCCGAGGATCTCGGCGAGCCGGTCGAACGTCACGGTGACGCGGCCCTCACTCTGACCTTTGAGGTACGCGGTCAGCGGCTCGTACCTGCCGGGCTCTTTGGGCTCGCTGGTCGGCTTGGCCGGCGTCATCGCAGCCTCCTCCGCCGGCGGGGGCGCGGGCGGGCCGCGTTCCTCGTGGGCGCACTCGAGTCGATGGTGCGCGCCCATCCTGACACAGCTGCGGGCGTGGTGGGCGTCGAGCCGAGGTTGGATCGGGCGGATGCGGTGATACTGGAGTCTGTCGCGGGACTCACTTCCGCGGAGCCGATCAAGGAGGCCCGATGCCCGAGCACCGCATCTTCTCCACGGCGTTCTCGAGCGTGTACCCGCTGTACGTGCGCAAGGCGGAGCGGAAGGGCCGCTCGCAGGAAGAGGTCGACAGCATCATCTGCTGGCTGACCGGCTACGACGAGGCGGGGCTGCAGCAGCAGGTGCAGCGGCAGGTCGATTTCAGGACGTTCTTCGCGGAGGCGCCGTCCTTCAATCCGAACAGCGCGCTGATCACGGGCGTGGTGTGCGGCGTCCGCGTGGAAGAGGTGGAAGACCCGCTGATGCAGAAGATCCGCTACCTTGACAAGCTGATCGACGAGCTCGCCAGGGGCAAGGCGATGGAGAAGATCCTGCGGCACTGAGCCACCTGCCGCAGCCTGCGCATTGGTTTCGCAAACGATGCTTTCGTTTTTACCCCTTTATTTCTAAAACGACGTCTCTATAATCGAGCCATGCTGAGGCTTGCGACAGAGAGGCTCGTCCGCTGGGCGGACGCACCCGGTCGTCGCCCGCTTCTCGTCCGCGGCGCTCGCCAGGTGGGTAAGACGTGGCTCGTCACGGACTTTGCGCGCACGCGGTTCCGGTCGGGACCCGTCACGGTCGATCTGGAGGTGCGGCGCGACCTCCACAGCGTGTTCGCGGGCGACCTCACCGCGGCAAGGGTCCTCTCCGACCTCGAGCTCGCCCTCGGGCGTCGTATCGTCCCCGGGGACGATCTCCTCTTCTTTGACGAGATCCAGGCATGCCCCCGGGCGATCGTGGCGCTGCGGTCGTTCTTCGAGCAACTGCCGGAGCTGCATGTCGTCGCGGCCGGATCGCTGCTCGAGTTCGCGCTTGGGGAGGCCTCGTTCCCCGTCGGGAGGGTCGAGTACCTCTGGCTCTATCCGATGAGCTTCGCGGAGTTCCTCGGCGCCGTGGGTAACGAGGTCGCAGCGGGAGTCGTTCGGGGCGGCCCGCAGCCGCTGTCCGAGGCCAGCCATGCTGCGCTTCTCACCCTGCTGGGAGACTACTTCCGCGTGGGCGGGATGCCCGCTGCCGTGTCCGCGTACGCGTCCAGCGGCAGCGTGCTCGAGGCGTCGCAGGTCCACGACCTGCTTGTGACCTCGTTCAGGGACGACTTCGCCAAGTACCGGCCTCGAGTGAGCCCGGACACGCTGGACGACGTGCTGACGCTGACCGCCCGGTCGGTCGGCTCGCAGCTCCGGTACGCGAGACTCGCGCCGCACGCCACCGGGCCCACGGCCAAGGCGGCGTTCGGCGTTCTTGAGCGCGCGCACCTCGTCTCTCGCGTCGACGCTGTGTCTCGCTGCGGCCTGCCGCTCGCCGTGGGGGCGGGTCGGCGGTTCAAGGCGATCGTGCTGGACGTGGGCGTGATGCAGCGGCTGGCCGGCATCCCTATGGACGCCCAGGTGGGCAAGCGCGACCTGCTCGCCGTCCACAACGGCGCGGTGGCTGAGCAGTTCGTCGGTCAGGAGCTGAGATCGTGCGGGGGTGAGGGAAGTGAGGACCTGCGCTACTGGTCGCGCGCGAAGGGAGCGGCGGAGGTGGACTACGTCGTCCGCACCGGCGCCTCGGTGAGGCCGGTCGAGGTGAAGAGCGGGCCGGCAGGTCGGCTGCGCAGCCTGCACCAGCTCCTGCTCGAGCAGCCCGACTGTGCCCCGGGCGTGGTGCTCTCGGAGGCTCCCTACGCGGAGCTGCCGGAGCAGGGCCTCATCTTCTGCCCCCTGTACTTCGCCGGCTCTTTGGGGCGGTCGGCCTTCGCGGCGAGCGCGGTGGACGCTGCGCAGCCGCGCTCGCGGACTCCCGGGAGTGCCCCGTCGGCCTGAGCGGGCCGGCGCTGAGACCCAGCAGACCGGCGAGACGAAGGACCAGAGCGCCGCCCTGCCGGCGAGAGGCCGGACCACTGCGACCAAGGAGCGAGCGCTGTGACACCGGGCGCGCCGAGCCACAGAGCCGGTAGCGACATCGAGAACATCTTCCGCCCCTGGCAGCTGGGGTCACTGCGGGTACCCAATCGCCTCGTCCGTAGCGCCACCGAGGAGGGACTTTCGAGCGGGGACGGGGCTCCCACCCAGCGGCTGATCGACCTCACCGCCGATCTGGCCGTGGGGGGCGCCGGCCTCATCGTCGCCGGCAGCGCCTTCATCTGCCGCGAGGGGCGGGGCGCCACTAACGTCACCGGGATCGATCACGAGGCGCTGATCGAGCCGCTGAGTCGCATGTGCGACGCCGTCCACGCCGCCGGCGGCCTGCTCGCCGTGCAGCTCCTGCACAGCGGGTCCACGCTGCGCTCCGTCATGGTGGCCGAGAAGGAAGGGCCGTACGGGCCGTCGGCCGAGCCGGTCGACCCCGTGTGCGGAGCCCCTGTGCGGGCCCTGACGACGGCGCAGATCGCGGCCATCGTGGAGCTGTATGCGCGGGCGGCGTCGAGGGCCCGCAGGGCCGGCTTCGACGCCGTGCAGATCCACGCCGCGCACGGCTACCTGATCGATCAGTTCCTGAACCCCGCCCGGAACCGGCGCGAGGACGCCTACGGCGGCTCGCTCCAGCGCCGGGCGCGCCTGCTGTACGAGGTGTACGAGGCCGTGCGCGGCGCCGTCGGCCCCGGGTATCCCGTGTTCGTCAAGATGAGCGCCCACGACGGGTATGACGGCGGCACGCTGCCGCGGCAGGCCGCCCGGGTGGCCGCCGAGCTCGAGCGGCTCGGCATCGACGCCATCGAGGTCAGCGCCGGCACGCCCGAGGGGGCCCGGCGGGACGGCTGGGACCACATCCTGCCGGCGCCCATACCCGAGGGCAGGTTCCTCGACTACGCGCTCACCATCAAGCAGAAGGTCCGCTGCCCGGTGATCTCGGTCGAAGGCTGGCGCGACCCGCTGCGGATCGCCGCGGCGCTGGAGCGCATCGACGCCGTCTCGCTCTCCCGCCCCTTCATCCGCGAGCCCCACCTTGCGGCGCGGTGGCGGGACGGCGACCTGACGCCCGCGACCTGCATCTCGTGCAACAAGTGCCTGGACCTCATCCTCGACGACGGCCTGGGCTGCATCTTCCACAAGCGGGCGCGGCGCCGCGCCACCGCCGAGGCGTGATGCAGTCCTGAGGCCAATGTCCACCTCTCGGGTGTTGCGCGAGCTGGGAGTGCGGGGGAGACTGGACTCATGCGTGCCACCGACCTCGACTTCAGCAGGCTTTCCGTCGCCGAGCGCATCCAGCTCGCCGAGGACCTCTGGGACAGCGTCGCCGCCGACACCGGCGAGCTCCCACTCACCGAGGCCCAGAGCGCTGAGCTCGACCGCCGCCTCGCGGACCTCGAGCGCGACCCCTCGGCCGGCGAGAGCTGGTCGGTCGTGCGCGCCCGCGTCGAGCAACACCTGGGCAAGGCCGGCTGATCCGTGCGCCTCGTCGTCCGCGATGCGGCCGAGGCGGACATCGCCGAGGCGGCTCGCTGGTACGAAGGGCGCTCTCCCGGCCTCGGATCGGAGTTCCTGCGGGCTGTCGACGTCGCCTTGGCCGAGATCGCCCGCATGCCCGAGCGCTACCCCACGGTGCGCGGCAGGGCGCGCCGCGCCCACCTGCGGCGCTTCCTCTATGGCGTGAACTTCGTCGCGACTCCCGACCTCGTCAGCGTCATCGCCTGCCTGCATGCCCGTCGCGACCCGAGGCGTTGGCAAGAACGCAGCGAAACCGATAACGGCTCGAGCTGCGAGCCTGCCGGAGGCAGCTCGTAGCAGGGTCTCGAGTGACGGCGAGGAAGCCCATCCCCTTGTCGTCGCCGGTATCCTGAGCGCAGCAGCCGTCACGAACACGCTGGGGGAACCAACGATCGTGCCATCCGTAGCCCTGACACAGCCGAGCAGGCGGCCACGCCGCTATCGAGCGCTCGTCGTCACGCTCGCGGTCGCACTCGGCCTCGGCCTCGCCGTGGCGGCAGGGTGCGGCCCGGCCGGCCACTCCTCGTCGTCCGCCGGCTCGCCGAGCGCGTCGGCCACCCCCTCCCCGCCGAAGTCGACCGCGCACATCTCCATCAGGCCGGGCCAGGGCAGCCGCAGCGCCAAGACCCAGCGCGGCATCGTCGTGCGTGTGCGCGGGGGGATCCTCACCGGCGTGAACGCCACGGCTGCGGGTGGCGCCGTCGGCGGTTCGTTCGAGAGCTCGAGCACCGAGTGGCGCAGCCGCTGGGCGCTGAAGACCGACACCGACTACAAAGTGACGGCCACCGCCGTCGACCCCTCCGGGCTCACCGTGACGAAGACCAGCCGGTTCCACACACTGACGCCCAAGTCCACGTTCTCGGCACGCATCTTCGAGGGCAGCGGGGTCACCTACGGTGTCGGCATGCCGGTGATGATCCAGTTCAGCAGTCCGGTCGTGAACAAGAAGGCCGTGGAGGCCGCCCTGCAGCTCAGCGCCACCAGGCACGTCGTCGGCGCCTGGTACTGGGAGAACAGCTCGCTGCTGCACTTCCGCCCGCGCGACTACTGGCCGCAGAACATCACGGTGAGCTTCGTGGGTCACCTCGACGGGGTCGAGAGCGCGCCCGGCGTGTACGGGGTCCACACGCTCAAGCAGGAGTTCAAGATCGGGGAGTCGCTGATCGCCGTCGCCAGCACGACCTCCCACCACGTGCGCATCTACAAGGACAAGCGCCTGTGGGCCACGTGGCCCTGCAGCACGGGGCGCCCCGGCAAGGACACGCCCAACGGCACCTACCTCACGATCGAGAAGGCCAACCCGCAGCGCATGGTGGGCCCGGGCTACGACCTGCAGGTGCCGTGGTCGGTGCGCTTCACGTGGAGCGGCAACTTCATGCACGACGCCTCCTGGTCGGTCGGCGTTCAGGGCTCCGCCAACGTCAGCCACGGCTGCGTGAACCTCTCTCCGGAGCACGCGCAGACGTACTACGAGCTCGCCATCCCCGGCGACCCGGTGACGATCACCGGCAGCCCCAAAGCCGGCAAGTGGGGCGACGGCTGGACGGTCTGGTTCCTCTCCTGGAAGGAACTGCTGCACGGCAGCGCGCTCCACATGGCGGTGAAGGTGGGGCCGGACGGCAGCACGTTCGTCGCGCCGTTGTCGCTGCACAGGTCGAAGGCGAAGGCGCCGGTCGGCAGACCGCAGAAGGGGAACGCAGCGGCCTCGTGAGCCGGCACGGGCCGGCGGCTCTCTCAGTCTTCATCTTCGTGACTGAAGCAACCCTCCCACCACCCGGACGGCCTCTCCTGCCCGCCTCGGCTATACTTGATCCCCTCGTGGGCCGCTAGCTCAGTTGGGAGAGCGCCGCCTTTGCACGGCGGAGGTCAGCGGTTCGAACCCGCTGCGGTCCACCAGCTTCGCCACCCTCACCACCACCCTCACCACCCTCGTCCGCTGTCCGCCGCGTGCCGTCGCGCCATCCGGTCCGCCGTGGCTCCGGTGTGGACTCCAACTCGACATGGAGCAGGCCTCTGACGCCGTGAGGGAGCGGAGTGACGGGATATGATGCAGGCCATGGACGCTTCCGCCGTGCCGCTGGATCAGGTCGTCGAGCGCCTCGTGGCGGCGTCGTCTCCTGCGCGCATCATCGTGTTCGGGTCGGTCGCCATGGGAACGACCACCAAGGACAGCGACCTGGACCTGCTTGTGCTGCTCGACGACGTCGTGGACGCGCGGAAGGAGAGTGTCCGCCTGCGTGCGGCCATCGGTGCTGTGGGCGCGCCGGTCGACGTGATCGTGATGAGCCGCGAGCGCTTCGAGAGGACCAAGCAGGTGATCGGCGGCATCGCTTACCCGGCTCACAAGTACGGCAGGGTCATCTATGAGGCCGCCTGACGACGCGGTCCATGAGCTGGCTCTGGAATGGCTGGCCAGTTGCACGAGCCCGTCACATTTCATGCCCAGCAGGCGGTCGAGAAGGCTCTCAAGGCGTTCCTGGTCCGGCATCAGCCGGAGTTCCCGAAACCGTCCTCCCGCAGGCTCTACGTGTCGCTCGCGAAGGAGCCTGACGCCCACTCCTGTGACAGGTCGACCGCGAGACGCTGGAGCGTCGTCCAAGCCTCGGCCCCCCGCTGTTCCTCGGTGAGGCGCACGCCCACCTGCCGCAGGTCGCCCGCAAGGTCGCGCAGTGCGTCCGCCGCCTCCACAGTGCGTGCTCGCGGGGTCAGGGTCTCGGCCTTGCGCAGGCCTGTCGTGAGCCCTTCGAGGATGCGGAAGACGCTGTTCCAGCGGGGGTAGCTGTCCGGCAGGCCGCCCGGCAGCGAGGTGAGCCGACCGGTGTGTGCGAGCCCGCAGAGACGCTGGTTCCGCCAAGCTGTCGCCTCCAGCAGGCCGGCCATGCGCAGCGCCCCCAGGGCCTCGGCGATGTTGCGCTTCGTGTAGCACGCGTCGGCCGC
>Ga0172371_10012570_pt1 | contig 11136 bp, 8 predicted proteins | sample Lak12m_FD_114543 | JGI IMG/M metagenome (GOLD analysis project Ga0172371, IMG submission 114543) | Freshwater microbial communities from Kabuno Bay, South-Kivu, Congo - kab_022012_12m | ecosystem: Environmental > Aquatic > Freshwater > Lake | place: Democratic Republic of the Congo: South-Kivu... | reverse complement strand
GCTCGAACCTCTCCTTGAATAACGGAACCCTTGTTGTTACATACCGTTATCCCTGGCGCTATATTGCCGAAAATCGTGAAAATAAAAAATGGGGTCCTTGTTATCTGCAGATTCGAAAGCATTTTTCCAAATGAGGATTTTTTCATACCTTTCCCCGCTGTAATCATCCCCATCACAATCTGACGCCGGTCCATTTACTCCTTGCTTTACTGTGGCGAGAGAGTTAAAATACTAATAAATTATAAGCATTAAAGTAATATCTCTACTATTAATACAATATTAGCAATATATTATTAGTTTGTCAAGGATAAATATGCTCGCTACTACTATCAAAGCGTTAAGAAAAAAGCACAAAATCTCCCAGGAACAACTTGCCCATAAGGCGGGGATCACCTATAGCACCCTGATTAAAATTGAATCAGGTGCTAATGACAATCCTACGATTAAAACAATGAAAAGGATTGCCGATGCGCTTGAAGTTAGTTTGGATGAGTTGGCGGGGAGGGCCTGAAAGATAAATAAGTTTGTTTTGCTGGCGTGGCATTAATAGGGGATTGTGACTGGCAGCATGCTGGTAGATTCGGAGAATAACTATGGCAAATAATAACAATACGACCAAAGAGCAGGAACGCGCTGAACTGCATCGCGCTATCTGGCAGATCGCCAATGATCTGCGCGGCAGCGTGGACGGCTGGGACTTCAAACAATATGTTTTAGGAATGCTTTTTTACCGCTTCATCAGCGAGAATCTCATCAGCTACATCAATGAAGACGAGCGGCGTAGCAGCAAGAAAGACTTTGACTACGCCAAGCTTTCAAATAAAGAAGCGGAGTTCGGTCGCGCTGATACGGTAAAGGAGAAAGGATTTTATATCTTACCGAGCGAGCTTTTTGTCAATGTCCGCGCTAAAGCGCGCAATGACGCCAACCTCAACGAAACACTTTCCCGCGTATTTCGCAATATCGAAAATTCGGCCAAAGGTTCGGACAGTGAGGACGATCTCAAAGGATTGTTTGATGATCTTGATGTGAATTCCAACAAGCTCGGCAATACGGTGGAAAAGAGAAACCAGAGACTGGTCAAGCTTTTGGATGCCATCGGCGATCTGCGACTGGGCAATTACTACGACAACACGATCGACGCCTTTGGCGATGCCTATGAATTTTTGATGACCATGTACGCTTCCAACGCGGGTAAATCCGGAGGAGAATTTTTTACCCCGCAGGAAGTGAGCGAACTACTGGCGTGTCTGGCGACTGTTGGAAAAAAAGAAGTCAATAAGGTCTATGACCCAGCGTGCGGTTCCGGTTCGCTTCTTTTGAAGTTTGCTAAGATTCTCGGCAAAGAAAATGTAAGAATGGGATTCTTTGGGCAGGAGATCAATCTTACCACCTATAACCTCTGTCGGATCAATATGTTTTTGCACGACATTAACTACAATCACTTTGATGTTGCCCACGGCGATACGCTTACCGACCCAAAGCACTGGGATGATGAGCCGTTTGACGCCATCGTTTCCAATCCGCCGTATTCCATCAGATGGGAAGGCGACAGCAATACACTTCTTATCAACGACCCGCGCTTCTCACCGGCAGGAGTATTGGCGCCAAAGAGCAAGGCTGATCTTGCTTTTACTATGCACATGCTTTCTTGGCTTTCCACTAGCGGCACGGCGGCAATCGTTGAATTTCCCGGAGTGCTATATCGTGGGGGTGCTGAGCAGAAGATTCGTAAATATCTAGTAGATAATAACTACATTGACACCGTGATCCAGCTTCCGCCGGATCTTTTCTTTGGCACGACCATCGCCACCTGCATTATTGTGCTTAAAAAAAGCAAGAAGGACAATAAAACCCTCTTTATAGACGCGTCGGCTGAGTTTTTACACGCAGGTAACAAAAACAAATTGAGCGATGAAAATCGTGCCAAAATAATGGAAGCGTTTACCAAACGCACGGATAAGGCGCACTTCGCCAAATTGGTTAGCAACAAAACTATTGAAGATAATGGATACAATATCACGGTATCCACCTATGTGGCGCAAAAAGACACCCGCGAGGCGATTGATATAAAGAAACTCAACGCCGAGATCGCTGGTATAATTGCCCAGCAGAACAAACTGCGCACAGCGATTGATGAAATAGTAGTAGATTTAGAGGGAAGGCATGAATAAGACTATGAATAAAATCGAAAAGTTGATCGCCGAGCTTTGTCCGGAAGGAGTTGAGTTTAAGGAGCTGGGGGATGTAGTCAAGTTAGAAAAAGGCAAGCAACTTAATAAAGAATTGCTTTCTGAAGCTGGAGAGTATCCTGCCTATAATGGAGGTATTTCTTATTCTGGTTTTACTAATAGTTACAACTATAATGAACATACAATAATTATAAGTCAAGGTGGCGCGTCTGCCGGTTTTGTTAATTTTATTACTAAAAAATTTTATGCAAACGCTCATTGTTATGTAGTTCTACCAAATCAAAAACTAGCTGAAAATAGATTTGTCTTTCATTTTTTGAAACTGAATCAAGAAAAATTAACCGAAAAACAACATGGCGCAGGTATCCCTGCATTAAAAACAACGGAGATTTTAAAGCTCAAAATCCCCATCCCACCCCTCGCCATCCAACAAGAGATCGTGAAAATTCTAGACACTTTTACTACGCTGGAGGCGGAGCTGGAGGCGGAGCTGGAGGCGAGAAAGAAGCAGTATGAGTATTATCGGGAGGAATTGCTGACGTTTGGAGATGAAATTGAGAGGAAGAAGATAGATGAAATAACAGAAGTATTCACTGGAGGTGAAGCTCCTGCTAAAAGTATAAAAGGGTTAATACCTAATGATGTTTATAAATATCCTATATACGCAAATGGCTTTGAAGTATATGGTTATACAGACAATTATAAAATCAGTAAAGATGCTGTTACAATTTCTTCTATTGGAGCAAATACTGGAACAGTTTATTTTAGGAAAGCCTACTTTACACCGATAATAAGGCTTAAGGTATTACTTCCGAAAACTGATAATTTATTGGCAAAATACCTTTTTTATTATCTTTCTTCTATTAAAATCAACAGTAAAAAAAGTAGTGTGCCAAACATGAATGCGGATGATGTAAAGAAAATAACCATTCCCGTCCCGCCACTTGTCGAACAAGAACACATTGTTGCTATTCTCGACAAATTCGACGCCTTAGTAAATGATATTTCGGTTGGCTTACCGGCTGAACTCAATGCTCGGCGTAAACAATACGAATACTACCGAAACGAGCTTCTTACTTTTAAGCCGTTGGAAAAAGAGTATGCCAAACAATAAAAAATACAATTTAGTGGCTGAAAATCCTCAAAGCACGGTGGTGGCGGAATATGCGTCCGATAAAAAGCGCGCCACGCATTACCAGAGTGAGGCGGAGCTGGAGCGCGCGTTTATTGAGCAGTTAAAGTTACAGGCGTATGACTATCTGCCCATTATCGCTGAAGCCGATTTGGTGCTCAACCTGCGTCGACAGCTGGAAAAGCTGAACGACTTCACTTTTTCCGATACAGAATGGGAGGCGTTTTTTACCGGAGAAATCTCCAACCCCAACCAAAGCGTTGCTGAAAAAACAGCTACTATTCAAGAAGATTACATTAAAAATTTAAAACGTGATGACGGAACGGTTAAAAATATCTACCTGCTTCGAAAAGATAAGATTCATGAAAACAGTTTGCAGGTGATAAACCAATACACCACCGAAGAGGGACAAAGAGCTAACCGCTACGATGTAACGGTGCTGGTCAATGGTTTGCCGCTCGTGCATATTGAGCTTAAACGGCGCGGGGTGGCGATTCAGGAAGCATTTAATCAGATTAATCGCTATCAGCGTGAGAGTTTTTGGGCTGGCTCAGGGCTCTTTGAGTATGTGCAAGTTTTTGTCATCTCCAACGGTACGCATACCAAATACTACAGCAATACCACGCTCGGAACATATTAAAGAATCAAGCGAAGGCGCCGTCAAAAAAGGGAAACGCTCCAGCAACAGCTTTGAATTCACGAGTTGGTGGGCGGACGCGGCCAATAGACCGATTCCTGATCTTGTGGATTTTGCAAAAACATTTTTTGCCAAGCATGCGCTTCTTAACATTCTCACCCGTTACTGCGTGTTTACCACCGAGAAACAGCTTTTGGCGATGCGGCCCTATCAGATCGTAGCGACAGAGAAAATACTTAGTAGAATTGAAGTCGGTACCAATTACAAGAAACTCGGCACAGTGGAGGCTGGTGGGTACATCTGGCATACCACCGGCTCAGGTAAAACATTGACCAGTTTCAAGACCGCCCAACTGGTGAGCAAATTGCCCTATGTTGACAAGGTGCTTTTTGTGGTTGATCGGAAAGACCTTGATTACCAGACCATGCGCGAATACGACAAGTTTGAGAAAGGTGCGGCCAACAGCAATACCAGTACGGCGATATTAAAACGTCAGCTTGAAGACTCCAACGTGCGTATTATTATTACCACTATTCAAAAACTTGACCGGTTCATTTGGTGCAATAAAGGGCATACTATTTTTGACGGCCATATCGTTCTAATCTTTGATGAATGTCATCGTTCGCAGTTTGGGGAAATGCACGCCGCCATTACCAAAGCGTTTAAAAATTACTATCTCTTCGGTTTTACCGGTACGCCGATCTTTGCCGTGAACGCCTCTTCAGGCGGCTGCCCCGATTTTAAGACCACCGAACAGGCTTTTGGCGATAAATTGCACACTTACACCATTGTGGACGCCATTGCCGATAAAAATGTTTTGCCCTTTAAAGTGGATTATGTTTCCACTGTGCGTGAGGCCGAAGACATTGAAGATAAGAAAGTGCGCGACATCGACCGGGAAGCAGTGCTTGCCGCGCCGGAGCGTTTGGCGAATATTGTCCAATATATCCGTGACCATTTTGATCAGAAAACCAAACGAAACAGCTTTTACAAGCTCAAAGACCGCAGACTGGCGGGGTTTAACTCTATTTTTGCCGTTTCGTCCATTGATACGGCTAAGAAATACTACGCTGAATTCAAAAAACAACTGGCAGATGTACCGAGCGATAAAAAACTCAAAATATCCCTTATTTACAGCTTTAGTGTAAACGATGAAGAAATTGACGGCGTGATGGATGAGAACTCCGAAGACACCAGTGGGTTGGATAAAAGCTCAAGGGATTTTCTTGAAAACGCCATCAAAGACTACAACGTCATGTTTGGGACATCCTATGACACATCTTCCGATAAATTTCAGAATTACTATAAAGATGTCAGCGAGAGGGTGAAAAATCGGGAAGTTGATATTCTGCTGGTGGTCAATATGTTTTTGACTGGTTTCGACGCGACTACACTCAATACCTTATGGGTGGATAAAAATCTGCGCTTGCATGGTTTGTTACAGGCATATTCGCGCACCAACCGCATTTTAAACACTATCAAAACATTCGGAAACATTATTTGCTTTCGCAATTTGGAAAAAGCAACCAATGAATCCATTGCTCTCTTTGGCGATAAGGAAGCCAGCGGAATCGTGCTGTTAAAATCATATGACGAGTACTACAACGGCTATAAAGACGGTGACAAGGAAGTCCGTGGATATGTCAGTCTGGTTAAAGAGCTTTTGGAAAAATTTCCTGTTGGCGAACGGATTATAGGGGAACAAAATCAAAAGGATTTCATCAGGCTGTATGGCGCGATCTTGCGCGTGAGAAATATCTTGGTTACTTTTGACGAATTTAGCGGCAACGAAATTCTAACCGAACGGGATATTCAGGATTATCACAGCGTTTACATTGACCTTTACAACGAGTTTCGCAAGGCAGGTGAAGGCGAAAAAGAAAATATCAACGATGACATCGTGTTTGAAATGGAGCTGATCAAACAGATTGAGATCAATATTGATTATATTTTAGGACTTGTAAAAAAGTACCACGAAGACCACATTAAGAACCGCGAACTGCTTGTTGACATTAACAAGGCAATCGACTCAAGCGTTGAACTGCGCAACAAAAAAGACCTCATCAACCAGTTTATCGCTTCGCTTGATATCCATTCAGTGGTGGATGAAGACTGGCAGAAGTATGTGGAAACGAAAAAGATTGAGGAACTGGAAGAGATTATTAAGCACGAAAATCTTGATCACGACGAAACCTATAATTTTGTGCGAAACGCGTTTCGTAACGGTAGTGTCGCAACCACAGGCACTGCTTTAGCTAAAGTTTTGCCACCTGTGTCACGCTTTTCTCCCGGAGGAGAACGTTCCAAAAAACGCGAGAGTGTTTTGGACAAATTGATACGCTTCTTTGAGCGTTTTTTTGATATTTCTGGTGGAAAGATTTAAAGATGGCTGGAATTTATTGAAATAAGGATTATAAGACACAATGATACTTAAGCGATTAAAGAAATTGGTATTAAGATTGCGTTTTTTTCTCTATGCGAAAAGATACTCATTTAAGAATCAAATAGTAGCGGCTTGGCAGTTGCGCGTGAGATCGCGGTTATTTTTTATCGGAATAGTAGCATATATAAGCACCCTCATTTTTGTAACCTTCCTATTAATGAATTTCTTGAGTGCGAACAATCTTCAAACAAATATACCTGCTTTTTTGGTTTCTGTAGGAGTCATGCTCGGGGGGATACTGGCTATAATATTCTCCTTTGGGACTTTGCTTATGCAGAATGCGGCAAATAGTTCATCGGCAGGTTTCTATAATATTGTAGGGCGAGATCATGTACAGCATGTGATTTACTGGGTATTAACCTTGATCGTAATTTATTGTTTCGGTTTGTCGATAACTCTTGGTCAAGTTGATGTAATAAATAAAAATTCATTTATTTATTCATTGGCGGTTTCCGTAGCATTTTTTTTAATAGGGCTTTCTTTTTTATTTCTGTACGTTATCTTTCGAAGGACATTCAACCGCATAAATCCATTTACAAATGTTAATCTTATTCAAAAAGAGGCCTTTAAATACATTACCAAAGTTTCAAGAGTGGCCAAAGAATTGGCCGACCTATCCCTTAAACAACCTGACTTACCAGCAGGGTATGATAAAAATAAAGCTCTTGCTGTGTCCTATCAATTTGTTAAACCCCAAATAGCCGCTATAGGCACTCGTCTAAATTATTTGTTCGATTTTCATGACAAATTGGCATCGAGTAAAGAACAGGAATTTGCAAAATATGTTCTCAATGTGGCATATAACATATTGATTGAATATATGCGTCAGCGTAGTAATTCTTCAATCGTACTGCCGGATAATGACATATTTTTTACAGGAGTAAGTGACTCTCAAGACTTTTTAGCTCCACAGCTTGAAAATTTGCTTAACAGAGGAAAGGCGTATATACGCGAGAACAATGACAATGGGGTGACACATGTCATCAGGATTATGTGCAATTTGGTCTTGTTGTCTGCTGAAATGAAATATATCACCGAGCGTCATGATAGCAATCCTATACTATCCCAGTGTCGCGGGTATTTGGATCAATTAACAAGTTTTGCTATAGAACAGAAAGCTCTTGAGGCATCATTTCAATGTGCCGGTGCGTATTTAAAAATATGTCGAGTTGTTTGTCAGAAGCAAATGGATATCGAAGTGATGTCTATAGCTAATGTTATGTCCGGTCTTTGTATCTCAAGCCTAATTTCCAATCAGGACGTCGTTTGGGGGCGAGGGATGGAAGTATTTGTAGAATTATTAAGAGGTTTAATCCGTAATTTTTCGCACGATCTGAAGATCCAAACAGAAAGCCTATTTAACACGATAATTAATGTCGTTTTAATATCCCACAAATCTCAAGTAATTAAAGGCCCTCTCGTAGGTATTAACAATCAGCTAAAACTGGATGGATTTTTTATAGCCGTAGTGGAAGAGGCCGAAAGAATACTTAGCGAATTGGATAAGGCAAGTGGAAAAAAGGACGAGCTAATTAACAAGCTTCTAGTTGTGGCTGAAGAATACCGAAGTTTTTTGCGAAAATTATCAGAAGAAATAAAAACAGCGGATACGTTGTTAATAAAAACCATAAGCGAATCGATAGCGAACATAGGAAATATGTTACTTTACGTAACCACAAAGATAGACGATCCTACTGATAAACAAGAGTTGCTAAAACAAGTAGGTTGGTTTGTTCATCAATCCGGTTGGTTCTTACATCATGCTGAGAAGGTTAGCGCAGGAATTACTTTTGATTCATTGGTAGATGCGCCTGCAAAAATTGGGTTGTATGCCGTTGAGCTTAAGGAAGAGAAAATTGCAAGGGATGCAGTTGACGCTATTACTCAAGTCGCTCTTGATATATTCGAGAAAGAAGAAGGTGAGCGTATATACGGATATACCCCGCCAAGAACAATGGAAAAGGCTTGTTATATTGGCGTCTATGCGCTTAAAAATAAAATGACCACAACAGTAGACCATCTAAAAAAGCAATTAGAAAAATTTCAAGAAAAATACGAGAAGGAGACTATTTCTAAACTACCTACAGGTAAAAATGTTATGGGACCTCGAAAAGATCAGATCTGCCATGAGCTCTTGGGGTTAAGAGATGATGTAATGGAGTCGAGATCTGACAGATTATCCAGACGTATCATGGATCGCGCAAGCGACAGACTCTTGGAGAAAATAGACTTGCTAGATCTCGACAGATTTATATATGAAATCTGGAAAACATGGGTTGAGGGTAGTCCTATCGAAGCTGAGATCGGGGATGATAAAGATAAACGGGGCATTAAGCGCACCCGGTCATTCATGATTTAATTATGCATACGAATATGAACGGTAAATATTTTTCTCACGCACTCTGATAAATCAGCGGATTAAACGGCGTTGGATTGTTGTAAGAAACCAAAATTTCTTACTCAATAAAGAAGTTTTGGCCATCATATAGAGGAGCCTAATCTATGAAAAATTATTATCGTATTATGCTTGGGAGTAAAAGCGCTTACGCAGAAGAAGCTTACAAAGGGAATTTTATTGCTGCTGGTTTTATCCATGATAAAGATCTTACCCATCATTTACCTGATAACTGGAGAGATTTCAACAAAGAATTTATACCGGTTTTCCTTGAGCAAAACCCCGGTAAGACTAAAATATCTGCTGGATTGTCTTGCGGCATGCTTTGGACAATTGCAAAGGGTATACAATTAGGTGACGTGGCGCTTTGTCCTGATGGTAAAGGTGCTTATTATGTTGGAGAAATAGTAGGTGAGTATGAATATCATAAAGGAGAACCGTTGCCTCATAGAAGATCTGTTCGTTGGTTTTCTAAGATGATAAATCGTGAAGAAATGAGTGAGCCGCTTAGGAATTCTACTGGATCAATTGGAACTCTAAGTACAATTACTAAACATGCTAAAGAAATAGAGATCCTTCTTTCCGGTGGTCGTCCTCAGTCAATAATTGCTATCGATGAAACCGTAGAGGATCCAAGTGTATTTGGACTGGAGAAGCATCTTGAAGATTTTCTTGTGCAAAATTGGAAATCCACAGAATTGGGAAAACATTTTGATATCTTTGAAGAAGATGGGGAAATGGTTGGGCAACAATATCAAAGCGATACAGGTAATATTGATATTCTAGCTATAAGTAAAGACAGAAAACAGCTTTTAGTGGTTGAGCTTAAGAAGGGGAGAGTAAGTGATGTAGTGGTTGGTCAAATCCAACGTTATATGGGTTACGTTAAAGAAGAGCTGGCAGAGCAAAATCAAACTGTTCGAGGCGTAATTATAGCTTTTGAAGACGATATTAAGATTCGCCGGGCTCTTTCTGTAACTACGAATATTGATTTTTATACCTATAAGGTTAATTTTAAGCTAGAAAAGAAATAGAAATACGCCTTCCTGTGCAAAAATTAGGGCGAAAAATTGAGCTTTTAAAATAATTTTTTTTGCGCTTTTGGCTTTTGGGCCTTCAGAGTAGAGGGAGTCGTTATTCCCTGTAGTAGTGCCGCAGCACCCCACCCAGCCGAGAGTCGCAGAGAATCTTCCCTTTAGTCTTCCTCGTGTGGTAATCCAGCGGTAAGTTCCCCAGGCCTGAGTGAGGCCGCACAGTGTTGTAATACTTCACATACTCCCTTACCAAGTACCTGAAGTGCCTCTCTCCAAAGACTACGAAATGATCCAGACATTCTCTCTTAATTGTACCCACCCAGCCTTCCGCGTAAGGATTGAGATTAGGCGAGCGGTAGGGGATCCTCTGCACCTTGACGTTTTGTCTGTGTAGCAGCTCGTCAAAATCCTTAGGGTACTTCTTGTCACCGTCACGGATGAGCAGCTTCTTCTTGCCGTCAGCAAAGAGGAAGGAGAGAGTCTTCGTTTTCTGGGTCACCCATTGCTGGGTGGGGTGCTGCGTGAACCCTGCAATATGAACCTTGCGCGTGTGGACGTGGATGAAGAAGAGCACATGGAAGGTCTTGGGCCCGAACATAGTCCAGACAGTCTTGGTGAAGAAGTCACAGGCCCAGAGAGTTTTGAAGTGTCTATGTACAAACTTGTCCCAAGTATCCTCCGCGCGTTTGTCAGCAGGGAGGACGCCGCACTCGCGCAGGATATTTTTGATCGTGTTGCGCGAAAGCATCTTGATGCGCAGCTTCTTTAGCTCCGCAAGGATGCGCGTGTAGCCCCAGTGGTTCTCGGAAGCCATGCGCAGGATGAGCTCGCGCACGTCCTGGGCTGTTTTAGGCCTGCCACGTTTAGCTGAAGAGTGAGTGCGCTTGTCACCAGATACCCATTTGCGAAACGTAGAGTAGTTAACTATACTGATAAACCGCTTAATGTCTGCGCCTAAAGCCAAGCCAAACTTAAGCAACCGCTGCTTCTCCTCATGAGTGAGGTTGATGCGCTTGCCGGTCTTAGCGCGCAGAATCTGGTTCTCAACCTTGAGATACTCAATCTGCCGGATAAGCTTACTATGCACCATTTTCCCAAGCATCCCTAAAAACTCTTGAAAGACGCCTTGGTTCGTGCTATAAGTGTCTGTGTAATTCATAGTTACCTCGCATTCGTTGGGCCTAAAACAGCCCGGTCTCTTAATATTTGCACCCCTCTAGAAACTTCAAAAGGCCCAAAAGCCAAAAGCGCAAAAAAATTTATTTTAAAAGCTCAATTTTTGCCCTAATTTTTGCACAGGAAG
>Ga0172371_10012569_pt1 | contig 11136 bp, 9 predicted proteins | sample Lak12m_FD_114543 | JGI IMG/M metagenome (GOLD analysis project Ga0172371, IMG submission 114543) | Freshwater microbial communities from Kabuno Bay, South-Kivu, Congo - kab_022012_12m | ecosystem: Environmental > Aquatic > Freshwater > Lake | place: Democratic Republic of the Congo: South-Kivu... | reverse complement strand
TGATTCGGCGGGCCGCCCTCGCTGGCCGGCACCTGCATGGGATACCGGTCGTTGAAGTCCATCGCCCACGTGCTCATGCCCAGGCCGATCTGCCTCAGGTTATTCGTGCAGGCGATGCGATGTGCTTTTTCTCTTGCCTTTGCCAAGGCGGGCAACAGCATAGCTGCCAGGATTGCGATGATGGCAATCACGACCAGCAGCTCGATCAGGGTGAATGCTCTTTCCTTCTTCTCTGGCGTTTTCATAAGCGTTATGCAGTTCTTTGGGTCCTGGGTCGTCCCTCCGCCGAGTCCTCGTCGTCGGATGACGACCGCGCTCTAATTGCTATTTAGCATCGCTGATGCCATATAACAAAACCCTTGAAAACGCGGGGTGATCGCGCATCGCGGGCAGGAATCCTGCGTGGGCTTCACGCCTTTCGGTGAATTTTTGACCGCTGCGACAGGGTTCGCAGACCTGCGGGCGCGGAAAGGCAAATTCAGTTGCTCCCTACGCACTCGCGGACTGGCATTGCTCCGCCCAGCGCTTATTTCCTGTGGATATAGACGTAGTAAGCGCCGCCTATTTCTGCGCCCTCGCCGTCGTAGAACCAGGTTTGCAGCTTGGCGGGGCCGGGCTTCAGCTTCAGGATGAAGGTGATCGCCGTATCAGAAGGGGCGACAGGGCGGGTTTGGTCGAAGCTGCCAACCTTGAGCCGCGCCTTCACGATAGGCAGGGCCACGCCCGCCGGGAATTCGCCGTTGGGGTCTTGTTGTGGCGGCAGGCTGGCGGTCATTGGGGCGTTCACCTCGCGCGCCCAGCGGCGAAGTTCGATCTCGTAGTTGCCGGAGCGGGCGACGAGCAGGTTCCACGCGCCGTTACGCCGGAGGCCGGCGCGAACCTGCGCACCCTGGTCGAGGAACGAGTCCTCCCAGTCCGCCGGGGAAAGCGGAGATGGGTCTTCAGCGCTGGCGACGATCGTGTTGGCGCTGTGCTCGTTGACCCGCGGCGCGACCTTCGCCCACCACGTGTCGTATTGGGCGCGCATCCTGGCGACTATGTCGGGCCGTTGCGTGATGAGGTTGTTGGTTTGCCCGAAGTCCGCGTCGAGGTCGTACAGTTCCTTGTCCTGCACCAGGCGCCAGCGTCGCCACAGGACGGCGGCATCGCCCTTTTGGGGCACAGGTGACTGCATCCGGCTGAATTGCACGACGAGCGAGCGGTCGGGCAGTTGCTCGCGCTCACCGCGCAGGAGGCCAGCCAGGCTGAGGCCGTCGAACTGCGCGCGGCGGGGCGTGCGCAGCCGGCACAACTCGACCAGTGTCGGCAGGATGTCCTGCACCTCGGTCAGTTCGGCGATGTCACCCGGGGCGCGTAGTCGGCCCGCCGGCCAGCGGATGAAGCACGGAACACGATGGCCGCCCTCCCAAAGGTCAATCTTCCTGCCCCTCATGCCGGCGTTGAAGATTGGCACGCCGACGGTGCCGCCATTGTCCGTCATGAAGATCAGGATGGTGTTGTCCCGGAGACCCGTTTCCCGGAGGAAGGCGTCGAGGCGGCCCATGTTTTCATCTATGTTGGCGATCATGCCAAAGAAGGACGCGACCCTGGGCTTCTGGTCCTTGTACGGTTCGCGATACTTGTCAGCGACAAACAGCGGGCCGTGCGCCGCAGCGGTCGGCAGGTAGCAGAAGAACGGCTTGCCCGCGGCACCCTGCGCGCGCATCCATTCCATGGCTTCGCTGAAGAAGACGTCCGTGGTGTAGCCGGTGAACTTCTCGCGGCGGCCGTTGTGATAATACGTGTCATCAAAGTAATTGTTGTTCCAGTAATCGGGCGCGCTGCCGATATGGGAGGAGGGATACCAGATCGCTTCGTGGAAGCCGCGATCCTGGGGGCGGTAGGGGTAATTGTCACCGAGGTGCCATTTGCCGAATTGGCCGCAGCGGTAGCCGCTGGCGGCGAAAATGTCGGCCATGGTAGGCAGGTCCTTGCGGAGGAAGGTGCGGCCGCTGCTGACGTTCATGGCGCCATTGGCCAGGCAATCGCGGCCGCTCATGAGTTGCCCGCGGGTGGGGGTGCACATCGGCATGACGTGGAAATCGGTGAACCGGATGCTCTGATCGTGGAGCCGGTCGAGGTTGGGCGTTTTGAGCACCGGATTGCCGAGGCAGGCGAAGTCGCCGTAGCCCTGGTCGTCGGTGAGGACGATGATGACGTTGGGCTTCGTGGAGGCGTGACTTCGTGGCGAGGGGGCAGCGTGGCCGAGGGAGGCAAGGCTGCAAATCAGCGGGGCGGCAAGGAGGCGGCGATATATCGTCAGCATAGTCGTCATGAAGGCAACGGGTCGGAGGATCCGCACTGGAGTGGCTTAGGTTGACTTGGACAGGACTGGATGTGGGTGGCGCGTGTCATGAGGCGTTCAAATCCATACACGTGATGGTGAGCAGCACTCGGATGGAAGTGGTCATGAGCCGCTCGAGGACGGCGTGAAAGTGTTTGCGGTTGCCGGCATCGAGGCCAACGAATGGCTCATCGAGAATGAGCAGGCGCAGCGGACGGGAGAGGGCCTGCGCCAATTGGACGCGCTGCCTCTCGCCATTGGACAGCGAGATCAGCCGGCGCTCGAGAAAGGGCGTGACCCGAAGCAGGTCCACCGCTTTGCGACAGCGGCGCTCGAACTTCGGGCGCAGTTGGTCGTGTTGGCTGGTCACTTCGAAGGGGTTGACCTCGATGACGCGCTCGTAGGAGAGGAAATCGCGGACCAGGAGGGCGCCCTCCTCCTCGAGGCTATTCCACCTTGACTGGACGACGGTTTCATGGACATCGGCCTTCCGGTCCTCGAAGGCGACATGACCCATAGACTCCTCGGGAGTCAACCCGGCGGGCGGCCGGAAATGATACCGCAGTTCCCCCTCGACCAGCGGCAACCGGCCGCGCAACGCATCGGCCAGCAGCGACTTGCCGGAGCCGTTCGCCCCAACAATCGCCCAGTGCTCGTGGCGATGAAAGGCCCAGGACGTGTGCTCGAAGACAATGCGGTCTCCCAGCCGGAAGGCCGCATCCTGCAACGAGAGGAAAGCTCGACCCGCCCGTCCCGCACTCATACGGAAGGCAGGCGCGGAGCGTGGCCGCCGGGTTGTTTGGCCGCCATCAAGCGCAGCCGCCGCTCGGCGGCCAGGGCCTGCGGGGTATGCGGGAATTCGCGGACCAGGCGTTCCAGAACCTGGCGAGCGGCCGCGAAGTCGTGCCGGTGCTTGAAGTGCCAGGCCGCAACCAGGCCCCACCACTCGGCCCGCGTGGCTTCCGGCTGGTCGGGCATTTCCAGTAACAAAGTGATCTGCTCGATTCCCAGGTCCGCCCGGTCCAACTGCTCGGCGAACAACCGGGCCAGCTTCTCACGCGCGGGGATGTTGTTCGGGTCCTGCTTGAGCTTCTCGACGCATTCATTGGCCAGCTTCGCCGCCTCGCGCCGCTCCAGTTTCGAGCTTGGGCCAGGCGGCTCTTCGTCGAAACTATCGCCCAGCGCAGGCAGGCGAAATGGCTTGGCCACCTGCTGATCGCGGAGTTCCTGCACGGTCGCCGGCAATTGACTGATGCGAAGTTGGGCCATGTGTGCCAGGTGGCTGCCTTTGAGGCGGTCGCAAATGATCTGAAGCGCCCAGCGTGCCGCCTCGGGATTGCTGCCCAGCTTCAAATGCCAGTCGGCCAGCCGATGCAAGGCGATGGAAAGTTGGGGCGGGGTCGTTCCTGCCTGGCTGCACGCCTCCATGACGGTCTTCTCGGCCTCCTTCAGGTCGTGAAAATGGGTCGCATACAGCTCGGCCAGCATCATCCAGCCCTGGAAGTCATCCTCGCAGTTTTCCAGCTCCCGGATGATTTCCCACTCGGCTTCCGTGTACTTGCCCATCTTCATCCGGGCGATGGCGCGCGCGTACACCGGCGTCCGCTTCTTCGTGTGGAGGGTCTCCGGCGCACAGCCCGCGATCGGGGCAACGATGGCGGTAGCGGCCAGGCCGAGCATCAGCCAGCCGCCGAAATACAACAGCCCCAGAGCGGGCAGCGCCATCCCAACGAGGCAGGTCCAGCACAAGGCAGTGAAATTCTCGCGGACCGCGCCCTCGATAGCGGTGATGGCCTGAACAAGCGCCCAGCCCAGCGTTGTGGCCGTCCAACAGGAACTGATGATCAACAGCCCCGCGAACAGCACCCGGAAGAAGGCCCCGGCCCAGCCCTTGCCGCTGTTCTGCGCCGCCTGCACCTGCGGCATGAACGGCTGCAGATCCCAGGCTAGTCCCAGGTTCATGACTGCCCAGATTGCCAGGGGCAACAGGAGTCCTTTGACCGACCATACAATCAGCCAGCGTATCCGCTCCGCGCGGGCCTTCTCGGGCGCGAGCCGAAGAGTCATGATCCAGGCGGCGCCGACCAACGCGGCACTCATCCCGGACAGCAGGAAGGAAATGGTTCCTGTCTGGCTCATGGTTCAGCGCATCGCTTTCATCGTGCCCGTGGCTCCAATTCGCGGCGGCGGGCACGTTCACAGGCTGACCAAGCTGGAAGGCCAAGTAAATCAGAATCCGTCTGTTGGCAGGGCGCGGCCTGCCGGACGCTTCTGAGGGGCTGGGTATTGGCCACGAGGCACCCTGGAAATCCGTCCCAAAGCGGCTAAATTGTATTGGACAGAAGGCGAAACCTGCCGCTGAATGATGCCACAGATGAAAATGAAACTACTGACTGTGTTGTGCGTATTGGCGGTGAGCCTCGGGAGTGTGACCCCATGCGCGGCGTCCACTGATAACGGACCGCTGGAGGTGGTGGCCGACGTCCTGATCGTACGACCCGGCTGCTTCGTGGCAACGGTCCTTGGCTCGGCCTTGTTCGTGGTGGCCTTGCCCGCCGCGGCGATCTCCCGAAGCGTTCCCCAGACCGCCAAAACGCTCGTGGTTACACCCGCCAAGGCGACGTTCAGCCGGCCAGTGGGTGATATGACGTCCCTGATGGAGGAGTGATCGCCCTGGCTCCTGCCCCCCGCCCGGCAGCACGGGCAAGCGCGGCGCAACGCCACCACAAAGTCGCCCGCGCTCTTGACCGCGCGCCGCACCAGCGGTTGCGACCAGGAGTGTAACACGACGCAACCTCAGCATACCCCGACCCCACCACCGTATCTCATGATCACCGAAGAGAGTTTCATTGATTTCAAGTGCCCCTATTGCGGCACGCAGGTTTCTTTCCCACAGGAAAACGCCGGTCTGGCACAGGCCTGCCCTGACTGTTTCGAGAGTCTCATTGTGCCCGACGATGGCAGCCAACTCGGCAAAGCCATTCCCTTGCCGGTCAATACCGCCCGACTAACGATCAGAAGGTTCGCGCCGGGCGATTGGAAGGACCTGATGGAGCTGATGTCGGATGAGGAGCTGTTCCGCTATACCGACGGGCGGCCTTTGGACGAAGACGAGATCTTGCGCTGGCTGGAGAGTGACAACCACGTCAAGATCACGACCCCCAATCAAACGTTCTGCCTCGCGATCGAGGAGCGGGAAAAGACCAAGCTGATCGGCTACATCGGACTGACGATCACCGAGCCCCACCGTTCCCAGGCCCGGCTCAGCATCTACCTGAATCGGACCTTTCAGCGCCAAGGCTTCGCCGTGGAGGCGCTCCAGGCGCTAATGGGGTTTTGCCTGGAAGGCATCAAGCTCCACCGCGTGAGCGCCTCTTGCGACAGCCGGAATGTCGCCGCCTGTCGCCTGTTCGAAAGGCTCGGCCTGCGGCGCGAGGGAGAATTCGTGAAGGATCGCCTGCTCCACGGCGAATGGGTAAATACCGTCTGGTACGCCGTGCTGGGGGAGGAACGTAACGCCCGGAACGTCGAGTCGCCAGGGGCTTGACACCCCCCTGCCCGAGGCGCCGATCCGATTGGACGGGCAGCCGGTAGCTGTTCCGCTGTTCCGTCGGCAATGCGGGCGATGCTTTCAGGCAGCGGCGAAGCCGCGAAAGGACTTTGCCGATTTTGCTCAGCAAAACGCAATAAATACAAGGCTTCCGGCGCAAATCATTTGTTGCGTCGCGCGCATTTGAGGTTATGTTCCCATCATGGAATGGCAACAGTTGGTGTCGCTCGTGATCGTTGCTTCCACCGCGGTTCTGCTGGTGTGGAACAAGGTTCGGCGGCACAAGTTCAGTTTCGCACGGGCAACGCATTGCGGCTGTGCCGCATCCCCATCGGCGCCCCAGGGTTCCATCGTCTTCCGCGCGCGCAAAGGGCACCGCCCGGAGGTGCGAGTCCGAATGCGCTAAGAGCGCGCTTGCGTATCCGCCCAGACTGAAATAGAATTCGCTTCGCGAAGATGGCCATGTGCAAAGTCAGTTCGTCCGTGCACTTTGTGACTCGCTCAGCGTTGAGCGGTCATGAAATGTCGGCCCGGCCGCATTGGGTGCCCAACACGGACGTTTATGAGAACGACAGTGGGCTGGTGGTGAAAGTGGAATTGGCTGGGATGCGGAGCGAACATTTGGAGATTACGGTGGAGGGCAGCCGGCTGCGGATCAGCGGCAACCGGCCGGATGGGTGCCGGTCGGCCAAGGCCAGCTTCCTGGTAATGGAGATCAATTATGGTCCCTTCGAGAGCCTGTTGGAGCTGCCGGAGGGATATGACCTGAGTCAGGCCAGAGCGGCCTATTTGAACGGATTTCTGCGGATTGATGTGCCGGTGGCACATCGGCAATCCAAGAATTCCAAGGTGCCTGTTGCCGAGGGAAGTTAGGCTCTTCACGGAGCTGCTTCCCAGGCGGCGGCATCTGAGTCTTATTATGGCGCGATAATGAGCACGCCCGACACCGAATTTATCAGCATCCTGGGAGCTGCCGGCAATCCGGAGGCGCCCCCGCGGGTTTCGTCCAGCTCGTTACCCGAGGTGCTGCCCATCCTGGGCCTGTCGGACATTGTGATCTTCCCCGGCATGGTGGCGCCGCTCCTGGTTGAGACCGCCCAGAGCACCAAGCTGATTGACGACGTGGTAGGCGGAGACCGCCTGCTCGGGGTGGTCTTGCAGCGGAATGCCGAGGCCGAAAACCCGTTGCCTCACGAAATGCACGACGTGGGCTGCGCGGCGCGCGTGCTGAAGATGCTGAAGTTCCCCGACAACACCGTGCGCGTGCTGGTCGAGGGCCTTTGGCGCATCCAGATCCGGGAGTATTCCACGACCGAACCGTATCTGCGCGCCAAGTTCGAGCTGCTGTCTGACCTCCGCGAGGATTCGGTGGAACTCACGGCGATGATGCGCAGCGCTCAGGCGCACTTCCAGGAGATCATCAAGCTCTCGCCCGCGCTGTCTGAGCAGATCAAGATTGCCGCCCTGAATACCGACGACCCGGGTCACTTCGCCGACCTGATTACGGTGAACCTCAACCTGAGCCTGGAAGAGCGCCAAAAGCTCCTGGAGACCCGCTCGGTCAAGGAACGGCTGACCCGCCTGCTGCCGATGCTCAACCGCGAGCACGAGGTGCTCACCCTCAGCTCGAAGATCCAGAGTGAAGTCGCCACCGCCATCTCGAAGACCCAGCGCGACTTCTTCCTGCGCGAGCAGATGCGCGCCATCCAGCGCGAGCTGGGCGAGACCGACCCCAACGCCAGCGAGATCCGGCTGTTGCGCGAACGGATTGAGGCGGCGGAGCTCCCGGCCGAGGCCAAGCACGTCGCAACGCAGGAACTGGAGCGGCTCCAACAAATGCCCCCGGCCGCAGCCGAATACGGCGTGAGCCGCCACTATCTGGATTGGATCCTGAGCCTGCCGTGGACGAAGGAAACGCCGGACAAGATTGATTTGGTTGAGGCTGAGCGCATTCTCAACGAGCAACACTACGGGCTGACCAAGGTCAAGGACCGCCTCCTGGAATTCCTGGCCGTCATCAAGCGCCGGAAGCAAATCAAAGGGCCCATCCTCTGTCTGGTGGGGCCGCCCGGCGTGGGCAAGACCTCCCTGGGCCGAAGTGTGGCCGACGCCCTGGGTCGGAAGTTCGCCCGCATCGCCCTGGGCGGCATGCGCGACGAGGCCGGGATCCGCGGCCATCGCCGAACTTATGTCGGCTCCTTGCCCGGCCGCATCATCCAGACCTTGCGCCGCGTGGAAAGCCGCAACCCGGTGATCATGCTGGACGAATTGGACAAGGTGGGGGCGGATTTTCGCGGCGACCCCGCGGCGGCGTTGCTGGAGGTGCTGGACCCCGCCCAGAACCACACCTTCACCGACCATTACCTGGATTTGCCCTTCGACCTTTCGCGCGTCTTGTTCATCACCACGGCCAACTGGCTCGAGCCGGTTCATCCGGCCCTGCGGGACCGCTTGGAAGTGATCGAACTGCCCAGCTACACGGAATCCGAAAAGCTGCAGATCGCCAAACGCTACCTGCTGCCGCGGCAGTTGGAAGAGCACGGCCTGTCCAGGAAGGAAGTGCGCATCCCGGATGCAACTCTGCGGCGGGTCATCCACAACTACACCCGCGAGGCCGGCGTGCGCCAACTGGAGCGAGAGATCGCGGCCCTGTCGCGCAAAGCCACCCGCCGCATCGTTGGTAACGGTGACGTTTCCAAACCACTGGTGTTGACGCCCGAATCATTGAAGGACTATCTCGGGGCCGCCCATTTCGTGAGCGAGACCGCCGAAACCATCAAGGAGTATGGGATCGCGACGGGCCTGGCGTGGACGCCAGTTGGCGGAGAGATCCTGTTTATCGAGGCAACCCGCATGCCGGGCAAAGGCAACCTCCTGCTCACCGGCTCGCTGGGCGACGTCATGAAGGAAAGCGCGCAGACCGCCGTGAGCTTCCTGCGCAGCCAGGCCAACCCGCTGGGCCTCGACCTTACCGATTACGGCAAATACGACCTGCACATCCACGTGCCCGCCGGGGCGACGCCCAAGGACGGGCCCAGCGCCGGTGTGGCGTTAGTGGCTGCGCTTGCTTCGCTCCTTATGCGGCGGCGCGTCCGCTCCGAGGTGGCCATGACCGGCGAAATCAGCCTGCGCGGGCGCGTCATGCGCGTGGGCGGGATCAAAGAAAAAGTGCTGGCCGCGGCACGCTTCGGCATCAAGGACCTCATCCTGCCGGAACAGAATCGTGCGGATTGGAGCGAAGTGCCTGAGGAAGTGCGGCACAAGCTGAAGGTGCATTTCATTCGCCAAATTTCCGAGCTGTTTCCCCTGGCCTTGCGGCCGCATTGACAACCGGGAAGAACTAACGAGCAATGACCAAGAGACAAAGGAGCCCAATGGACGAATGCGTGGGTCGGCCGAAATCCAGGGGCCGAATCTCCCGGACCGCGAGGTTGATCGCCGGTTCTCGGCCTTCGGCCTTCGGCTTTCAGCCTGCGGGGCTCTGCCTGTTTCTGCTCCTGCTCGGCTTGCCCGCCGTTACCTGTGCTCAACGCCAGGGCGACCTGCGCCCCCCGCCGCTGGACCCGGCGCAAGCCAAGGCCGAGGCTCGGGCGCTCGTCGCGGAGCTCCTCGCCCAAAGACCAGACCAATCCACCACCAACACCGGCCAGGTGCGAATCCGGGACCGCGACGGCAAGGAGAGCGAAATCCCGGCCCGGTTTGAGATCGTCTGCACGCCGACTAACTGGCTGAGTATCTACGAAACCCTTGGCCCCGCCGGCGGCGCGGGCGGCGAGAAACTCGTCGTCATTCATGCCGACCACCGGCCCAACCAGTACCGGCTCATCCAGCGCGGCGATTCCGCCGCCACGAACGCCGGCGCCCGGGAGCTGACCCCAGCCCAAACAATGATCCCCTTCGCCGGCTCGGATTTCTGGGTCGCCGACCTGGGCCTCGAATTCCTCCATTGGCCGGAGCAACGCCTGCTGCGCAAGGAAATGCGCCACAGCAAGTTCTGCTACGTACTGGAAAGCATCACCCCCAATCCCGCGCCCGGCGGCTACGCGCGCGTCGTCTCCTGGGTCATCATCGAGAGCCCCCATGGGCTCGTTCATGCCGACGCCTACGACGAGCGCAACGAGCTGATCAAGCTCTTCGACCCAGTGAACCTCGAAAAGGTCGCCGGTGACTATCAACTGGCGGAAGTCGAAATGCGGAACCGGAAGACCGGCTCGCATACCTGGATCAAGTTTAACCTGGCTCGGGAATGAAGGCGGGGGCGTTTCTCGTCAGTACCACCAACGGTCGTCATACCCATTCGCTGGGCCGGATCCGGCCGCTGCCCCCCACACAACCCCGACACCACCCCAGGACTGGCTAAGACGACGCGACGGTGACTCCTGGGCGGGACTACGGTGAGGTTCCCATGTGGATCGCTCCCCATGGGAGCCTCACCGGCATATCGCCGGGGTGACGCCGTGGTCACGCCGGTGCTGGTGGCTGGGAGCCTGCGATTGCTGGTGGCCATAGCTATGCAACCTACTCCCGCTGAAGATGCCCGGCTCCGGTCTGAAATGGCCCCTAAACTCGACGAAGCCCTCAACCAACTCAGTATCGAGGATCGCCAAGCCGTCCTCGTTCGGTTCTTCGCGCAGAAGCGGATGCGTGAAGTCGGCCAGGCTCCCGGCGTCAGCGAGGACGCCTGTCCGGATCGCTAAGCCTTGGCCAAGTCGCCCGCGTGCTTCTGTATCTTGCGGATGGCTTCGGCCATCTGGTCCATGTCGGTGCGCGGTCCGAGCAGCGTCGTCTGGGTGAACCAAGCCGCTTCTTCGGACATCTTATCGTTGGCGGGGCATTCGGTGCGTTCCTCCCATTTGGCCAGCGTGTCGGCCGGGAACAGGCGCTGCCAGGAGCGCGAGGCGAGGGACCGCTTGATGAAGGCTTCCTTGTTCAGCCTGCCGTAGCCGGGGTTGCAGGGCACGCCCTCGGCCTTGAGCGCGTCCAGAAAGCGCTTCCGCGGCAGACCGGCAAAGTGCTCCTTCTGGTAGCGGTACATGAACAGGTGGTAGGCGTTCCGCGTGCAGCCCTCATACATCTTGGCCGGCAGAATGCCCGGAATTTCCTGGAGCAGGCTGCGCAGATAAGCGGCATTCTGTTCGCGGGTCTTCATCTGCTCTTCGAGGCGGGTCATCTGGGCCAGCAGGATGGCGGCCTGGAACTCCGTCATGCGCAGATTGCCGCCGCGATTGCTTCGGGAAGCGACTTCGCCGCCGCCCCGCCGGGG
>Ga0172371_10012568_pt1 | contig 11137 bp, 9 predicted proteins | sample Lak12m_FD_114543 | JGI IMG/M metagenome (GOLD analysis project Ga0172371, IMG submission 114543) | Freshwater microbial communities from Kabuno Bay, South-Kivu, Congo - kab_022012_12m | ecosystem: Environmental > Aquatic > Freshwater > Lake | place: Democratic Republic of the Congo: South-Kivu... | reverse complement strand
CAAAAATGATAATTTTCTGGCCTTGGTCCTTGTCGAGCACCACGGCACCGGCGGTGACCTCGGATCCGGTGCCCGCTGTCGTGGGGATGACCACATGGGGTGTCTGTGGCCGGGTCAGCAACTGCATCCCCTGGAAATCCCTCAAACTGCCCCCTTCCGTCATCACGATGCACATCCCTTTGGCCGTGTCAATGACGCTGCCGCCGCCTAGGCTGACCAGTACATCCGCCCCGGCTGCCAGCGCTGCCGCCGCACCCTGATCCACCACATCCATGCCGCTGTCCTGAGGGACATCCGCGTAGACACCGACAAGCAGATGACCCAATCCGTCCTTGACCTGATCCACCAGGACGGTTTCCATGAGGCCCGGGTCTGTCACCAGAAAGGCCCTTTTCCCCAGAGCAGAAACCTCCATGGAGAGTTCGTCAATGGTCCCTGCACCGAAAATCACCTTTGTCGGGCTAACGTAATTGAAGCTTAAATCTGCATCGTATGGCATGTCGCGCTCTCCTTGTACGGGTCACTGCCGGAATTGACATCTTATATACGTGGGGCTGGTTGCAGGTTGCTCGTTACTGAATACTGGGTACTGGATGCGGATTGTTCGATAAACGGATAAGGGACTGCTGTGCGCCTCCGGGATGCTCTGTGTTGGAAACCGGAGGCAGGGAATCCGCACCCCGGTACGCTATGTCATCCCGCGATTCAGAGGGTTCAGCATATCCTCAATCATCCGGAAATCTGCTGTCCAGTTCGGTCAGACATCGAATGGATTCCTGAACGCCCTTCAAATACCTGACAACATATGGCAGATTTCCCTTGAGTTTGAGTTTGCCCTGCATCATGCCCTTAACGGCATCCAGTTCTCTCTTGGCCACCTGTTTCCACCGCACATAGGGACCGGATATCACAAATTTCGCATTCTCTGCAGTCTCCTTGTCAACCATTCGAATGCTATTGACCACGCCGTCTTCGAAATCGAGATAGAGATATTGATCTTCATTGACATTGGCATCCGGGTCTTTGAACGTCACGCAACTGATATCTCCCTGCCACCCTTTGTTGAAAACGGCGAAATCCTTGCTGGCCTTGACTTTGTCTTCCCACGCCTTGCACCATGCATCGCTGAACACATCCAGTTGTGTCATATGCCACCTCCCTGATAGTTGTTGTTAACCCTGCAACTGATCCATATCTTTTGATCCGATAAAGGACCTCGCTACAGGCTCCGAATAGGGGGATCACTGTTCATGGCCACCGCACGTCTTCCAATTCTCGATGACATTGTCCACTGATGGATGGGGCCTACCCAGCCTGTCGTGCCTCCTCTAATCGCTTGTCAAGGAATTCAAGGCCCGACGCCATCAGGAGCCGGCGGGTCGGGAATCCTCTTTGGTCGAGGCCCCGAATCTTATAATACTCTTCGCGCATCCGTTCTTCATCCGGCGAACTTCCAGCAGCCGCGCCATCTAACAGGGGAGTCAATACCTTCTTGGGCAGTCGATCATCCCGGGCAGTGATCCCCATCATATTATTCAGGGCCCTTTTCAATACCCAGGCGCGTTGACCTGCCGCCAGGAAGTCATCAACACTGTAATCGTATCCGGTAACCGCGTTGAAACCGGCGAAAAAATTGTCCAATCCCATGGCCCAGAGGACAAAGTGACAGACACACGCCGCATTGGCAATCTGGCCGATGTTTTCACAGATGCAGACCATCTCGGCCTTTCCGCCGCTCTCGGCAGCCGGATAGTCTTCTTTTAGCCCGATCTGAGGCCAAGCGACCATGCCCTGCTCCACGGCCTGGACCGCATGCTGCAGATGGCAGGCGCCCCGGTTGGAATTCATGTAGGCCAGGCCTATCCCATGAAACGCCCTGGGATCGTGCATGGGCAGTTCAAGACCTTTGACAGTCACCACAAAATCCTCAGCCTTCCCGCCCACCATCTGGGCCATGGCGCGGCTTCCCAGGGCTGCCCTATCGCCGATTCCCTGCCGCAGCACAATCTTTTCGACCAGTTCAATGACAGCATCGATGTTGCCCCAGCTGAGGTCGATACCGTCCAGATCGGCCTTTGACAGCAGTCCGTTTTCATAACATTCCATGACGAAGGCCACAGTGGCGCCACAGGTGATAGTGTCCAGCCCCTGACGATTACAGAGATCGTTCAGATAGGCGATGCCGTTCAGATTATCGTTCATGATCAGGGTGCCGAAGCTGGCACACGTTTCGTATTCAGGTCCCGGCCCCCTTGAGACCCGGTAACCGGGATGATCCACTTCCACCACCGGCTTGCATCCGATGGGGCAGGCATAGCATGCCGTGCGGCCCTTGAGGATGCTGTCGTGGATGGCCGGTCCGCCGATGGATGCGGCGATCTCATGTGCCTCGCCCAAGGACCAGTTCTTGATGGGGACATTGCCTGTCAGCATCCCCATATCCATGGCCGCAGCCGTTCCCAGAGCATGAAAAGACGAACAGATCATGGACTCCCTGATATTGGCCAGGGCCGATTTCTTGGCGGCCCGGTATGCATCTTCATCCGCGACAGAGATTTTTTGACTCCCTTTGGCGATAATCGCCTTGAGGTTCTTGCTCCCCATTACCGCACCCATGCCCGTTCGTCCCAGATAGTGCGCCCTGTCATTGGACACGGATGCATACCGCACCATCCGTTCACCGGCCGGCCCGATGGCAAGTATCCGGGCCTTCTGTGTGTCTCCGTGACGCTCCTTCAGCCTATCGATGGTTTCATAGGTATCCATCCCCCAGAGATCACGGGCGTCAGCCAGTTCAGCCCGTCCCGATTCAACCAGCAGGTACGCGGGTCGCTCGCTTCTCCCGGAAAGAACAATTCCGTCGAACCCGGCCTTCTTGAGTTGAGCGCCAAAGAAACCGCCGGACGTGGATTCCCCCCAGATGCCCGTCAGAGGCGATCGCGCGCACATGACAAATCGAGAACTGCCGGGAAAGTCGGTCCCGGCCATGGGGCCGGTCATCACCAGTAACGGGTTTCCCGAAGACAATGGATCGGATACCGGCCCCTCGGTATCTGCAAACAGACGCGCGGCCAGGGTGCTCCCGCCCACGTACTTCAACCCCTCGTCTTTTTCAATGGAGATTACATCCTGCTTCCCTGAACTCAGGTCTATCTTCAACACTCTGTTATGAACCCCCGGCATCAAAACCCCCCTTTTCTTCTCTTTCAGACAAAAACGGACGTTGGCTTTGGTTGTGAGTCAGAAACCTCACCCATCTTCCAGTGCTTGGATTCGGATTTCAGCGCTTTCAATAAACGGTTCATTCCCATGTCTCAACGACCGGCTTCAGTGGAACCTCCGGATAAATCTGCCCGTGGGCCGGCGGCATGGAATTGTAAACCCATTTGATATCGACGATCCCGATCGGCAGACCCCGTTTGCGACTGAAACCCCGAAAGATGCCCCGAATGAGCACGTCTTCCATTTTCATGGTCAAACCGAACACGGCGACCGTGGTTTCCCCAGGGATGCGCATGAGTTCGTCCTTGAAGGCCAGTGGAGAAAAAGCCAGCCGCCGGCTGTCGGCCGCCTGGCACTGGAAGACCGGGACGATTACCGGAAATCCGTCCGGGCCGATATATGAAACGAACTTGAGAGAATTGAGTTGATTAAACAGGTCTTCTGCAAAGGGTTTGAGTATGGATTCGCCATTTCCGGTGGCGGCAGCGCCTTTGGTCATTTTCGTCAGCATGGCGGACAGGACGATTCGAAATATGGGAAGGGCTTCGCTTTCAGATGTCTCGATGAGATCCAGATAATGAACCGTGTTGATACCGAAATAGGTATTATACCGGAACATGGGAATTTCATTGTACCGCTCGTATTCCGGGCCTTCATTTCGCAAATGGGTCCATCTGGCCCGGCCCCGCCACATCTTTTTGTCCATGGTCATGACAAGAAAACAGATATCAGGCCTTATCTGAATATACTCCTTGCTCAGTCCTTTACAGAACTGCCCCAGCGTCAGTTGACGGGGTGCAGGGGCCATGATCGAGGTAATCAGGGAAATATGCGGCAGTCCCTTGGGATTGACACAGGCCACCAGGCCGATCTTTTCGGCCGGCTCAAATGCCTTCATCTCCTGTTCAAGGAAAAATGTTCTTATCAGGCCTTTCCCCGCGTTTCTCGAAGAATATCCTTTAAGCCAATCCGGTCTAAATCATCATCCGATTCAGGATGCCTCTTGTTCCATCCTTGTCGAACCGCTCCAGGTCACTATCGCAGGGTCCACGCCCGAGTTCCTGGCCACAGCCGCCAATTTTTCCATCATCGGGCTGCGCAGCAGTTCCTCCTCCCTGTAGGACCAGTCAAGATCCAGGCGGAAATATTTGTCTCTGCACAGATTGTTGAATGCACACAGTTCCCACCGATTCACCAGCCCACCCAGATTCTCTGCAATAAAGCCCCCGATCCCCCGGATGTTTTTATTTGTGGCCGTTGCGTGAGGGATGATGGGGGTTCGTATCCAGAGTTGACCGGGATGTCCTTTCGATTGCATCCAGTCGCGGACGCAGAGCAGATTTTCCAGAACCCTTTCATGGGTTGCGCCGGTAAATTTTCTGTGCTTTTCCGCGTCCATTTCCTTCAGATCAAACAGGAGCAGATCCGAATAGGGCAGCAATCCTTCGAGGACGTTTCGGGAACACATACCGCAGGTATCCAGGGCCGTATGAATACCCTGTGCCTTCAGCCGTTTCAAAAATTCCCGGTTAAACAACGCCTGCAGGGTCGGCTCCCCCCCGCCCAGGGTCACGCCGCCGCCGGACGACTCAAAATAGACACGATCCTTGGTCACCTCAGCAACCAGGTCATCCAGTTCCCACATCCGGCCCAGAAGCTGCAAGGCGGCGGCCGGGCATTCATCGACGCACAGCCCACAGCCTGTGCATCGGCTGCGGTCGATGCGATTGCCTCCTTCCGCAAATGTCAGCGCCCCTTCCGGACATACGTCCAGGCAGGTCTTGCAGCCGATACACTGGTTCGCTATCCAGTGAACCTGGGGCTGGGGAGAAATGCTTTCGGGATTGTGACACCAGAGGCATTTCAAAGGGCACCCCTTGAAGAAAACCGTCGTACGGATCCCCGGTCCGTCTTCAGTGGACATGCGCTGAATTTCCAGGACCATGGCCTTCAAGGGTTCTTCGTGGTCCTGTTTCATTTGCCTGTTCCGAATCCCATCACCCTGAAAACGCCTCCGTGCCCCCTGCGCCCTTGCGGCCAGTAAGCGCTAAAACCGCTCATGACTTACCCGCTGGATAACCTCATCCTGCAGTTCCCTTCCCACGGCTGTGAAATAGGCATTGTAGCCGGTAACTCTGACCAGTAGGTGCCGGTAGTCTTTGGGGTGCTTCTGGGCATCGCGCAGCACATGCGGGTCCAGCATGTTGATCTGCAAGGCGCTTCCCCCGTTTTCGCAGTAGCCCCGCAAAAATGACTTGAACTTTTCTCTGTGCTCGGGATCCCGGATAATGGAGGGGTTGAACGTAATGGTGTGGCTTGCGCCGTTGGGAAGGCAGTTGAGGTATTCCCCCCAGTCGCCCTTTCCGTCAACGGCCTTGCCGCCCATGACCTTGCCCACAGAGTTGGCATTGGATGTGGGTCCGTTGACATCCGCCCCATTGGACGGACAGATGGCGTTGGACAGAAACCGGCCCCTGGGTCTGCCGTCGGCGCTGGCAGCCATAATAAAGCCGTCGCCGGCCCAGTAGTTCCAGCTCAACATGCCGGGCCTGAAGCGCCTGCCGGTTGAGGCGGTCACATGCTTCCATGTCTCAACGCACCACAGATCCATCACCTTCTTGGCCATGGCATCAGCCGTTTCATCGTCGCGGCCATATTTGGGTGCCTTGTTCCTGGCCATGGCCTGAAGCACGTCATGCCCCTGCCAATTGTCCTTCAAGGCCCTGATGAGTTCGGCCATGGTGCATTTCTTTTGGTCGAAGACAAGGTATTTGATGGCCAGGAGGGAATCGACGGTAGTCGCGTAGGTAACGGCTTCAAGGGTCGTGAAATTGATTTCCGCGCCTCCCCGGGTGATGTCGAGACCCTTTTCGGCGCAGCCCCTGACCAGACACGAGAGATACGGCGTCGGGAAGTATTGTGCTCGAAGCGATTCGGATGCCTCATAGACCTCGACGCCTTTTTGAACAATATATTCGGTCTGTCTGACATAGGCCGCCCAGAAATCGTCCCAGGTCTTGAAGCGACCTGCCTCCCCGGTATCCGGCCCGTCCTGCCGGGTGGGCTCTTCTTTCCCGGTCATGGGATTAAAAAAAGGGACGAGATCCCTGCCCCCGGTGAGGGCCAGTTCAACTCCTTTGAGCAGATTAAGGTTAACGTCCACAGTGCCAGACCGATCGTTTCCGACCATGGTGTTTTCAAGACAGCCGACCGGTGCATAGTCATGAACATTTTCCTCATGGATTAGATGGCCAAGGCCCGCCTTCCTGGCTTCAAGCATCATACCGGCCATGGACCGTTCATCGAAATTTAGTAGAAAGGGCGACCCCTGGCTCAGCGAGATCATGTCCACTACCTTGTTCAGCAGCGCGTCGGTAGAATTTCGATGCAGTCGCACGTTCGGCTTGGGCTCCAGAATCGGGGACATCTCGTCGATGACCTCAAGAATGGCATAGGTCAAATCATTGGTCGTATCGCGGCCGCCGGCCCCCATGCCCGACAGCGTGATCAGCTGACCAAACCCGGACGTGATGCCCTGGTTGCCGTTGCGGATCATGGCATCATAGACCGTATTGCAGTGCACCCAGAAGCATTTCAGTATTTCCATGCCGAATTCCCGCGCCATCCCATGGGACAGGGAATGTTCCCAGTACGGGAGGAGGTACTGGTCGATACGGCCGAAAGATGTTCCCGGGCCGGGATAATTTTCGTCGCTCATAATCAGCATGTGATTGATCCAGAGTGCCTGGAGGGCCTCCCAGAAGGTTCGGGCCGGTTCCCAGGGGACCCGCCTCAGGTTTTCGGCCATCTGCTGCAGTTCCTGTCGTCTCTGAACGTCGGTTTGTCCGGCCGCAAGTCCCAGGCAGACATCCGCGTAACCGGCCGCCACTTCCCGCGGCATGGCGGCTGCCGTCCTCATGGCCCTTAACTGGGAACCCCTGGATCCGCGTTTCTCCGGTTCGCTCAGTTCATTGTATTTGGAGTCGAGATCGTCGAGGATCCCTTTCCATCCGATCTTCAGTGCCCGTTCGTGATCGGGAATCAGGTGTCCGCTGGTGGCGCCCGCATTGCCGTAGCCGTGGTCATGAAACCATTTCATGGCGGCCCGGGCCCCCTTTTTGCCCAGTAGAGCCCTGTCAAACGCCTGCTGTTCCCGTTTGTTCAGGCACAGGGAGGTCTGAATATTAAAGCGGCCGCCGGCCAACAGATCGCCCGGCAGGATCTCTTTGGGCATATATCGGACCATGACCTCTTTCACAAACCAGGAGCGTCGTTCCACCTGAGGCCAGGTCCAGAATTCCTTGGCCAGTTCCACGGCTCTGGCGGCCTGACGGAAGGAACCCCGCAGGGTCTGCATTAGTGCATACGTCTCCGGCACAATGTAAAAACTCATCTCATTGAACTGAACGTCCCAGGCCGTGCCCGTGGACCAGGCCACGAATTCATTGTTCCATCCGCGGTCCGTACCTTTGAAATAGTAGTCCCGCAGCCATTGAATCCGCGGGGTCAGGTCCCTTGGCGCTTTGATGCGATGATCGAATCGGGGAAGGGCGGCAGCGGTCATGGCGGGTTCTCCTTTCAGATTATGGGGTTGAGCCTTCTACTTTCAGCTTCTTTTCAGATGCTCCACCCCGTGGGCCAGCATGGTCTTCATAATCTCCACGGTCTTCTTTTCATTCTTGGCCTTCAATACGGTTACCATCTCTTGATGAAAGGCAAACACTTCCGGAACCACCGTCGCATCGGAAAAAAATCGACAGGCCAGATTGAGGTAACAGCCCTTGAAGGAATTCAACAGCAGGGGGTAGATGTCATTGCCCGATGCCATGGCTATGAGATGGTGAAAACCAAAATCCAGTTCACTGATCCTGTCCGTATTCTGGTGATTGACGGATGACTCCTCCTGAAGCAGCCGGCCAAAGGCTTCAAGCTGATCCCCGGTTCGATGGCTGGCTGCCCGTCTTGCCGTTTCCACTTCAAACAGAAACCGCATTTCCAGCAGACTTGTGAACAGTTCCTCTTTCAGATCGCCCCGATGGTAATTGAGGAGAGAGGTCAACAGCGACAGAGAACCTTCTCGGCGGTAGTCATTGACAACCGTCCCAACCCTCGGAATCAGGGAGACCAGTCCCTTGGCGGCCAGGTCAACAAGGCCTTCGTGAACCACGGGCCGGCTGACATTGAGCTGCAGGGCTAATTCACGTTCAGAAGGGAGTTTCTTCCCGATGGGAAAAGCACCGGAGAGTATCAGCTCTTCAAGGCGTTTCACAAAGGCATCTTTAAGGCTTTCGGTGCGAATAGGGCTAAGGAGTTGCTGCACGGTATGCTCCTGTGTGGCAGGTGGTATTACCAGTTGCTATATTAAAAAATTTGCATGGACATGTCAAGCATATGTTAGGGTCGCCTCCTAATTAGTGTCTGAACGAAACCCGGCAAAATTCCTTCTGGGTCCCCCTTTGAGTAAAGGGGGATTTAGGGGGATTTCCTCAAATCGATCTCTTTTTATCCAATCCCCCCTGCCCCCCCTTTGCGAAGGGGGGTTTTCGTTCAGCCACTAATTAGAACGTACGATTTGATGCGGATCAGAGGGCCTCTTTCCCTGTCTCCCCTGTACGAATACGGATGGCTTCCTCCACGGGCATCACAAATATCTTTCCGTCCCCGATTTCACCGGTGCGGGCCTGATCCTGAATAACTTTTACGATATCAGCAACCATTGCTGCATCCGCAACGATTTCAATTTTGACTTTTCCGACAAAATCGACCTGGTATTCAGCACCCCGGTAGACCTCCTTGTGGCCCCTCTGACGTCCAAACCCTCTGACCTCAGTGATGGTCATGCCTTTGATCCCTACCTCGGACAACCCCTTTTTCACCTGGTCCAATCTGAACGGCTTAATAATGGCTTCCACCTTTTTCATGCCCTTCTTCCTCCTTTCCGCTATCAGATATTGTACGCTGTTTCCTCGTGCTGGGTGAGATCCAATCCGCTCCTTTCATCCCGCAGGTCAACCCTGAGCCCAAAGATTTTGTCCACCAGTTTCAAGAGAAGGTAACTGACAGCAAACGTATAAACAACGGTGACCAGAATGGCAATGCACTGGATTCCCAGTTGTCCAGGGTTTCCAAAAAAGGCCGTCAGCGCCTGCCGGATTAATGGCCGCGTTGGCCAGCAGTCCGGTGACGAGGAGCCCTATGACCCCGCCGACCCCGTGGATGCCCACCACATCCAGGCTGTCATCGTATCCAAACCTGTTTTTGGCCATAATTCCCAGATAGCACCCCACACCTGCCAGCACGCCGATGAAGGCGGCGGATATGGGTCCTACAAAGCCCGCAGCCGGCGTCACAGTGGCCAGGCCTGCGATGGCGCCGCTGGCGCCGCCCAGTGTGGTGGCCTTTCCAGTTATTCTCCATTCCATTCCGATCCATGACAGGGCCCCCGTGGTGCCGGCCACGTGGGTGGCCACAAAGGCGCTGCCGGCAAGCGATCCTGCCGTCAGGGCGCTTCCGGCATTGAATCCGAACCAGCCGAACCATAGAAGACCCGCCCCCAGCAGGGTCATGGGAAGATTGTGCGGTCGCAACTCCTCGGAGCCGTATCCTTCTCTCTTTCCCAAGAGAATGGCTGCTGCAAGGGCTGCTACGCCGGAACTCACATGTACCGCCACGCCCCCCGCAAAGTCCAGCGCTCCCATACGCCCAAGCCAGCCCCCGGCCCCCCAGATCCAGTGTGCAAGGGGATTGTACACAAATGTAGCCCAGAGGAGGCTGAACAGCAGAAATGGGCCAAATCGCATCCGCTCTGCAAAAGCCCCCGTGATCAGGGCAGGTGTAATGACTGCGAACATGCATTGGTAAATCATAAAGACCTGATGGGGGATGGTGGTGGCGTAGACGGTGTGGGGTTCCATGCCCACCCCCCTGAGCCCAAACCACTCCAGACCCCCGATAATCCCCCATTTGTCCGGCCCGAAGGCCATGCTGTACCCCCACAGGATCCATTCCAGGCTTATCAGGGCAATAATGATAAAGCTCTGCATGATAGTTCCCAATGCATTCTTGCTCCTTACCATCCCTGCATAAAAGAGAGCCAGTCCGATGGTCATGAGCATCACCAGCGCCGAACAGATCAGAATAAATGTTGTGTCCCCTGTGTCCATTCCTCTCCCTCCTGTATTTTAGCCGCTGAATATTGAGGTAACAGCAAATGGTCAGCAAGAAGTATACCTAACATGATTGAGCAAAATTATAATAAATAAGACCATGTGAACGCATGTTACATGGTTTTCAGAATGACCATAAAGCTACATTATTGTCAATGAAGGCATATGCTTTCTACAAAACCGTGATTTTGTCCCCACGCTTGTTTCCTTAAAAAGGGCCCCAGACCGGCATCTGGGCCGTTGGCCGGATTTCAATCAGAGCTGAAGGTATTTACAGACGCGCGGAAATGGAGTAGCCTCGTTCCGTCGAGAAATGCCCATAAAGGGAGCAAAGGCCTTGGGAGGGTTGGCGGACGTCTATACTCTTATGCGTTTCATCGGGGAACGGGTATGACAGAGGCCGCTTATGCCTCGGCAGGCCTGCGACACTGGCCGTGGAACTGACCGACTTATCGGTGTTTTATTCGCAGGGTCCATCCGCTACGCTGAGGAGACGCTCAAGAACAAGATCAGCAAGATCGTCGTGGAAAGGGCCGGAGGGCGGGGGGAGATCTGAAGAGGAAGTGCAAATACCCAACTATCTGAAGGTGACTGGCCATCCAGTGGGATTGGTGATTAACTTCGGCTCTCCAAAACTTGAACGGAGACGTGCCCAGGCCTTCTCAACGGGTGGTTCAACACGCCCAAAATCTTCAAAGAGAAATGAGGGTAGGCGATGAAGAAAGTATGGGGGCTTATGTTGGCGGTTT